>Ga0316193_10002142_pt1 | contig 13739 bp, 24 predicted proteins | sample MerIslsedime2_MG_FD_207735 | JGI IMG/M metagenome (GOLD analysis project Ga0316193, IMG submission 207735) | Coastal sediment microbial communities from Maine, United States - Merrow Island sediment 2 | ecosystem: Environmental > Aquatic > Marine > Coastal > Sediment | place: USA: Maine...
TAAAACCTGGCTGGATAAAGCGGTTGACATCCTGCCCGATCCTTTTGCACGCATGGTCGAGAGACATGACCGAATGAGCAAAACCTGCTTTTCAGTCATTTGGCCCACCACCAGAGGCACTTTTGTCGTAAAAACTAACTAGGAGAAATTTCATGTTTAATCGAATTCCAACATCTTTAGAAAGCGTATCGATAGAAACTTTACGTCATGACTTGGCGAAGTTGCGCGGTTCAATGGACATAGATAAACCTCATTCAAAAACAGCGTGCAAGGCGACCCTCATTGAGCGGGAGATCGCTCGTCGCGATGAGCCAATTCCGGGAGATAACCGCTGCCATGGATCGAACTCCAGCTCCCGCCGCGTGAAAGAGGATTTATAAATAGGAGCACTACAGGATGAACACGACAAATACTTTTGAAGAAATCCAGGTCGCCGTACCAGAATCCCCCCAACACATCGGGGACATATCCGAAGCGTACCCCACCTTGGACGAGCTTAAAGAAATGACGGCGGTCTGGCTTGAAGCGGCTCTCGCTGCTGGCAAGATCGAAAAGCTATTCTTTATTGGCCGGATGCTTGGAGAATTAGGAGCGACTTACCCCCACAGTAAACGCATACCCCCCAGGAGAGTAAGTGTCGGCGAGGCTTGCCTTCATTACCAGATCCAGCGCTCCATGATGTCAGGGCAGGTTGCTATCCATGGAAACTTTGAAGTCATCACAGTAACGGTTGGCGGTGAAGAGCCCCACGAATTGCTAGGCGGTCGCCGGGCGGTTTGTGTTCTGAAAGGCGATGCACACGATCCGTTTACAAAGATAAAATTTACCCATGCGCCCCAGGTTGTGACTGATAGAATCGCAAAGAATTATTTTATCCCCGGCGATTGGGAGGGCTCACTACTCGAACTCTACGGGAAGGCCAAAAAGGTGAACGAAAGCCTCGTAGCCAAGAAGTATAATAACCAGCGAAATGACCTGCTGCAAAGAATCGGAGTTCGGAATCGATGAGCAATAACCTCCCCGCAGGGCAAATACCAATGGATCAGCATCGAGCAGAGACAGTCGAGAGAGATTGCCTCTGCTCAGGTTGTTGGGGTAGGGTGAACGCTGATTTTGCCCCCGGCCGCCTATGGTTCGTCCGCTGCATAAACTGCGGGGAGAATACGCCTGGATACGTTTCAAAAGCCTATGTTGAGCGCCGCGAGCAGGAAAACAAATTCGAGGCGCGAGAAATTAAACGAGCCTTTTCAGATTGGACATGAGGAGATAAATCATGCAAATAAAAACGCTTAGAAAACAATCCCTGCCCTTCCCAGAGATCGGACGCATCCGCAAGGGCGCCCCGAAGGAAGAGGGCGCAGCCCCCAAAGACCTCGACTATTTCCGGGTGGATATTTTTCCACACGAGGAAAAAGCCATAGAGGATTTTAGCCGGCATTATCCCGACGAGCCCAAAGAGATCAACATCCGATTCCCGTTCAACGAGATTAATAGCGTCTGGATGACTGCGCTCGAAGCCTATACCGCCGGGGCGATGTACGCCCAATCGGACGGGGAAATCTACATCTACCTCAAAGACGGCATGACGGGGGATATCCTCGTCAAGGATGGGATCGACCTTGAGACTGGCGAACCTCGCCCCTACAAAGAGGATGAGCCCGCAACCCATTACACAAACAGCAAGGGCGAGAAGATTCCCCTGCATTGTAAACCGACCGGCCGATTAAGGGTCATGATCGCCGAACTAAAACGGGCGGCCTTTTTTACGGTCGTGACGAATTCCTGGAACGACATTGAGCAGATCACTGCGCAGCTCAACGGGCTAGATGCTTTGTCCAATGGGAACATCCAGGGCTTACCGATCCAGCTCAAACGACGCCCGAAGATGGTAAGCACTCCGGGCGCCAACGGGAAACGCGTCCGCCGGGAAAAATATCTGATCGAACTCGAAGTCGACCCCGAATATACAGCGGCCAGATTTGACGAGCTCAAACGCCAGGTCATGCCATCCCTGAGCGACGGGGGAGAAACCATCGACGCAGAGATAAAAGAGATCCCCGCAACCAACGCCCCGACCGTTGAGGGCGAAACTATCCGCTGGACCTCCCACCAATTAGGCTTGTGCGTTACGAAAAATCTGGCGCAAGACATGAACCACGCCGAGGAAATGCTTAACTTATCCTCACTTGATGACGAAGTTGACGACGCGGTTTTACTGCGCTGGCTACGTAAATACATGGCGCACAAAGACGAGAGCGAATCGTCCGAGATGGCCGCAGGCCGAGCAAACGCAGCGTATGAACGCTGGAAGGAAAAACAAAATGGATGACCATAGCGTATTGATGTCAGATCAGGGGCCAGTCAATAAACCAAAAATCGATCACTCACGTCTCGCAGCTCTCATGCTCCAATGGGAGCAAGATCGCCGAGCTATGCTGGTGACTGAGGCCGAGATCAAGGAAATGGTTCTCGCCATCGGGAACACGCAGACGGTCGGCAATGTGAGAGCGACGTACTCCGGGGGTAGAAAGCAGTATAATTACGAAGGCGTCTGTGCAGACATACCGATTCCTCTCACCGTAATGAAAAAGCATACAACGCCGCAACCTGCTAAAATCGACTGGAAGAGCATCGCCGAAGAGGCAGGGGTAGAGGATATCCCATTCACACAATCGCCTCCGAGCGTAACCCTCAAACTAATAGAAAGAAAGGAATAACCATGGATTTAAGCACAATGATCATCAATTTTTTAGATTCCCTCCGCAGGATCGCCAACGCCTTCGAGGGATATCTAGCCCTGCTCGAAGGCGGAGACTTGCCGCCTACCCCACCCCCACCGATTGACCCACCTGACCCGAACGGAGATCCCGACGAGGACACGCCCGCAGAGTGGGCCTGGCTCGACCAATACGAGGCGCAATGGTCCCGCAGCGACGAGAAGGCCTTCTATCGCGTCCTCCCCCACCCTAATAAGAATTCCATCATCACGAAGGAATTCAAGAAGTGGACGAAGCCCGACGAAGCCGATAAGCGCAAGGCAGTATTCGGACACCCGCCTCCAGGCGCTCGCACGAAGGTCGTCGAGGGGAATACGTTCCCAGGCTTTTTGAAAGCTGTCCCTGGCGCATTGAACAAAGATGACCCGCTAAAGTATGTCGCTGCTGACGGCGGCGCAAAGATTGAGATCATCCTCCCGGTCGGCCATGTGATTGATTCGTGGGCGGTTGAGCGCATCGGTGAGTTTATGGACGGCGAGCTCGTGCTGTACTAGGAATAGGAGAATAACCCAAGGGGGGTGTAATGCCCCCCTATAGGAGAATGGCTTGCACATTGAGGCTATATCAAACGGAATGGGCGCACCCTCTATGTATTTGTGTGTGTTGGCAGCAGAGGGGAAACTGGATGCGAAATTGTCTATAACGGCTGACACTGGCAGTGAAAACGATCGTGTGTGGGACAATGGAAAAAGATCATCAGCCAAGGAGTATTTTTCGGCAATTATTGAGCCTTATTGTCATGAAAATGGCATAAAGGCTGTTTTCGTGAGGTCGCAAGATAAGAACGGAATTCCACGACCTCCAATTATTGACAGGCTAGAAGAGGGAATTATGGTAGGCGTTCCGCTATTTGGTAGTAATGGGGGAAGGTTGATGCAAGGGTGTACAGATAAGTGGAAAGTGCAGGCCATAAGACAGGAGCTAAGAAGAAAGGGCGCAAAGACGGCAGAATCATTTATTGGTTTGACAATGGATGAAGTACACCGAATGAGACCTAGTAATAGAAAATGGCACACACATAGATATCCTCTAATCGAAGATGAAAGAATATACAAATCAACTGTGTATGTTGAACTTGGAAAGAGAAACATACCATTTCTGTTATCATCAGAGTGTGATATGTGTCCTCATAAAAATAGGGCAAGATGGCAACGAACAAGCCCAGAAATGATAGAGAAAATTGCAAGGATTGAGGAAGGCTTTGGAGGAACACAGTTTTTTACACCACAGCGCATTCCTTTGAAAGAAGCCCTAAAGAAGTGGGAAGGACAAACCGAAATGGTGCTGGATAGTTGTGATAGCGGATATTGTGGGGTGTAATGCCCCCCTGGAGGAATAGATAAATGAGTTTTCGGATTCAATTCCTGTTTATGAAAATGGTCGCGGTTAGTCTTAGAGCCATAATATGTAAACAGCACACTCGCAGAGAACAGAAGGAAGAAAAATTCTATGTACTCATTGCAGGAATTGACCATTTTATCAACAAGCTAGACGACATACCTGGAATGGAGGAATAGATGAGCACAAATTTAGACTACAAAGATGAAAAGTGGATGCTTAGGAAAATACACGATGCTAAAGTGGTGAAATTAGAAGAAAGGATAAAGGCATTGGAGGAACAAATTCAAAGGGTAAACGAAATAACATTTATGGCAATTAGGGAAGGGGTTGCCGATAAATATATGAATGAAATAAATGCCCTCACCGAGTCAAGAGGGGAGGAGGACAAGGAATATGAATGACATAATCATCAACCTTATTATAACGGCTATAAACGTTGGGATACTTGCTCTGAACCTGAAACTCTATACTGAATATTTCAAAGATAAATCCATTTCTGCAAGAAAAAGGGAGGACAGCGAATGAGTGCAGGCGGAGATAAGGGAATAGGAACACTAGCAAGTAATTTGCCGCCTATATTCCTATCTAAATTTCTGGCAAATGAAGCCGATTTTGAATATTACGAATTACACACAATTGTTCCATGTGTGCCTATCTGGATAAAGAAAGTCAAATCTTGTCCGGTAGATGATGTATTCATGGTGGAGAACAGGTTATTAGTGAACCAAAATGCGTACAACAAACTTCTTGCAGTAATGAAACAGATAGAACCACCGGAGGTAAATGATGGGTGAATGCGGATGCAACGATCTTGTTCCAGATAAGGTTGTTCAACTCGGAGAGCATATTTTAGCCCTCTCGATATATCATGGGTGTGAAGATTGTCATCCTGATGCTGCTGTTATTTTACATGCTTACACCAAAAAGGATGCAGATGAATTATCTTTAGAGCCGACAATGGAAATTGAGCCTGGCGATATCGAAAACAATGTCGTTTTTGTTCGTTTTCCTGTGGGAGAGGAGGACAAGTAGATGGCTATAGAAATTTGGTGTGATATTTGCGAAGAACTGATAGGTAACCTTTCCCCAACTGATGATATGCCAATTGATGACCGTATATTTACATTAAACATTGGGGTGGAAGATGGAAAGATAGTTTGTCAAAAGTGTGGGGAGGAGGACGGCGAATGAGTAAAGAGAGAAAGCATATACAAAGACGCCGAATCGTGAGACACATCACCAGGATAATAAGGCCTCATATAAGAACCGGGAAGGATAAACGCAGAGAAGAGGACAAGGAACATGAGTGACTTCAAGATTTATCAAGGACTAGTAATCGTCCACGACGAATATCGCATCGAACTTTCAGAAGGTTGGGACGGGCACAGAATTGAAATCTCTAGCGCTCACGGTGATGTCAAGATAGGCGTGAGACATAAAGAGAAGCAAAACACCCACCGCTTCCTGGATTTATTTATTCAAGAGGAGTCCAACAATGATTGAAATCCTAGATCGTATCTTATCAAGCCCAGCTTGCGGCAGCATCGCCGTGATCCTTTTCGTGGTTCTTTTCGTGGCCGTCATTGAGGCCATCCACAAGCGGAATCGGAAAAAACAGGGATGCGAGCTTGAAAAGCCCCGTTTTCCCACTTCAACTCTCCACCAAACTGTTCTTATTCCTTCTTATTCGGCTTAGATTTCAATTTACAGGATAAAAACCGTGAACTACTTAACAAACGAGTATTACGATAACCTGGTCGCTAAAATGGGCGGGCCGTTCAAGGCCTGCAAGCATATCGCAGAGCGTCTAGGATATCAATGGAGGCCCGTCACGATCTACAATGTGATCAAAGGCCATCAGGAGCCGAGCGGCGAGTTGATCATGGTATTGCGCAGGATATCCAGAAAGCCGCAGCCGAGATATCGCCTGACCATAGAGGCCGACACGCCGGAGCAGCTCGAAGCCTGGAAGCGGATACCGATGGAAGAGCGGAGAGAGATGTTAAATAAATTAGCGAGGAATGGAAAATGAATTTTATACCTGAACACAAAGGCGCTCAAGACGTGCCTTTCTTTCAAGATGCAAATAAGCCTGACGGGTGGGCTGGGCATACCACCGGAAAAACCATTGAAAAACTAAAGGAGGAAATAGAGCAAGCCCTCAGCCGATTGGACGGGAAGGTAATCGGATTTCAGAAGGGTGCCTATCCAGGAGATCACCAGCGAGACGGCTTTCATATCCATTATATTATGATGGCTGGCGAACAAGTGACGAAGGGTATTATTGAGATTGCCGCCCTGCCTGTCAAAAAACCAAAAGGATATATGAATTATAGGCAAGAAGAGTCATTAAAAAAACAGAGAAATCAATCTCTTAAAATGGCTCTTTTTATGGTTCGCGATGCCTTGCGAGGTATGTGGTATTTACAGCAACTCTCTCCCGGCCTCGTCGCCTTAATGCCGTTTATGATCGTTGGAAATAGTGGAAAATCCCTGACTCGTCTTTGGACCGAACAGGCCAGCCTTGCTAATCTCCTGCCTCCTGGCGAGATCGAATTAGATTCGGAAGAGGACATTTTTGACGGCGAATATCAGGAGGCTTAAGATGGATAACTATACATGCTATATCTGCGAACAGCCCCGACCATTGTGAGGGTTTATGATTAGAGAGAACACAACCATCAAGCATCACGGACTGATTTATAAATCAGATTTAATCATTGCCTTTCTTGAAGGGCGTAAAACGCAAACAAGACGGATAATGACTCGCTTCAATACAAACGTGGACGGGCATGGCAGGGCAAGCAAGGATTTGTGGGAGCAGCTAGACTTCAACGATGCGCATCTAGATTCTGGCCCCTCTCCAGCTGGAAACCCCGGGCCGTATCTAAAGGTTTTCAATCCCATAACAAAAACCAGGCATAGAATCTATCCGGTTTACCAGGCGGGAGACTTAATGTGGGCGAGGGAAACGTGGACAGAAGTACTGACTCGTCCTTTTGATAATGATTCTGCAAAAGTCATTTTTCGTGCTGACGGGTGGGAATCTAAGGATCCTGATTATCCAGGACTAACATATCATTCACCGATTCACTTGAAGAAAAAGGATGCCAGAATCTGGCGCGAAATCACCAAGGTCAGAATACAGCGAATACAGGAGATTAGTATTGGGGACATTATGGCCGAGGGACTAACATTTGATCAAATTCAAGACACAATACAATCTGGTCAAAATGCTAATGATGAGATAAGAAAGAGATTCATATCTCTCTGGGACGGAATCAACGCGAAAAGGGGCTACCCCTGGGAGGCCAACGATTGGGTCATTGCTCTGAATTTAGAATCAGGAAATTATAGCGAAAAATAAGATTCATGCTATAATCTCAATACATTAGTTTCCTTAACTAAAGAAAATCCGCCGGCCCTCCTCCCGGCGGATTTTCGATTCTATATGAAGTTGACGATCAGGGGGCGACCTGTTTCTTTTCTTGGCGCTTGAAATAACGCGCCATGCCGAGGGTGACGAGGGCTGAGATCAACTGCATAAGATCGGGGTCGGTTCCTGAGAACGACTCGAAAAGCGAAAACAGATTGATATCGAATCCGTAGGTTGCACCAATCGCCACAACTGACGCCAATGCCAGGGAGCCGTAGCCGCCGACCTTCAACCATTGCTGCTTGGTTAAATTACCAGCGCCACGAGAGACGCCCTTCAAAACTTCCGTTCCCTCTTTGACGCCGAAGCCCAAGAGCAGCCAGAAAATGAGCGTTGGCCCTAAAGCCTCAGTAAGCCATGTTACTAAAGTGTCCATGATAAAATCTCCTATCTACTAGTGAATAAGCCTTGACATTTAGTTAATCCTAACCTATATTTTAGATAGCGTATGGTAAAAAACATTGCATAGATCGGCCAATCTGTAGAGAACATTGCCCATACGCTTTTTTATTTTTGCCCGAATCCCATCCCCCCTATAATCGTCGCCAGGATAGCCAAGAGGAAATTGAACACGTCCGCTTTTTTATTGGCGTCCTTATTATCCTCGATCTTTTCATCTTGTGACTCTTGTTCTTTTTGAAGGACGGCGATATCTTTATTGTTTAGCGTCGCCAATTTCGTCACCGGCTCGATCTCCTCTCGCACCGAATCCCGGATGACTTTCTCCAGGTTCGCCATTTCCTTGTAAAACTCTGCTTTCGTCAACATGTGTTCGTCGCTCATTTGCCCCTACCCCTTTAATCTCTCAATCGCTTGGATTGCTTTGTCGTAAGCTACGCTCTCGATCTGCGCGACCAGCTCAGGCGGAATCTCTCCCACCGGAGGAGCTGGAGGGGCGTCTGTAATTCCGAGCCATACGTCCAATTCTGCGGGGGTCATCGAGGAAACATTCAAATCTATGCTCTTTTTGCCGTTGACCGTCCCGAACGCCGGCCCGTCACCCTTCCATGAATATTGATCGAACACGTTATCGTGTTTCTGTCGCTTGATTGTCAGCCACCAGCGATCCGTGCCGCCCGGAGGGGCAGGGTCATTGTCCGGCCAGGCCAGCCAGAACGGGAGTTCATGGAATGGGAATTCGTAATCATCGATGAGGCCGTAATCGTTGAAGTTGGCATAAATACCCACCTTGTCGCCAAGGGTGCGCGCCTGCAACCATTCGACAATCGTCCATATCCGCTCGGCGTTGAAACCGGGGCGGATATGAATAGGTGATCTGGCGGAGCGCTCTACGTCGACCCAAATGAATTGGGAGTTCATCATGTCCGAATTGACCAGCCATTTCTCAGCCTGTTTCTTTGGGTCTGGGAGCGTGTGATAAAAACCATAAGTCATGCGACGGCGCTCCGCCTTGACCGCTTCGATGTTCTGTTCGAAGGTGGTGTTGCTATTCTTCCCCCATGCTACGCCGCAAATAACGAAGTCTATGGGCTTGGACGGGTTGTCGGGCCGGCGCCAGACGGTGTATCCCCCGAAGTCAATACCATGTGCTAAATCATTGCTCGCTAAAAATTCCATTTATTCCTCTCCGGCGATCCACATTAAGGAAAGCGTTGCGTGTCTCAGTGTGATGGTTGTAGCATTTACATCAGACTCAAGCCGATAGGTCAACACATCGTCAGGGACCAGGAGGACGTGTCCCCAATCGGAGGCGTTACCGATGGCATTCGCCGTCCCGATGTCCCGTATCCATCCAACATTAGCCAGGTCAACGCCATTAAGAAAACAGTCGCCGTGTATCTCTACGTTGGCCCTGCTCGAATCGAATGAGGCGCCGATATCGACCCGGTATAAGCCTGCGCCCTTGTCGCCGATGGTGATGGTGCCATTTGTGCCGTCAAGGTCGATATAATCATCGGGGGATTCTAATCCCTCTGTGAAGCCCGTAGCGGTGTAATATGTCCCGGCAGTCGTGAGGACAACGGCTAAGCCGCCGTTCTCAGGGACGTAGAGCTCGCCGTGTTTATGGTAGTTGGTGAACTCGGGGAGGAAGTTCTTAACGCCCTCGCTATTCTTTAGTTGGGCGCCTGGCCCTGAAATTCCATCGCTCATATCTGGGAAGCTCCTCCGAAGCCTGATTTTGCCAAAAGGTTGTCGACCTGCACCGCCCGATTAGAGGGGATTGAAACCCCGATAGGCTCCCGGAATATCACCGACTCCACGAAGGTCGTCTGTGGGTCTTTGGATAAATCGGTATCATGAATAATTTGACCTGGAAAAATATCTGTAATCCGCATCCAGTTATTCGGGCGCACCTCTGCAGGAGAAAGCTCTCGGTCTGTGCCTGCCCGATTGAACACCTGCTTATTATCCCGCATTCTGAATGTATAGCGGATATCCTCCTCGTTCGTCAATGTGGCGGCCTGCTCATATTTTAGTAACCGATCCTTGTAGACTCCGACGACATAGCGGTTATTTGAGCTATCGGCAAGGCGGGAGAGGTCTAAAATAATATTTCCCGCCAATTCATCCCGGTCATACACCCTGGAAACCAGGGATATATTTGTCGCCAAATTTGAAGAATTGATGAATTGGCCGACATCATCGATCACATCCTGGATCTGTTCGTCAACGGTCTGGAGCGTTTGTAATGCGGTCTGATTATAGGTGCGCCAGTTTAGAGTCCTAAAATACCCATGACAAAATACCGACAAAGAGATGTCTTGATCGGTATTGCGCCCCACCTCGATAGAAATACGCGTCCTCGTTGGCGTGGAATATTCTTTCAGGTAGGCGGAGGCGACCTGATCCGCTATAGTAGAACTTGGAATGATGGCGCCTGAGTTGACAACCTCTTTTATGCCGTATGCGGTTTGACTACCGGAATCCTCCTGCACCGTTGACCGCTTGATCAGCCCCCCCTCTGAAGTGAGGTAACGCACCCAGGTCTTATTCGTCATGTTTTCCAAAGACACTTGAACAGACACGCCGTGGATATGCAGCCGCATTCGCATGATCTTTCCCTCAAACGCCAAAGCGCCGCTCTCTTGAGTATAAGCGGAAACCTTGCGCCCCAAACCATTCAATAAATACTCATTGAGGTATTCGATCCCCAACCTATTCGGAAGGATATCAAAGCCCGCACTCCAGAAGCCGCCCATGGCTCGTATTTCGTGGCCGTAAGAGTTCGGTGCCCAGGCGGAGTCTGACCCTGCCACCAGGTTATCTGTGAATTCAGAGACGCCAACAACGGGATCGTTCGTGATAGAGATTGACCCGATGGACATTATTTATCCACTCCCCTTAGTTGATACCAGCGATTATGCGTATGGACTTCTACGCCCACTGATTGACCCATTCCGGATTCCTTGATGATGCCATCCGTGTCGGCAAACAAGAAGTAAACCCTCATGTTCTTACGAGGTTCATAAGACGGAAAAACGCCCTGCGCCTGCCAGGCAGACAACGGATATTGCACCGTGGGAAGCCCGAATGTCTTGTCTAAAATTGTTTGCTCATGGACAGCTTCCCTTAATATGCCCCCGTCTATCTGCAGCGCCTTGGCGCTGGTAAGCGCCTGATTGGCTTGGGCATACCACTCTACAGACATCGCCAATTCGTCGATCGGCATCAAAACTAGATCGTAGATATCTAAATTAGGCGTAGACCCACCTGAAGAGGATGCGAATATCTGGAACTGTAGTGTCGCTGCGCCGACGACCTCATCGCCGAGCGTTCCGAATTGCTTGATGCTGAACACCCCCATATCAATCAGTTCTGTGTCGTCCGAGCTAACCTGTAGCATATTTATCGTGTCGCCGACTACTAATGTATTTAAGCTGACCTTCAACTGCACAGACACCTCTCCAGCGCTTCCGCCCTCCTGCCTTGCTCTCAGATATATGCGGTACGTCCCTTCAAAGTCTGACTCGATATCTGCGTCCGTTGCTTGCATTGTAACCCTCTGAATCAGAGTTTGATCGCCGCCAAAAGTACATCTGGCAATATTGCCTCCAGGAGCATCCTCGACTCCGATCTGACTTGTGTCTGTGCCGTAGGTTTCAGACCATCCGGTCGGGTTGCTGCCCCCAGGATTGAGTCGACTCACAAAATTCGTCAACCCCCGGCTCTTGATTCCCATCATGCCCCAAACGATATTGATGGGAGAGGCATATCGAAACAAGCGCGTGATTGCCAAGGCGGGTACATCGCCGCCTATCTGGGATGAATTCAACTCAAAATAAGGGTCGGCCACAGCAAAGACGGGTACATGGCCCTGCTCTGGGCTGGTTGTCCAGGTCGTAATCGCTGTAATTTTTATTCGGACCCAATATTTCGTAACGCCGTTCACGGCAGTTGTCGCCCACGCGCTGATACCCTCCCACGAAAGCATTGTAGGCCCTCGTTCTCCGACAAAAGTACTGCCGTCAAAACCGGGGAAATCCGCCCACGCGCCCCCATTCCAAAATTCCGCCTCATAGGTGACGCCGTCATTGTCCCCCGCAACGCCCAGATATATGGCGACTTGATAGAAAGGCTCATCGCTGCCAAAATATACCGCGTCACTGACGGCGGGCGTAGAACCGGACACCTCGAAGTAAGGAAAGGAAGTCTCATGTACCAGGTTGGCACTGAAAGCGGCAAGGTTATTGTCCTCCATGTAGATATGCGAGATAACGCCGTTCTCCTGGCGGAAGTTCGCAACCATCGCGGTCGTCAGTTCAAAATCTAACTGTTGCTTGTATTTCGTGGTCGTGTATTGGTCGGACCATAAGACCTTGTCGATAAAGAACATGCCTGTGGCAGTATTAACGACATAATCATCGGCGCCTACCTCTATCGTGTCAATATCGAAAATATCATTATCTATTCCCGTTAATCCAACCTGCTCTGCCCCCGCCGTCATTAATATTTTTCCGTCATCCAATCCTGTCGACGCTTTCCATTGTATGACAATTCGCGTGCATTCATCTGTCAGGGCAACATGATCAAGGGCAGCCACAGATCCCCCACCAGCATCATGTCCATAACCAAGAATAAGCTCATATCGATTGTTATCTGTGTCGTACGCTATAGTTAATCTCCACGCCTCCGCTGCAGATCCAGACCCGGAGGCACTTACAACTACGAACTGTTCATCGAAAATACCGGCGGGCATAGAAATCGAGTTTACGTCTAGGAAAAATTCAAATGTCATCTCAGTTTCATTTGATGGCGATGATATTGTCCCTATCCTAGACGTATAATTATTAATAGGAATCGCAACACCATAATTACTTTCCACGCCAGCAAAAGAGAGCGGGAAGAGGCTCCCGTCCACATCCTGAAGGACGCTATCGATATAGAATGTCCCGCTCGGCGCAGAGGCGGCAGATTCCACACATCCAAAACGACTGTTATCCAGTGTGATTCCATCAGAGTCTATGTCTGTCTTTTCCAGCGTTCCGAGCAATGTGCCATCGTCCTTATAGAAGCTCACGCGGATAATCCCGTCGTCCGCAGCGGGCGCCGAGGCCGATTCCCAATAGGCGGTGATGAAAGTCCAGTCGTCGGGAATTCCGAGGGTATCCAGGGAGATATCCCCGCTGGAATCGTCCGAATATTTGACCTCTACTTGATAAGGCTTGGTCGAATCCACGATCTCAATGTAGAGGACATCTGTGAGAGCTCCTCCAACTCCCATTAATTGGAAAATACGCAGAGCCCCTGTCCCCAACTCAATGGAATTCGGATGGAACCAAAAACAGGCGAAGTTCGTTGTGGGACTCCCAGCGATGTTCAACTGCCCACGAGCTGACGTCGTGTTCGCGTTGTCGATCTCCAGTCCATGCTTGCCGTCGTGTTGAGCGCCCTCTGTAATAGAGAGTTTCGCGCCAGCGTCAGAGACCGCATCGAAATAATCGGCGACGGTCGTGGAGCCTGTGAACTGCGCCGCTTTATCCCATGCAGGCGACAGCGTATCGAACTCTAGCCCGTCCTCTGGATTGAACACCGTCTTATACCCCCCGCTCAGTCCGTGCTTGGGCGGCACATAACCAGGCGGGTGATTCCTCCAGTAAGGCTCCCTGACGATGACGATCTCGAAATTCTCCAGCTCATTTGACGATTCATAAGGCTGGTCGAAGAAATCGGCAATCGTTTCGCTGTTCCACGATATGACCTTTGAGTATCTCGCCCCTGTCTCA
>Ga0316193_10002145_pt1 | contig 13736 bp, 11 predicted proteins | sample MerIslsedime2_MG_FD_207735 | JGI IMG/M metagenome (GOLD analysis project Ga0316193, IMG submission 207735) | Coastal sediment microbial communities from Maine, United States - Merrow Island sediment 2 | ecosystem: Environmental > Aquatic > Marine > Coastal > Sediment | place: USA: Maine...
GCTGCGGGGGGTTTTCTTTCAGATATTTGGCCAAAAACAGAAGAGAAGCGACACTGCAGGCTTCATCTGCACCCGGCGAACTCCCCGCAACCCAGGCGGTACTGTCATAGAAAGCTTCCACCAACACCGCTTCTTCTTTGAGTTTAGGATCGCTGCCGGGAACGATAGCATATATATTTTCAGAGATGACCTCTTTCCAGGTTGCATCCGAAACCAGTTGAATTTTTTCGGCCAAGCGTCCCCCGGGCATGGTTTCAAAATCAGGAAAGAGTGCTTTAACCTGGTCAAGCGGCATCCAGAAACGCGGAAATTGAATTGGGCTTAGTTCAAACTTTTCTTCAAAGAAAATTTTAGGGGAGTTTCCTCGATCCAGGTAAATCAAAGCTTTGGCACCCAAATCGGCAGTAGACAGCCAATTTCGGCCGGATTCAAACTCCATTAAAACGATCGCATTTTCAACGGTTTTGCCGCTTAATTCATGCAGTTCGCCACTGCCCACATAAATAAGCGGACCGCTTAGGCCGGGTGCTGCTATTTTTTGGGGTGAAATGGCATTGCTGTTGATCGGACGAATGGGTACCGTAATCCCACGATCCGGAATTGACAAGGAACTCTTACCATATTGTATCACCGGCGTTGCAAATTGCTGTGAATCGAGAATCTCGAAATCAAGTTGTGAAAGCTCCCCTTTGATGTAATCAGCCGCCGCCTTATTGTCCGCTGTACCGGTGCTGCGGTCGGCCAAAGACGATAACTTTTGGATGACCTCCTTGAAGGCATCGCGATCCTGATTGGAAACCGATGCATCCGCACTGAATCCTGATAAAGCAGATATCAGGAAAAGGAGAACAATGTATAAGAGTTGCGGGTTGGGGGTTGGGGGTTGTGGGTTGTGGGTTGTGGGTTGGGCGTTACGGGCTGCTTTGTTTTTGAAAGCATTACCGGCTTGGGAATGATTAAATCGTTTTGGGGTTGATCGCCCATGATTCATAGGTTCACCAATATCTATCAAATTCTTTTTATTTTGTGCCTTCGTGTCTTGGTGGCTCAACTTTTACCCTGGTTCGAGTTCCAGCATCGAGAGTCGAGCATCCGGATGTCTAATCCCGCGAATCAATCTGACCGATTGAAATCGACAATTCTTCACGATTTTCGATTTTGTCCACGCGCCCATCCCGGATCCAGATCACCCGATCAGAAACATTGAGCATTTTGAAATCGTGGGTAGCCGAAATGACCGTCACCCCTCGCTCTTGACTTAAACGCTTTAGCAGGGCAATGATTTCTTCACCGGTGGTCAGATCAAGGTTACCGGTGGGCTCATCGGCCAAAATGATCGCCGGGTCATTTGCCAGTGCTCTGGCTACGGCAACCCGCTGCTGCTGTCCGCCGGAGAGCTCAAAGGGTTTATGGCTGAATCGATCTCCCAGACCCACCAGATCCAGAAGTTGCATTCCTTTTTCAACGGCGGCATCGTTATTAAGGCCGGCAAAGACCATCGGAAGGGTTACATTTTCCAGAGCCGTCATGACCTGGATAATATTAAATGTTTGAAAAATATAGCCGATTTTGCGGCAACGCAGCCATGCCAGCTCGTAGGCATCCAGCTGTGCGATGTCAACCTCATCAATGAAGACCTTGCCGGAACTGGGCTTGTCCAATCCTCCGATCATGTTGAATAGAGTGCTTTTACCAGACCCGGACGGCCCCATGATGGAGATGTAATCACCTTTGGAAATTTCAAGATCGACGCCTTTGAGGGCCTGGACATCGATCTTTCCAAGTTTAAACGTTTTGGTTACGCTTTTAACGCGAACAACATTACCAGCTTTTGCCATGGTCTCTTCCTTGTCGCTACGCTCCGCATAGCGCTAAGATGTTTTGTAAACATTCACAGGCTACATTTATGCCGTACAGGGTCGGTTTAAAAGATGAACGTCGAATAAGGATGTCGCCCCGCCCTGCAATTTAATTTCATTTTTTTTCTAATCTTTTCCCATTCAACATTGACAAACTCGTAAAAAGTCCGAAATTCCGTCATGCCTGCGAAGGCAGGCATCCAGAACTATTTGAAAACACTCGATTCCCGACTTCGCGGGAATGACGCCAAAGGACGTTTTAAGACTTTTTACGAAACCATCAACATTCGATGTTCTTTTTTAGTCTCTCCTGGGCAAAACAAATTGGCGCTTATACCCCCCTGGCCAGCAGTCTATACCCTAACCTTCCCTTTCTGTTTTCTGTCTTCTGACCTCTGACATCTGTCTTCTGCCTATTACTCCGCTCGCATCGCTTCCACCGGCTGCATTCGGGCGGCAACAAGGGCCGGATAAAGGACCCCCAGCAGACTGAGCAGACAGCCCACAGCCATGGCAATACCAACAGAACGAGCCAGATCAGCCCAGGAAACCGCGGTTAGGGCCACCGGGCCGAAGCGCAGCCATCCGTTCACCAGTGAAAAGACAGCGCCAACCAGTGCACCCATTCCGGCTCCTGCCAGACCCTGCATTCCGGCTTCGAGGATAAAGAGCCGCAGAATGAATCGGTCCAGTGCTCCCAGGCATTTCATGGTGCCGATTTCACGAAAACGTTCCGTCACCGCCATCAGCTGGGCATTGACAATTCCCACGACACAGACCAAAAGAGACAGGATTACAAGCCATCTCTGTTTGGGACTGCTCCCCACGGTGGTATCTTTGGGCCCGAGGTCATAGCCGGATCGAATCAGCACCTGGCGAAGCTCAGGATCCTGTTTGGCCAGCATGCCATTGGCGATATCATTACTGACACCGACAAAACTCAAAAAAGAAACAGCCAGCACCAGGCTCATGGTGGTAATGACAGAGCGGAAAAAACGGACTTTAATGCTTTTTAGAGAAATTTCCACGGATTTCATGAAAGGGAGACGGACCTGTCGCTGCTGAACGTGCCCGGTTTCTTTTTCCAATTCTGGTGAAATGGGTCGGTCGGCCACGATCAGATCCTCACTTTCATAAACCTGAGATCAGCTGAAAATAGAGAAGCCGCCTAGCGGTTCCCGCTTTTGTGATAAAAAGAAAGGTGTGCAAATATTCAATTTTCAACAACCAATTCCGCCCTGTCTGGGTTAGGGATTAGGGATAACGAAATCTCTAACATAATTGGCTGAGGTTGTAAATGCGAATGGTTCCTAACTGATTTATTTTTTCCGGATCAGATAGACACCGTCGCGTATGCTCAGCATGACCTTTTCTACCCGATTCTCCCTGCTGACTTTTTCATTGAAGGCGGCGATGGCTCTGGCGTTTTCGTTGGAAATTTTTCTCTTGAAAATTTTATTGCGCCAAAACACGTTATCTACAAAAATAATCCCACCGGGGTGTAAAATTCGCAGGGCTTCATCAAAATAGCGGCTGTAAGAAGGTTTATCTGCATCAATAAAGATAAAATCTTCACTGTTGTCCGGAATTGCCCCCAGGGTTTGAAGCGCAGGTCCCAATTTTAACGTTATCTTTTTACCATACGGACTTTTTTTAAAATATCGCTGCGCGATGTCGGCATACTCCGTGCTGTTTTCGCAGGTCGTCAAAATACCATCTTCCGGCAATGCCTCCGCCATAACCAGCGCGGAAAATCCGGTAAAAGTGCCCACTTCCACGACGCGTTTGGTGTTAGAAATTTTAATGAGCATTTGCAGCATTTTACCTTCGACTTTACCGATACTCCAGCGAGAGCGTCCAGTAATTGATTCGGTTTCCGCCAAAAGGTCTTCAAGCAGTTGTGAAAGATCGTCGGTGTGATCATCCACATAGCTCTCAATGATTTCAGCCATGTCTAATTCCATATTTGACTCCAGGATGTATCAAGTTAGGTTGAGCGGTTCTGGGCTCAAGGTTCAGAGTTTCTTTTTCGATCAGACTGGACGCTCGCGGCCAGCGGCGGCGCTCGTGTGAAACATTTATTTAGACAGGATTTATCCACCAAACTGAAGGCGGACTTTCAGCAGGATTAACAGGATATTTTTTGTTTAGTATGGCGACATCCTGTCTATCCAGCCTGCCGGGGCGAAGCGTTTTAGCGAAGACTGGTTGATCCTGTCAGAAAAAAAATTGAAATACTAATTTGGAATCGATTCACTAAATACACTTATGCGTATATGTAGGCAACTGCAGGTTTCGTGTCAAGCGTGAAAATAAGAAACGAAACCGGGCTTGACACCCAAATTCGATCAATTCGCTCACATTTGGAATATTGAAATGGTGGAAATTGTGGCCTCCGGCTCGTAGAGCCTGCTTCTCGGCGGGAATGATGGGTTCAAAGAAAACGAGACTCAAATCATATATTCTGAATTGATTTTCATATTTTAATAGGGTATTTTATGGGGCAAATCAGAAAAAATATGACTGGTGGACATCATTAAAGAATATAGATTCAACATCTTATATAAAATAGACTTTTTTCCGCTTTTTATACCCAGTTTTCTCTCCGAGCCGGAGGCCAACATTCCACTGTTCCATCGTTCCATGGGGGTTACCTGGAGAATGACCGCAAAAAATACTGTGATTCTAATATATTGTAGAGATTCCATACATTGAATTGGCTTTGGGGGATGAAGAAAACCAGCCATCAAGCCGAAAACAGGGCCGCCACCGCTCCCGATCATGTTCAAATACAGACCATCACGGGATGCAATGCCAAGTGCATTTTTTGCCCCAACGGCAAAACCCGCCGCGATATTCCCAGAGGCCGCCGTATGGGTTGGAACCTGTATCGCTCCATTGTGGATCAGTGCATAGAGCTTGGGATACGGCGCTATTCGGTTTATCTAATGAACGAACCTATGCTGGATCGGGAACTGGCCGAGCGTGTCGCATACGTCAGCGCCCGCATTAAAAAGCCGCAGTACGTCAAGGTTACCAGCCATGGCGGACTCCTCACAGAGCACATGGCAAAAGCTCTGCTCGATTCAGGACTTGACAAACTCAAAATCTCGGTTCAAAGCCTCAATGCAGACACTTACTGGAACATTATGCGCCTTCCGCTCGAAAAAACCCTGAAAAACATTGATCACTTCCTGGAGCTGAAAAAAAAAGGGGGTTACAAATTACCGCGGCTTGAAATCGTTATGGTCGATTCCATTCAGACCCACGACGAAATTCCCGGCATACGCCGATACTGGCAGGATCGGGAGGTCAAACTGTATGTCGAACCTGTGGAAAACCGGGCCGATCAACACAACATCCGGGACACCGCGGTCGGCGAACACAGGCTGAAGACTTTTTCCTGGTGCCGGCGGCTGATGGAGCAGATTTACATTCTTTATGATGGCCGCATGGTGCAGTGCTGTGCCGACTGGGAGCAGCGTAGCATTATGGGGGATCTCAACTCTCACCGTCTGGCGGATATCTGGTATGGTCAGCGATATACCGACTACCGCCGTAGGTTTGCTGAAGGTGATTTAAAAGGGATGATCTGCGCCTGTTGCCGTAAGCAGCTTCCACAGTCTCCCGGCGTCAAAATAACTTAGCGGGGTTCGGCCAGGTCGCCGGCCGCCGAAGCTTTGACTTTTGCAGAGCTTTATATAGTTAGATTTTAGGATGTGATTAAATTGAAAGTATTGGACGGTCGGTGATATATGATAATCATGCCGGTCGAAGATGATCGCCCACTTCAAGATATCGCATGACATAAGTATCGGCAAATTAAAATTTATTTGATTTAAATTAAGACAAATGATTTTCTATAGCTTTATCAAACTTATCGATTCACCACCAAGAAAATATTTAATGAAGTAAGCATCATAATGATACGCCAACGCTATAATCAACTCAAATCCCCCATATGAATTGTACAACTCCTTATCTTCATAAATTTTAGGCCTGCCTTTTGAACGTTTTTCCATTTCAGGATGCAGCCTTTGTATGAGTCGCGTTATTCCTGATGGCGTCAATTTACAGTCATATCTTTCGGCAAGCTCTTTAATTAACCATTGCGGGTTTACGTTTGGATTACCTGAAAAGGATATTCCAGATGACCCTCGAAATAATCATAATAGGGTGGGGAAAGGTTCATGAAGGTAATCCAACCGGCAATAGTTTGTCGTTTTATTGCGCTCTCATGAAACATATGGTTCAATTGGATTGACCATAGATCACCAAATCCCTATTTCAGTTCTACGTCCAAATGAATTGCCATTATCCACCAGAAAAAAGCCGCCTGCGACACCAAGGTTTCTCGCTTGCATATAGCCCCAATAGTCCGCCGGGTGATACCAGTATAGTACTGAAATATTTAGAGAGTACGGATTGTATTCACTAAAATAAGCCCGGGGCGGGAGTTCCGGATCCATTCCTTCATGGTTACCCAAAATTTTTAAGGTGATTTCAACCGCTTTTTCAATTTTTTCCGGTGGTGTCTCATAGGTAATACCAATACTAGCCAACCTTCTGATATGGGGACACTGGCCAATGTTTTCGATGTCGATTTTGGCCATTTCCTCGTTGGGAATCGTTGTCTGGTGACCCGTAAGCAGTCTGAGTCTGGTCGATCGCAGTCCGATTTCTTCCACTATCCCGTCATGCCCTTTGGCCACGATCCGTTGGCCGACCTTACAGGGTTTGTCCCGCAGAATCATAGTGCTGCCCAGCAGGTTCTTTAGAGTATCCTGTTCAGCCAGTGCGAATGCCAGCCCCCCGACACCGAGACCTGCAAGAAGGGTGCTGACCTTAAGACCGATATTATCCAGCCAGAAGAGTACGGCAACGATGACCAGTGTAACCCGGATCGCTGTTCGCGCCGGTCGCAGCAGGACGATGGCGTCTTCCCACTGGCTGCGTCTAAGTCGCTCTTCCCACCGGAAAACGATAAGATCGAACAGCCGCAGGGCCGTCCATGTCATCAAAAATGGCAGCACCGGATCCACTTGAAAAATAGTACGGATGGTCATGGACAAACCGATATAGGAAATGCCGACCTGTTCCAACAAAAACCATAGGAGAAACCGAACCGGCCAGGTCACGAACCGCATAATTTGTCGCCTCATCGCAGTGTCTTTGCGGCCCATCAGGAGGTTGACGATCCATGTGATCAGAAGAGCAATGAGAAATGAAAGAACCAGATTAATCAGCCACAAAATCCACTGCCAGATTTGCCAGCCAAGGAACTGCGCATCCGGAAACATCTTTGACAGGGTCTCCTCGAAAGGCCCGTATCCAAAATGTTCATACAGATAAGGGATTTCGCCCACCGTTTGATTGGAAAATTTCCAGATATCTACACCATCACCACGGGCAACCCGCTGCATCAGAATGTCAACGGATTTTTCCGGCGTTTCGATACGACCGATGATATCGCGGTTTAGAGCCAGACCATCGCCGGAAAATCCATCGGGGCGTACGCTGACCGTCTCCAAGTCGAACCAGAGCGTTTTATCGAGTGCTATCTTTAGCTGACGCACCAGCTGGGGCCCTGGCTTTTGTCCATCCTGCCCAGTAAATAGCGCAAGTCCAGGTATTTGGCGGCCCGTTCAAAATCCCCGTCACGCGCTGCCTTCAGGTATCCTTTCAGGCTGCTGCGAGGAACCGCCCGGCTGAATTCATCGGCGGGTCCTAAGGGGTCGACTTTTTCAGGCTCCGGTTCTCTATCGTTTTTATCCTCCTTCGAGTTGCTCTGGTTATTCGGACCGGATTGGTCCACTGTGGGTGAAGGGAATGCGAAGACATACGCCGCTATAAGCACCAACAGAAAAAATTTAATGGCAAAAATTTCAGACAGACCGCGTTCTTCGCGCCTGATAACAGTTTTCATGAGTTGTGGACTCCTGTGAGACTACATTGTGAGAAATATTTCACCGCAGAGATCGCAAAGATCGCAGAGAAGAGCATAAGACAATTAAACAGTCCGATAGATCGGGGGGGCTTATGAATTGAGTTAGAAAGGAAATCCAGTAGTCAATCCCATGCCGAAATAGCCGTCCCCGAATGTCACATCCAGTCCACCTCCGCGAAGGTCGAATAATCCGAAAATGGAATATTCTTCTTTGCTACTCAGGGCGATCCCGAATTTGTAAAGCGTTTGGATGTTTTTATTGTCCTTTTGAGCTCTTTCAAAATTCAGGTCGTTCACAAACTGGGTGTAAACGAAATACAGGTTCAAATCAGACTTGCGATCCAACACCGTGATGTTTGTCGGCCAGCGGGTGTTGAGACCGATGTCAATCATGGAAAAACCGCTGTCGCTGCCGCCCCCGGACTGGCTTTGATCTGCCCATGTGAATGCGGTGCCGAAGTCCAGCTCACTGTTTTTAAGGTCAAACGTTGCCAGGCTTTTAATACCGACGCCATAGATCCAGGCAATATCACTTCCTGAAAAATCTTTGCCGAAGCCGAATTGCCCGAAGGGCTTCAGCCACCAGTTGTCGAGAACCGGATAATTTAGCCGGAGCCCCGGTACAAACGTTACCGTTCCAAGATTCTCATCGGCGTTATCATGGAAGCCAATGGTTGCCGGTAACAATAGCTCCAATCCCCATTTGTCGCTGTCGGCTTCGCGTAGCGTATATGAAAACGGGCCCCGCAACAGGTAAACCGTCCGATCACCAATTTTGTAAAAACCGCTGCCGATCCAGCTTGAATAGGCGTAGTTAATGACATCCTCGGGTTCGTCGGCAGCACGGGCAGGGCTGACGCCACAACAGCATCCTGCCAGCATTACGGCAGCAATGAGATATTTGTATGCTTTCAACTGTGTGTTCCTAAGATCGGTTATAATCTTAAAGAAGGACCGGAAATGGAACCATCAACCGGTTGATGACTTCAAATCCCTTTTAAAATCAGCAAGTTGTACCCGGGCATCGTAAACAAATAATGCTCTAATCTTATCCCAAAAATCGCCGCCCAGCACGAACAGGCTGGCAACAAACATCACATCCCCGATCAAGCTCACGACAAACCGGTGCGCCTCATAACCCGGAATCAGATGCACCCCATAGGGTCCCAGCCAGCCGAAGACAACGGGAAGCCCAAACATCACCAGCCCGATGCGGTATCTGGTCAGGCTGACCCGGTCCGGCGGGCCGTGCTTTTTCAAAAAGCTGAAAATACGTTCTTTAATAAGGTTGTAACCGGATTTACCCATGATGGCGATCGCTGCAACCGTAAACACCTCAGGTATACCGACGGCCAGCAATCCGGAGATGATGGTTTTCCATCGGGTAGGAAGCTCGGTGGCTGTGATCACGGGAATACAGAGGGGGCTTAGCCACCCGAACACCAGGATGATCAGTCCCAGACGAAAGCGCCATCCGGCCCGGGGTTGCTCGGTTTTGGTTGCTGAGGCTTTTACCATGGTGGAATCCTCTCTCTAACTACATTTATTTAGACAGGATTCACAGGATAAACAGGATTCTTTTTGCATAGTTATGGATACATCCTGTCCATCCAGCCTGCCTTGTCGAAGCGTTTTAGCGAAGACTGGTTGATCCTGTCAGAAGAATAAAATCTAAATCGGATAAATCACTAATTCCCAACTTGAGCTGTTTTGCGAAGCCTGGCAGGATCATAGCCTTGTTGCGGTAAACGCCCCAAAATTCCCTGATAGACGGCTTCGTCCATGGTAGGCGTGCGGCTCAGAATCCATAGATATTTCCGTAGATATTTCCGTGAAGGTTCCCCCACCACGGCCCACTGGTAATCCGGGTTAAGATCGATTATCCAATAATTGCCTTTGAAGGGCCAGAAGAACCAGACCTTTCATTTTCCTTTCTTCACTCACTTTTTTGCCAAGCAGTTCCCGGGCTCCTACACCCCAGTGGTTCAACACCTTCAAAACGTTCCCCACATTTGCATCCCGCAGTTCACCAGGCTCTACCGTGGACGTCAAATGCGCGAGCAAAATCCCTAATTAGATTGAGCTTTTACCAACGCCGCGCGCAGCCTATCGATATAATCCGCCGTAAAGGTCCAGACCGGCCCACCGTTTACCTGTTCCAAACCCCGTTCCCCCGGTTTGAGATCAAACATCAGGGTGGCCAGAATGTCACTGCTGGTCGAGGGGCTTTGCCGAAAATAGGCGTGTCCGTTGCCGGTGTCGGCGCCCGGAGTGTCGGTGGCATTGACGATGATCAGTTTGCTGCTCTGCTGCAGGTAGGTGGCAGCTGCTCCAGACAAATCAATACTCACCAACTGCCCGAGTCGTTCGCGTCCGAACACCCATTTGGATATACCCAATGCCTTATCTTTTGCGGATGCATAGATGGTTAAATCGTCGACAACATCAAGCACGCCGTCCACCAGATAAGAGCCAAAAAGATGCAGGTCGAGGTCACTGCCGGTCAGGATGACATGACCGATGCGCAGTTTCTTTGCTGAATCCTTGCAGTCCGAATCTGCATACATCAACGCCAGTTGATCCAACGCCTGCGCGACCATACGTGTCCCCGCACTATAGCCGATGATATGGATCCGCCGAGCATTGGTTTTTTCAGCCAGGTATTGGATAAGTATGCGCAGATTCCCGGACGACAAGGCGGCTGTCTCCAGATCCGAAAAGTAAGCCAGGGTGCTTGGGGTGGACGGCCAGGAAAAGGCAATGAAAACGCCTTCATAGCCCAGAAAATGCCACAGCTCCGAGGCTACCAACAACGGATTTTCAAACACCACCTTATACCCATGTAGATAGATGAAAACGTCCTTTACCCGAGAAACGGCCAGCTTGGCATTGACCTTGGCGGCGAACTGCTCACCCGGCAGCTGCCGCTGATCAATATCAGCTATACTATTGGTTAACACATTGATGCTGCGGTCCAGAATCCCGACCTCTTGGACATCGGTCACCTTGAGCGGGTAATCTTCGGGCCGCTCCTTGAGCAATGAGATACGTCTTGCCTCTTCCCAGGTCATATCCTCCTTGCCCACGGTAACCTGGGCCACCCCAAGACGCAGCACATGCCCACGATCATCCAGATAATATTGCCCCTCCTCCTGGGACGGTTCGCGATCCGTGGCATAGAGTATCCCCCCGTAGGGGATGTCCTTGATAGGATTGCGGTCTGTAAACGGGTCCCATTCACCCTGGTCGAAAACATCCGGAGCAGGCATCAGCATGATTTGGTTTTTCGGTTGGGAGGCACAGCCGCTAAAGACCAGCACAACCACAAACATCATCAAATAATCCAGGCGAGCTGTTTTCATAGGGTTCTTCTCCTTCCTGTTGGGTGTCAATTGACCATCAGGGTTATCTTTATAATCTATTTACTATGCCTTTGCAATGTTCGGCAGCACCCATGTCCGATCGAGAAACGCCCTCTTCAGTGAATAGAGCCGGAAATACGAAAACCCTGCCTTGCAAGGCAGGGTCGGAAGCAGAACGCTAAAATCACTTACCTTTCTTCACGCACTTTTCTTGCCCAAAAGCTCCCGCGCCCCCACGCCCCAGTGGGCAATAACCCTGGACGCATCCCCAAAGCTGGTATCCAGTACTTCGATCCGATCGGCGCTCACTATCTTTACCGAACCCGCAAAGGATGCCGGTGCAAACGGACACAAGATGGTCATCTGACCGTCACCGTGATCTTCGATTACGTAGACGATCTCCTTTTCACCATTCGAAGAACTGAATACCCCCGACCGAAAGGCGCTATCCTCCTGTGCGCCCACCAGACCTCGACCCAGCCGCTTGGATGCCTTATAGAGCGGCAGTCTGTCCAGCAAAGTTCGCTCGATCCAGAGGCCGAATCGGTGCAGGGATGCAGACTGCAAGGCCAGCCCGAACAGAAAGGAGGCTCCGACAATCAAAATTATCCCGATTACGACCGGCATTTTGACCTGATCGAAGGTTCCTTTGGGAAACAGATCCGCGATGGGAGTGGCCAGTGCTACCACGACCTGCAGCAATTCGGACAGCAAAAGATAGAACAGTACCAGCGGCAGCAGGATGAACAGACCGCCATAAGGGAGGTTTTTAAAAATTCCACTATTTTTTTCACTGGAAGAACTCCATTTATATGTATTATGCTCTTTTGAATACCCCGTCCGCTTGCGGTGGGGAGCTTCATTCTTTTATCTCTCGTTGCCCCGTAGCATCGTTGCGTGAGCTTTTTATGTTTCACGCCACGCCGCCACGCCGCAACGAGTTTTTCATGATTCTTCCAAACCGTTAACTGCGCGCTTGAAACCATTTTTTAAAAGGTTTTCTCCAAAGTTGATGAGAAGCTCAAGGCGCACATCGGTCAGACGAAGATATGTCAGAAGCTGCTTCGAGTGAACGGGTTGCAACCGTTCCACTGATTTCAATTCGACGATGACCTTTTCCGTCACAATCAAATCGGCTCGAAACCCCTCGTCAAAGGTAATTCCTTCAAAACGGATTGGGACTGGAACTTGCCGGTCAACTGCTAATCCCATTTTGGACAATTTCTTGGCAAGAATGATTTCATAGACGGTCTCCAACAATCCCGGTCCAAGAGTCCGGTGGATGAGGAACGCAGCATCCATAATGTGCTTGGCAATTTCGTTCTCAGTCACTGATTTCTTTCATTTATCTCTCGTTGCGCCGTTGCGTCGTCGCGTGAGGCCCAGATTATTCACGCACCGCCGTAACGACGCAACGTGATATTTTTATAAACTTTCATCATTCGTCGTAGTTTTTCATCGTTGCGCCGTAGCGCCGTCGCGTGAGACCCATTTTTTTTTCACGCCACGCCGCAACGTCGCAACGAGTGCGGGATTAAAGGATGAAATCAATAAATTAAACCCTTTATCGATCGACTGACACGTTTCCACCCAGGTTAACGATCAGCGGTTGACCATCATCCTGACTCAGATACGTGGTCGAGGTCGGAAAAGCGAACTTGATACCTTCTTTCTGAAATTCCCGTGCAATTTGCAGATTCACCCACTGACTGAATTTCATATAGCCCCAGTAGTCCGCCGGATGATACCAGTAAAGTACTAAAATATTTAAAGAATACGGATGGTATTCATTAAAATAGGCCCGGGGCGGGAATTCCGGATCCATCCCTTCATGGTTATCCAGAATCTTTAGGATGATATCCACCGCTTTTTCAATTTTTTCCGGTGGTGTGTCATAGGTAATGCCAATATTGGTCAACCGTCTGATATGGGGACGCTGGCCAATGTTTTCAATATCGATTTTAGCCATTTCATCGTTGGGAATCGCTGTCTGGTGCCCCGTCAGCAGCCTGATTCTGGTCGATCGCAGTCCGATTTCTTCCACGATCCCGTCATGTCCTTTGGCTACGATCCGCTGGCCTACCTTGTAGGGCTTATCCAGCAGAATCATGATGCTGCCCAGCAGGTTCTTCAATGTGTCCTGGGCGGCCAGAGCGAATGCCAGACCCCCCACGCCGAGACCGGCGAGAAGGGTGCTGACCTTAAGGCCGATATTGTCGAGCCAAAAGAGCACGGCAACGATTACCAGTGTAACCCGGATCGCCGTTCGGGCCGGTCGCAGCAGGACGATGGCGTCTTCCCGCTCGCTGCGTCTCAGCCGCTCTCCCCACCAGAAAACGATAAGATCGACCAGCCGGACGGCCGTCCAGGTAAGCACGAATGGAAGCACCGGATCAAATCGAAAAAGGGTACGGACGGTCATGGACAAACCGATCAGGGATAGGCCCATCTGTTCCAGCAACAACCACAGGAGAAACCGAACCGGCCAGGCGACAAAACGTTGGATTTGACGTCGCATCTCGGAGTCTTTACGACCCACCAGCAGATTCACAATCCAGGTTATGATAA
>Ga0316193_10002148_pt1 | contig 13729 bp, 10 predicted proteins | sample MerIslsedime2_MG_FD_207735 | JGI IMG/M metagenome (GOLD analysis project Ga0316193, IMG submission 207735) | Coastal sediment microbial communities from Maine, United States - Merrow Island sediment 2 | ecosystem: Environmental > Aquatic > Marine > Coastal > Sediment | place: USA: Maine...
CGGGTCCCGCTGTGCGGTACCCAGGATCGTGTCGACGGGATCTCCGGGGAGAAGGGCGACCATTGCAAAGGTCAAGAACGTGACCGCCAACAGTGTGGCAATCAACCGCAACAAGATGAATGCGATGGTCTTGAGCATACGGTCGCTACTTCTCCCCGGAGTCCGTCGTCAGGTCACTTCACGGTTCAGTTCTGGACGATGAAGGCATCGCCCCACCGCCCCTGGGCGTCAGGCGTCCCGAGTCCGAGACTGCCACTCGGCAGCGTCCAGCTGTTGAGTCCCTTGACGTTGTCCTCGGTGGCCACGAGCGTCGCCGTATGACCCGAGTACCAGTACACACCCTCCTCGTTCCAGCCTTGCATGATCTTCGAGAAGAGATCCTTGCGGGTCTCGACGTCGTCGGTCAGGCCGGCCTCGACGGCCAACTGGAACAGTTCCGGATTGGTGTAGTTCGGGAAGTTCAACGGTGATACTTCTGGATCAGCGACAGCCGGAGTGACCAGCGGGCCGGGATCGCCTTCACCGCTCATGCGCCAGCAGTGAGCATCGTGGATGTCCGTGAGCGCATTGTTGATGTGCGTCGCCTGGTCGAACTGCGTCAACTCCACGTTGACCAGTCCCGAGCCGGTCCACACCTGCTCGATCACCTGCATCGCCGCGATCAGCGTCGGGTCCGGGGGACACGACAGCGTCACATCGATCTTGTCACCAGGCGCCTTACCATCGGAACGAGCCGGATCGTCGACATACTCCTGCAGCAACGCCTTGCCCACTTCGAAGTCGAACGTTGGGTACGAATCGGCAGCTTCCTGGGTCCACCACGGGCTGTCGGGCGAGAACCACTGCGTACCAGCCAGCGAGATCCCGGTCCCACCGAGGGCTTCGATCACACGCTCCTGGTCGTTGAGATGGTTGAGTCCCACCCTCACCCGCGTGTCGTCAAAGGGCGCCTTGGCGGTGTTGAAGTAACCACCACCGACATTGTTGCCCTGGTATTCGTAGAGCTCGATACCTGATTCCGCACGAGCGTTGCGGATGGTGCCCTGACGGAGGGTCTGCATCGCCGTGGTCGTCCCGGACACGAGGGCGTCGAGTCGTGTGCCCTCGTCGGGAATCGGACGGAACGACACTTCGTCGAGGTACGGCAGCTGATTTCCGTCCGCATCGGTCCGCCAGTAGTTCTCGTTGCGGACCACGACCGTCTCGTTGTCGATGTCTCGGCTCTCGATCACGAACGGACCAGTTCCAATCGGACTGGTGCTGTAGCCCACCGGGTCAGCAGCGGCTGCGGCCGGGTCGAACGGCATACCGAGCGCTGCACCGGCCAAGTTCGACGGGAACGGTGAGTTGGGTTCGCTGAGCGTGTACTGCACCGTGAGCTCGTCGATCGCGTCGACGGCGACGAGGCCCGACGACGTGACGACACCCGACGAGAACGCTCCGGTCTGCTGGATCGGGAACATGTCGGCGATCGTCTGCGCAGTGAGCGGCGTGTCGTTGTGGAACGTCACGTCAGGGCGCAAGGTCATCGTCCAGACGGTGAAGTCCTCGTTCGGCTCGATCGACTCGGCCAGGTAGCCCTCGTAGTCCCCGTCCACGGTCTGCTCCATCAGCGGATCGTAGATCGTTCGCATGATGTTGTAGTACGACGAGGAGGACGTGTCCTCCCACGGACGCAGGCCAGTCGCTTCTGCCTCCAGCCCCAAGGTGACCGTGCCGCCGTAGGCGATCTCCTCGGTGTTCTCGACGACGCTCGTGTCGGTGTCGCCCTCAGCGACTGCCGGAGTCGTGTCGCCGGTGTCCTCACTGGCCGATGTGTCCGCGGTCGTCTCCTCGGCGCCGTCGGACGCGGTGGTGCCGTCCGAGGAGCTGTCGTCGTCGCTCCCGCACGAAGCCGCTACGAACGCGAACACCAGCGGAACCGCCAGTGCAGTGACTACTCGTCGCTGTCGCATGTATCCCCCATCTTTCTGATTTTTCGTTGATTGTTTCGTTCGGTGAGTCGCTCACGATGCCGACGTCACGGTGTGGAGTCCCCACCCCAACAACGCCCCTCCCCTCCGAACGACTCGATCCGGACGAGAACATCGACTGTCTAGCACACATGACCGATGTCACACAGTCGGGACATCACCGGCGTTCTGAGACGTCACCGACACGGCAGACTCGGGCGCTGCGCTCGCCGCAGATCCACCCTCGACCGGTGTGACCAGTGGATGGTGGCAGGCGACGTAGTGGTCCTCGGCGACCTTCCTCATCAGCGGCTCCTCCTGTGCGCACACCTCGGTGGCCGCTGGGCAGCGCGTTCGGAAACGGCAGCCGGACGGCGGGGCGATCGGTGAGGGCAACTCCCCCTCGATCACCCGGATCGAGCTCACGTCGACGGACGGATCGGGCACCGGACTCGACCCCAGGAGAAGCTCGGTATAGGGATGCGCCGGGTGCGCATACAGCTCGTCGGCCTCCGAGATCTCGCACATCTTGCCGAGGTACATCACCGCCACTCGGTCGCTGATGTTCTTCACGACGGCCAGGTCGTGCGCGATGAACACCAGCGTGAGTCCGTACTCGGTCTTGAGATCGTCGAGCAGGTTGAGGATCTGGGCCTGGATCGAGACGTCGAGCGCGGACACCGGCTCGTCGCAGATGATCAGCTCGGGACCGGTGACGAGCGCCCGAGCGATCGAGATGCGCTGGCACTGTCCGCCGGAGAACTCGTGGGGGCGCTTGTATCTCGCGGGCCCTGGATCGATCCCCACTTGGTCGAGGATCCGAGCGACGATGTTCCACTGCTCGTCCTGGCCCTTCGGACCCCACACGTTGAGTGGCTCGGCGACGACCTCACCGACCATGCGGCGAGGGTTCAGCGACGAGATCGGATCCTGGAAGATCATCTGGAGCTTCGTGCGACGATTGCGCATCGTCTCGGCGTCGAGCGACGCGAGGTCCTCGTTGTCGAGGACGACCGATCCGCTCGTCGGAACGGGGAGCTGCAGTACAGCGCGGCCGGTGGTCGATTTGCCGCATCCCGACTCACCGACGAGGCCGAGTGTCTCGCCCGGCGCGATGTCGAAGCTGATGCCACTGACGGCCTTGACCGTGCGCCCCTTGCCGGCCGGGAACTCGACGACGAGGTCGGTGACCTGGAGCATCACCTCGTCCTGCGGACGCAGGTGTGCGGTTCCGGATCCGGCCATCAGGCGCTCACCTCTTCGGTTGCGCGCAGCTTGCCGACCGCAGCGAGAGCTGGCGGATGCCCAGCGTCGATGTTCGACTGGAACGCCGCCTCCCCCTCGGGAGTGCCGACCGGGAAATGACAGGCGAAGACGTGATCGGGCGAGTCGATGGACCGCAGCTGCGGCTCATCGGTACGGCAGAGATCCTGCGCGTAGGCACAACGCGGGGCGAACTTGCAGCCCGTCGGCGGACTGATCAGGTTCGGCGGTCGACCGGGAATCGCGTTGAGGCGGGTGTGCTTCGGCTGGGTGACTTTCGGAATCGACCACAGCAGCCCCTGTGTGTAGGGGTGACGCAACTGGCTGAACAGCTCGGCAGTCGGCGCCTTCTCGACGGCCTTGCCGGCGTACATCACCATGATCTCGTCGGTCCGCCCGGCGACGACGCCGAGGTCGTGGGTGACCAGGATCATCGCCATGGCACGGTCACTCTGCTGCTCGGCGAGCAGATTGAGGATCTGATGTTGCACGGTCACGTCGAGCGCAGTGGTGGGCTCATCGGCGAACAACATCCGGGGGCCACACGCGAGCGCGATGGCGATGCACACCCGCTGACGCATGCCACCCGACATCTGGTGCGGATAGTTGTTGAGACGGGACTCCGCTTCGGGGATGTGCACGGACTTCAACAGTGCCACCGCGACTTCGTTCGCTTCTTTTCGGCCCATGTCGAGGTGGTACCGGACATGCTCGGTCAACTGTCGACCGATGGTGACGACGGGGTTCAGCGAGGTCATCGGGTCCTGGAAGACCATCGCCATCTCCGCACCCCAGAGCAGCTTCTTCTCCTTCGACGACTTGCCGACCATCTCGTCACCGGCGTACATCACCGAACCGGTCGTGATCGCGTTGGCCGAGGTGTTGAGCCCCATGATCGAGCGCGACAGCACCGTCTTGCCGGAGCCGGACTCGCCGACCACGCCGAGGGTGCGCCCGCGCGCCAGTGTGAACGACACTCCGTCGACGGCGCGAACCGATCCGGCAGGGACTTCGAAGTGCGTTCGCAGGTCATCGACCACGAGCAGCGACTCGCCGTCGTCGACGTGCCGTGCAGGCACTCGCCCGACCTGGAATTCGTTGTCCATGCTTCCCCTTTTCATCGCCGCGACCCAACCGTCGCCGTCCGCCACTACGTGGCAGGCGTCACACTAGGCGTGCCGAGCAGGGAAGATCGAACCGATCGCTCGATCCCGAAAACCCCATGGTCCCTCGAGCCCTGGGCTCGAGGGACCATGGGGTTGAGCGCGTCTCAGTAGCGGTAGTTCTCGGGCTTGAAGGGACCCGACGGATCGAGGTCGAGGTAGTCGGCCTGCTCATCGCTCAGCTTGGTGAGCTTCACACCGAGTGCATCGAGGTGCAGTCGGGCGACCTTCTCGTCGAGATGCTTCGGCAGCACGTAGACACCGAGCGGATAGGCATCGGTGTTGTTCCACAGCTCCATCTGTGCGATCACCTGGTTGGCGAAGGAACACGACATCACGAAGCTCGGATGGCCGGTGGCGCAGCCGAGGTTCACGAGGCGACCCTCGGCGAGGATGATCACCTGGTGGCCGTCCTCGAAGCGCCAGACGTCGGTGCCGGGCTTGAGCTCATCACGCACGGCACCCGACCGGGCGAGGCCGGCCATGTCGATCTCGTTGTCGAAGTGTCCGATGTTGCAGACGATGGCGTTGTGCTTCATCAGCCGCATGTGCTCGGCGGTGATGATGTCGGCATTGCCCGTCGCCGACACGAAGATGTCGGCGGTACCGACGACGTCCTCGATCGGGAGGACCTGGATGCCCTCCATCGCAGCCTGCAGAGCGTTGATCGGATCGATCTCGGTGACGATCACCCGGGCACCCTGGCCCTGGAGCGACTGCACACACCCCTTGCCGACATCGCCGTACCCGCAGACGACCGCGGTCTTGCCACCGATCATCACGTCGGTTGCACGGGAGATGGAGTCGACGAGCGAGTGGCGACAGCCGTAGAGGTTGTCGAACTTGGACTTGGTGACCGAGTCGTTCACGTTGATCGCCGGGAAGAGCAGCTCGTCGTCGGCCATCATCTTGTAGAGACGCTTGACACCCGTCGTGGTCTCCTCGGTGACGCCCTTGATGTGGGCCGCCATGCGGGTCCACTTGCCCGGGTCGGACTTCAGTGTGCGCTGGAGCAGGCCGAGCACGATGGCGAGTTCGGGGTTCGACGCCGAGGTCGGGTCGGGCACCTCGCCGGTCCGCTCGTACTCGACGCCCTTGTGGAGCAGCATCGTGGCGTCACCGCCGTCGTCGAGGATCATGTTCGGGCCGTCGTACTTGGTGCCGTCGGCGGCATCCGGCCAGGTCATCATCTGGTCGGTGCACCACCAGTACTCCTCCAGGGTCTCGCCCTTCCACGCGAACACGGGGACGCCCTGCGGGTCCTCGGGTGTGCCGTTCGGACCCACCACGGCGGCCGCTGCTGCATGGTCCTGGGTCGAGAAGATGTTGCAGCTCGCCCAGCGCACCTCGGCGCCGAGCTCGGTGAGTGTCTCGATGAGCACCGCGGTCTGGATCGTCATGTGGAGCGAGCCGGAGATGCGAGCGCCGGCGAGCGGCTTGGACTCGCCGTACTCCTTGCGCAGCGCCATCAACCCGGGCATCTCGTGTTCGGCGAGGATCATCTCCTTGCGCCCGAAGGGGGCCAGTGAGAGATCGGCGACGCGGTAGTCCTTACGGGACGCGACCGCGTTGGCGCCGGGGTTCGTGAGGGTGTCGGACATTGGGAAAGCCTCCGTGGTTCGTTGACGGGCGAACCGGGCAGGGGCCTTCAGGCACCGGTCGAATCAGCCCGGCGATTCGGTGACACCACTGTATCGACGCGAACGATGTATCGACGCGAACGACGACCGCGGCCGATGGCCGCCTGGAACGGCCTCGGCCGGCAAGGTCGCGAGCCCGTCCGGGTCCGGCGGCCCGGTCGATCGAGTCAGTCGGCGAGCACGACGGCGTAGACGTCGAGCAGGTAGTGCAATTGCCCGTCGAAGTTGTACGCCGCAATCGTGTAGGGGTCGGCTCCGACCGAGCCATAACGCAACAACGACATGTTCGGCACCGAACGACCGGGCGTCACGTTGATGTTGGAGCTGTTGGGCGGCGCACCGTTGCCCGGATACACGGTCATGTAGGTCGAGACGGGCTGGCCCGGAAAGACCGGGGTCAATCCCGTTCCGGTCAGGTTGCCGATCAGCGCCGACTGGTTCCCGATCGGAGCACCGTCGAGGGTGACGGACTCGGCGAAGGCCTTGAAGCTCCAATCCTCCTTGGTCCGGTAGCCGAGCGGCGCGCTCCCGAAGGCCGCCTGGCGCGTGTCGAAGACGCGGAACGGTGCATCCAACGGGATCACTCGACCAGCTCGTGTGGCTTCGGAGGCACCGCGTTCGAGATAGCCCAGCACGTCGACGATCACGTGGGTTGCACCCGACCGGTTGAAGATGCGGACCGATCCATCCGCGCCGACCGGAACGATCGCCATGTTCGCTTTGACCTGACCCGGACCGACATTGGTGATCGATGTCGACGGTTCGGCACCGGCCGGCGTCGCCTCGGGGGTCACCGACAAGAACGTCGGCACACTGCCCGGCTGGTTGTTCGCGGCGGTGACGTTGACCATGACGCCGGTCACGTTCGGGGAGTCCGGCACCAAGCCGTTCGCCCCACGGATCGGCAGGGTGACCTGCTGCATCGTGCCGATCGCCTGCCCGCCCGACCACCCTGCCGGCACTGGTGCCGACCGGGTGTCGAGGAGCCGAGATGGCCCCACCGGAACGAAGCGGGCACCGGTGTCGGCAGCATCGGCGTACTGCGACGTCGAGATCCACCCGAAGACGTCGATGAGTACGTGGGCCGATCCGGCCCCAGCCGGCGTGACCAGTGAGATGGTGGACTGCCCACCCGCTCCGACACCGATCACGGCGAGATTCGGCACGGCTTCGACGGAGGAGAAGTTGACCAGCGACGACTCACCAGCGGGAGCACCGGTGGGAAAGATCGAGAGGAAACCGTCGAGCGTCGAATCGACGACGGTGACGTTCGCGACGACGGCGAGAACGTCCTGATTGACTCCGCCCACCTCGGCCGGCACGCCGCCCTGTCCGAGGATGTCGATGTTGAAGGTGCTTCCCTGCGGGTTCGTCGGCTTGCGACCGAGCGGTGCCGAATCGTTCACGCCGTTCCGAGAGTCGAAGATGCGGGTGGGCGGCAACGGGTGGTATTCGCCACCGGCGCCCAATCCGGACGCCGCATACGCCGGCGTCTCTTCGCCGCCCGAGAGCGACGGACTCACCAACGCGGCGGCGGCGAGCATGCACGCCATGCCCGAGAGCAGGAGACGGCGAGACGTCCGAACATTCAGAGAAACCATCACACAACTGTAACCTTTCATCCGCTCGCGAGACACGCGTTCGTCAAGATTCCTGAACCGCCTCGTCACTCTGTCGGCACCGACGTACTCGAGCTTGAGTCGTCGTCGAACGTCGGACCGATCCCTGCGGTCTCGATGACCCCCATCAAGCGGGCGTGCTCGTCGTCGTCGACGGTGGTCGATTCCGGGATCAACATGACCGGGATCCCGTCACGCACGTCGTAGCGGCGCTGCAGCCGGGGGTTGTAGAGCAACGACTCGCTCTCGACGTAGAAGAGCGGTCCCTTGTCCTCGGGACATGCGAGGATCTCCAGCAGTGCGGGGTCGAGGGGCATGATTCTCCGTTCAGTTCGTGATCTGGGCGAGCAGTTCGCCGACCGCATCGTCACAGGCTGCGCGGTCGGCGGCTTCGAGGTTGAGGCGCAGCAGCGGCTCGGTGTTCGACGGCCGGAGGTTGAACCACCAGGTTCCGCAGTCGACGGTCAGCCCATCCAGGCGGTCCTGGGAGCATCCGTCGTACAGTCCACTGATCCTCTCGATGACAGCCGCCGCGTCGTCGACCTCGGTGTTGATCTCGCCGCTTGCGGCGTAGCGCTCGTACGGCTTGCGGACGACCGAGAGTGGTTGACCCGAACGTGCGACTTCGGCCATCACCATCAACGAGGCGATCAGGCCACTGTCGGCGTTGAAGTTCCGTGCGAAGTAGTAGTGCGCCGAGTGCTCCCCACCGAAGACGGCACCGGTCTCGGCCATCACCTGTTTGATGAACGAATGGCCCACCTTGGTGCGGACCGGCGTGCCCCCCACTTCGGTGACGACCTCAGGCACCGTCTTCGAGCAGATCAGGTTGTGCAGCACGACCGAACCAGGCTCCCGCCTCAGCATGGCCGCGGCGAGGATCGCTGTCGTGGTCGAGCCGCTCAATCCGCTGCCCATCTCGTCCACGACGAACACGCGGTCGGCATCGCCATCGAACGCCAGCCCGAGGTCGAAGCCACCCGAAACGACACGAGCGCGAAGATCGCGCTGGTTCGCCGGTTGGAGCGGGTCGGCCGGATGGTTGGGGAACGTGCCGTCGAGTTCGCCGTACATCACTTCGAGTTCGACGTTCGGCAACCGCTCGAAGACGGCAGGGACCACGAGGCCACCCATGCCGTTCGCGGTGTCGGCCACGACTCGCATCCGACCGATCTCGGCGACATCGACGAAGCTCACGACATGGTCGGCGAATGCGGCGAGCAGATCGCGCTCGGAGCGATGCCCGGCCGTCGCCGCAGCGCGTGGCCGGTCACCGTCGAGCACTCGCTGCGCAACCGCCTGCACCTCTCCGAGCCCACTGTCGACACCGATCGGACGAGCGCCGGACTGAGACAGCTTGACCCCGTTGTATCCGGCCGGATTGTGTGAAGCCGTGAACATCGCACCTGGCACATCGAGGACACCCGACGCGTAGTACATGAGGTCGGTCGACGCGAGACCGATGTCGATGACGTCGATGCCCTGTTCGAGCACCCCGCGAGTGAATGCGTCGACGAGTTCCGGCCCGGACGGGCGCATGTCCCGCGCGATCACGACCTGGTCGCTGCTGACGAATGAAGCGAAGCCGACTCCGAGCGCGTACGCGACGTCAGCATCGAGCTGGTCGGGGACGGTGCCTCGGATGTCGTACGCCTTGACGATCTGGTCGAGGACTGACATGAGGGCCACAGACTACCGGTCCGCCGCCGAGTCGCCGCCGGATGGGAGCGCGTCGGGCGCTCCGTGAGCTGGGTGCGTTTCGGGCACCTCGTCGGTTGCGATCCCGTCAGGCGCGTCGTCGGTGATCGAGTCCGGCACCTCGTCGGACGACTGGGTGTCGGATGCCTCGTCGGCGACGGTGACGACGGAGGTCGGAGTCGATGTCGTGGTTGCGGACGAGATGGTGGTGTCCGACACCCGGCGGGTGTCGGACACCTCGTACGCGGGGACGAGCGCTGGGGTCGCACGCCAGGCGGGGCGGTCGCTGGCGTAGCGGACATCGCCGCGTCGGCGCCAGTACACGCACAACACGATGCCGATCAGCGTCAAGGAGTAGAAGAACCAGTCGAGCGGAGTCTTCGCATAGCTGAGGGTCACCTCGTTGCTCGTCGGTACCACCACCATGAAGTTGGGGGCCACCCGGTACGGCCCCTCGGCGCCGTCGACCTTCCACGTCGGGAAGTAGCTCACGCGAACCAGCACCGGCACACCGATCTGGTCGACCTCGAAGCTGATCTTCTGGTCGTCGACGACGATGTTGCTGACCTCGACCGGATCGAGCGCCACCGGTTCGATCGATTCGGCCGGAACGACGTAGTCGACGTTCCGACTCCGATCACCCGGCTCTCCCACCCGAACGGCGAGATCGATCTCGACCGGAATCCGCTGCCACGAGTCGGGCCCGTCGTCGGCCGGGACCGCCGCCCAGTCCTCCTGGCGCTGGAACCAGCTGGTGCCGACCTCGAGATTGCGCTCACGTTGGTCACCGCCGCGCTCCTCCACGACCACGGGCTGCACCGTCAGCGCCTCGACGATCGCGGCGTCGCGGAGTTCGTAGATCTCCCACGGCCCCGAGGTGACCAGCAACTCCAGAGCCGGCTGCGCAGCCGCTTCGGCCTTCGCCTTCTCGGTGCGCACCATCAGGTACCGCACGCCGAGGTCGCGCATGTGTTGCACGCCGATCTCGGCGTCGTTGTTGGTGTAGCGGAGCTGGCGCACCGGGTTCGACGACTGTTCGGACATCGCCGCCGCGGTGAGGAAATGGTACGGCGTGGTGCCCGATGCTTCGAAGAACAAGCCCTCCATCGATGCAATGCACCCGTCGGTCCAGTGCGGCAGCAACATCAGCGCCATCGTCGTGCCGTACTCACCGTTCGCGCTGTTGTTCTCCCACAGCGCGCGGCCACACCCGCGCTCGTCGCCGATGTCGCCCATGGTCGTGACCAACTGGTTGTACTCGGGGTACTTCGGGCGGCCCTCGTAACCGAGCATGTTGTATCGAGTCCACCCGTCTGCAACAGCCCGGCCGGACTCGGGCCCCTTGCGCAGAGGGCCCCATGCATAGACCGTCGTCTCGCCGTCGGCGACACGACCGCCGCCCGGCAGCGTCTCGTACATCCAGCCGAACACGAGAAGGCACGAGAGCGTGATGACACCAGCGGTCACGGCACCCCCGATGGCGGACAGCTCGGCCGAGGCCCGGCGGTCCTTGGCCATGTTGACCAACCAGGTGATCAACTCGAGCGCACCGATCACCATCAGCAGGTACCGAGTGAAGTAGACGAACGGCAGCAGCCGCGGATTCCACAGCAATCCGATGCCCGGCAGGCTGTCGCGGGTCAGGTACACCAAGGCGACGAACACCAGGCTGATCAGCCCGATGGCGGTCCCGGTGAGGTTCCGTCGCAGGATCATCGCCAGGAACCCGACGATCGCGAGTCCGGTGATCAAGAAATCGAGTGGGGCGGCGAGCGGAAAGAACATGTCCCAGAACGAGTCACTCGCTCCTTCGGGACGGAACCCGTACTTCATGTCGGTCATGAACTCGTGACCGAACAGGAAGGGACCCACCCACCAGGCCGACAGCAACAGCACGGTGACGCCGGTGGTGACGGCGTAGACCAGCCGGCGCCGGTCCATCCAGACCAGGCACAAGACGATGGCGCCGACCGCGACGAAGATCAACACGATGCCGTGCGAGACGGCGGCGAGGGAGAGCACGACCGCAGTCCACACCCGGAATCGCCCGGTCCTGAGGCCGTTGGCGAGCAATCCGAGACCGAGCACGGCGAGCGTGAGGGCAATCGAGAACGAATACTCCCCCGCCATCGTCGACTTCACGTTGCCGCCGTAGATGGAGAAGCTCTCGTCGAGCAGGAAACAGAGCGATGCCACTGCGAAGAGCTCGGGGATCGGATGCCGGAAGGCAGCCAGGCGCCCGAACGCCCAGCACGCCAGCGGGAACAGCACCAGCCCGGAGACAGCGACCAGCTTGAACGCGACCCCGTAGGGCAGCAGCACGTCGAGCGCGACGATCGCCAGCGCCGGGATCACCATGTAGAACCGGTACAGGGGCAGCCCGGCATACCAGTCCATGCTCCAGCCCGAGAGCTGGAAGCTGGGCAGGAAGTGATCGCGGAGGAATGCCGGCGCCCAGACGTGAGCGCCCATGTCGCCACCGGTCGGCGTGGTTCGGTCGAACACCAAGTCGCTGCCCGGCGACAGTGGATTGAGGTGGACCACCATCATCATCACGACCGTCGTGGTCACGAGGATGGCGGATGTCACGAGCACCCTGACGATGCGATCGGTGCTCCACGGGCGCTGCCACCAGGCCACCGGTCGGCGGAACACGCGCCGGACGACCCGCTCCAACGATCCGGCGGTTGTCCCGACCGGCAGTGCCGAATCAGCGACCGTCGTGTCCCCGTCGACCCCGCCGTGCTCCGGCTCGATCCCCGGTGATCCCGCCGTCCGCGTCCCGATCTGCGTCTCGGGCGCCTCGAGCTGGTCGAGTTCGTACTCCCGGTCGAACCACGCGCCGAACTCATCGCTGCCAGACGCGTTGGAGCCCCGCAAGTCCTCGCTCATCGCCGGTCGCTCGGGTTGGGTTCCAAGCCGACCATCATGGCAAAGCTCGCATGCCGGTTCCCGTCACAGCGCCTGCAGCAGACCGGTGGCGTTGAAGCCGGCGTGGATCATGATCGCCGTCCCGAGCCGACCCGTACGGAGTGCGGCGAAGCCGAAGACGAGACCGATGGCGAACAACCCCGGGATCTCGATGGGGCGGAAATGGAACACGGCGAACACCAGGGCCACCGCCACCAGCACGGCGCCCTCGTTGAACCGCGAGGCCAGCGAACGTTGCAGCAGCCCCCGGTAGAACAGCTCCTCCATGATCGGAGCACCGACCACCACGATCGCGATCAACAGCAATGTCGACGATCCACTCGCCCTGTCGACGAGCTCACGGGCGTTCTCGTTGAGACGGTCGTCGTTGAACGTGTCGGGCCAGACGGCTTCGAGTGGGAGATAGACCACCCGGATGAGTACCAGATTGCCGAGCACACCGACACCCAACCCGAGCACATCGACCCATCGGAACCAGAACCCGTAATCGGCAACGAACGATCTCGAACCCGCCCGATCCGACGCGATCCACATCGCGACCAGGTACGTCGTCCACGCTCCGACCAGCCCGGCCGCCGTGATCGCGAACGACGGGTCGACGCTCCGGTCGGACCCGTGGAGTGCGACGACGATCGCCGACGCGACCAGCTGGGCGACGAGCCAGGCACCGAGGAAGACCGCGGCGGCGACGGTGGCGTCGATCGGACGGGGCGCTGCCGAGGGGAGGAAACCGCCGGGAAGGGAGGCGCTGCCACGCGCCGGATCGACCACGGGGCGACCCTACCGGCGCTCGTGTTCAGACGGCGATCAGCTGATGATGACCGAAGCGACGGTCGTCCAACGACCATCCGGTCGGCACCGAGAGCCGCGCTGCGTGGCGCTCACACAGGTCGTACGCGTGCGGATCCCGCTCCGGGGAGAGTTCATCGAGCCACACCTGCGACCGGCCGTAGTGATAGGTCAAGGTGACGTCGGCCCGCTCGGAGCAGCCGGTGCGCGAGCAGTGCCGCGCCGAAGAGCCCGAACGATTCGCCATCTGCATGACGCAACGGTAGAGCGCGGGATCACGCCGCGGGTGGATGGACGGGTGGATGCAAGAGCCGCAACGGGCACCGCGGGCACGACCATGCATCGGACGGGATCCTGCGTAGCATTGTGGAGATGAACGATCTGCCTCCTCCTCCGCCGCCTCCCCCTCCGGGCCGCGGGCGCGGGCAGCGCCGACCCGACGAATCGAGCACCGAACGGCGGAACGCTTCGGACAAGTCGAAGAGCCCGGACCTCACCGGCGACGGCACCTCGACATCGGGTCGCGGACCCGGCAGCTGGCCCCGCTGGACCATTTGGGTGCTCATCGGTGTGCTTGCTGCAGCGTTCCTCGTGCCCAGCCTGTGGCCCAGCAACGATGGCGAAACGCTGGAGTACTCCGAGTGGCGGACCCAGGTCATCGAGGGGAACATCGC
>Ga0316193_10002150_pt1 | contig 13723 bp, 15 predicted proteins | sample MerIslsedime2_MG_FD_207735 | JGI IMG/M metagenome (GOLD analysis project Ga0316193, IMG submission 207735) | Coastal sediment microbial communities from Maine, United States - Merrow Island sediment 2 | ecosystem: Environmental > Aquatic > Marine > Coastal > Sediment | place: USA: Maine...
CAGGAGACTGCGCGCATTAGCTGGCGGGAACTCGAACCGCATTTTGCCCGCAGTGTGGTTCTCCAGGTCGACAGCGCACTGGACCTGGTGGAAGTGGCAACTTGCCTTGCTAACGACGACAAGCCCGCGGTGGAGGTCTGGTTGACGACAGAGCAGGTTCGCTACCTGCCGAACAACGTCGCTCGCCGTTGGAGCGAAGGGGGTTCTGATCTATGGGCAGTGGTGGTGGCGCCCTGGGTGGTCGTGCAAGAGCGCGAAACATAAGCCGAACGGCAGTTGGGCGCCCTGATTGTCGGTGTGCCATATTTTCGACATGTTGAAGGGGGTGGCACTTATCCACAATTTCTGTGGATAAGTCTGTGGAGTACTTTGTCGAAAATGCGTTTTTCCGTAGGTATTGCAGATTGGGTGTTAAATCGATCAAAAAGTCATCAGTTTGTAATGAAGCAGTATAAACAATGAGTTACAGCACCTAATTCACACGCGGTAGAAGGTCAGGTGAATTTCGCGCTGGATTTTTAGATGAGATTATTTTGCTGTGCATAACATAACGCTTATATACAAAGGGTTGATATCCCGGTATTAGCTCGCGTGACGCTGTTGCCATAAAGTCGACGCCCGGAGACAGGCGTTGTTTGGACCGTCCCGGCGGCGTACCTTTGGGCAGAATTACTCAGAGTGAGAAAGGATGTATGGGCGTTTCGATTTACGGATTGATGGGTGATCGCGGCAACGGGGTGGTGAAGGAAATCTTTGCCGTCGTCTACGCGCCGAAAAAGAAGAAACGCGTGCCGGCCACCTGTGTTCAGGAGGTGGACTCGAAGGAGGCCGCCCTTGAGGCCTCGGATCCGGAACGTAAACGTCATGCGGCGGTGGTGGCCGGACCGTCCACCTCGTCCGAGAGTCAGCAGATCTACTACCTGGTGCGCTGGCTGAATTGATTGCCATTTTCAGAGTGTTAGTTCCCTATGTTACAGATTAAAGAGAGTGCGCCACGAGGCGCGGCATGGTTGCGGTTGGGGTTCCGGCCATTCTTTCTGGCGGCTTGCGCGTTCGGCGCGGTCGCCATGCTGGTCTGGCTGCTTGTATTCGGCAGCTATATGTCGCTGCCGTTGTCGGGGCTTGCACCTATCGCGTGGCATGGCCACGAGATGATCTTCGGCTACAGCATGGCCGTGATCGCCGGGTTCCTGCTGACCGCGGTGCGCAACTGGACGGGCGTCGACACGATCCGCGGTACGCCCTTGCTGCTACTGTTGTTGTGCTGGTTGGTGGCACGACTTTTACTGGCGCTCGGTGATGCTGAATTCATCGTCTATGCCGCTGCTTTCGATCTGCTGTTCAATATCGGGTTCCTGGTTGCCATCTCGATTCCGGTTTTGCGCACCAGGGGGTGGACGCAGCTTCCCATCCTGCTCAAGGTCTTCCTGATGGCAGGCAGTAACCTGCTGTTCTACCTTGGCGCGAACGGCGTGCTGGTGTCCGGCATCATGATCGGTCTGTATTCCGGCCTGTACATGGTGTTGGCGCTTATCCTGATGCTCAGTCGGCGCGTGCTGCCCTTCTTTATAGAACGTGGCGTGGGCTATCCCGTGCAGCTGACTAATCGAAAGTGGCTCGACATCAGCAGTGTAGTGCTGTTTGTGGTGTTCTGGCTTGCCGATATATGGCGCCCGAACAGTCTGCCGGTCAGCTTGCTGGCGATGGCGCTGCTGGTGCTGCATGGCATGCGGCTGGTCGGCTGGTACACACCAGGCATCTGGAAGAAGCCGCTACTCTGGTCACTGTTCCTGGGGTACGCGGCGATCATTGCCGGTTTTGGTCTGAAGGCGGCGGTGTATACCTTTAATCTGTCGCCTAACCTGGCACTGCATGCGTTCGCAGCAGGCGGTGTTGGCCTGATGACAGCAGGGATGATGGCGCGCGTTGCGCTGGGCCATACCGGCCGTGATATTAATGCTCCACCCGCCTCGCTGGTCCCGATCTTGTTGCTGCTGGCTACGGCGGCACTGGTTCGTGTGGTATTCCCGATGTTTGACGTGGCGCATTATTCGCTGTGGCTAATGGTGTCGCAGGGTTTATGGATTGCAGCGTTTGCCTGGCTCACCGTGATATACGTTCCGGTGTTGGTTGGCCCACGGGTCGACGGCCAGGACGGCTGAAGGCTATACTCCACGCCATGCCGCATAAACATAAATACCGCGACTACTGGCGAAAAAATCTGCAATACCTCGGCATCCTGCTGAGCATCTGGTTCATCGTTTCATTCGGCTTCGGCATCCTGCTGGTTGAGCAGCTCGATAGCATTCGCATCGGCGGCTTCGGGCTGGGCTTCTGGTTTGCACAACAGGGTTCGATCTACGTATTCGTCGTGCTGATCTTTGTCTACGTGTGGTTGATGAACCGGCTGGACCGCCGTTTCGATGTCAATGAAGACAAGGACAAAACTCCATGAATGTCACCGCCTGGACATTTCTGATGGTGGCAGCGTCGTTCTGTGTGTACATCGGTGTAGCGGTCTGGGCGCGGGCGCGTTCCACCGGGGATTTCTATGTCGCCGGCGGCGGCGTGCATCCGGTCATCAACGGTATGGCGACAGCGGCAGACTGGATGAGCGCGGCTTCGTTTATTTCCATGGCCGGGCTGATTTCCTTCATGGGCCGGGATGGTTCGGTTTACCTGATGGGCTGGACCGGGGGCTATGTATTGCTGGCACTGTTGCTCGCGCCCTCTCTGCGCAAGTTCGGCAAGTACACCGTGCCGGATTTTGTTGGTGATCGTTACTACTCGCAGGTCGCGCGCGTGGTGGCGGTTGTGTGCGCCATCTTTGTGTCCTTCACCTACGTCGCGGGGCAGATGCGCGGTGTCGGTATCGTGTTCTCGCGTTTCCTCGATGTGGATATCAATGCCGGTGTGCTGATCGGCATGGCCATTGTATTTTTCTACGCGGTGCTGGGTGGCATGAAAGGCATCACCTATACCCAGGTGGCGCAATACTGCGTGCTGATCTTCGCCTACATGGTGCCGGCCATTTTCATTTCCATGGTCATGACCGGGCATGTGATTCCGCAAGTAGGATTCGGTTCGACGCTTAACGATGGCTCCGGCCAGTATCTGCTGGAACGGCTGGATGGACTCAACCAGGCGCTGGGCTTTGCGGCCTATACCGATGGCAGCAAGAGTACGCTCGATGTGTTTTGCATTACCGCTGCGCTGATGGTCGGCACCGCCGGCCTGCCGCATGTGATTGTGCGTTTTTATACCGTACCGAAAGTGGCGGCCGCGCGTATCTCTGCCGGCTGGGCGCTGGTGTTCATTGCACTGCTATATACAACGGCACCCTCGGTAGCCGCGTTTGCACGCGCCAATCTGCTTAATACCGTGGACAATGTCCCCTATACCGAAACACCCGAGTGGTTCCATAACTGGGAAGATACCGGGCTGATCCGCTTCAACGACCTCAATGGTGACGGACGCATCCAGTACACCGGTCCCGCATCCCCGGTGCCCAATGAACTGCATATCGACCGTGACATCATGGTGCTGGCCAATCCTGAAATTGCCGGGTTGCCGGACTGGGTGATCGCGCTGGTGGCGGCAGGGGGTCTGGCCGCGGCATTGTCCACGGCGGCTGGCCTGTTGCTGGTAATCTCAAGCGCTATTGCGCATGACCTGGTCAAGCGCGGTTTCAACCACAACATCAGCGAACGACGCGAGCTTCTTACCGCCCGTATTGCCGCCGGCGTGGCTGTTTGCATTGCGGGGTATTTCGGGATTAACCCGCCAGGTTTCGTGGCGCAGGTCGTGGCGTTTGCCTTTGGGCTGGCGGCTGCCTCGTTCTTCCCGGTTATTATCATGGGCATCTTCAGCCGACGCATGAACAGCGAGGGTGCTATTACCGGTATGGTGACGGGTATCACCTTTACCGCCACCTACATCGTGTACTTTAAATTCCTGCACCCGGAGCTGAATAGTGCCGAGCATTGGTGGTGGGGTATTTCACCGGAAGGCATAGGCGCGCTGGGCATGCTGTTGAATTTCGCCATTGCGGCTGTCGTCAGCTATTTTACCCCGGCGCCACCGCGCAACGTGGTTGAAATGGTCGAGCGCATCCGGGTACCGCGCGGCGCTGGCAAGGCCCACGAACTGTCAGTCTGAGCGCTATGGAAAAACCGCTGCTGCTTTCTGTCGTTGAGTCACCCGCGCATCCAAATTTCTCGGCCTTGTACCGGGGTCTGGGTTTTGAAGAGATAAAGCTGAACTCGCAGCGCAAGGCTATCGGTCAGCTAAAAAAATCGAAGCCGGAATTCCTGGTCGCCGAGTTTAACTACGGCTACGCAAATAATTACGCCGGTGTTAACGTCAGCAACCTCGATACATTATTGGCGAGCTTGCGCCGCTATTCGCCGGACACGCGTGTCATTGTGCTCGTGGAGAAGGGCGAGCGGCAATACGTGGAAAAACTTGCAGCACTTTTTACCCTGTACCGCATACTTGTCTTGCCGGTAACGCCAACGCAGATGTCAGCAGTGCTGGAGGGGAAGGACGAGGTTCGTCTTCACGTCGACGGCGAGTAAAGATCGGGCTGATGCCGGATCATGGTGTTCCGTCGCCGAGCAGTTCCCGCAATTCTTCCAGCGCATCGTCGGCAACGTTGCGTACCGAGCGGTCTTCATCCTGTGTCATGGCCTGCAGCCGTTCCACAACCTGCGGAAGGCCGGTCAGCATCAGGAAGTGGCAGGCGTCGGCACGTACACGTGGATCATCGTGCCGGCTCAATTCGAGCAGCGCGGGTAGTTTTTTCCGCAGTAACGCTTCACCTGCCAGATCTTCCAGCACAGCGCTAATGCCAATGCGCACGGTCAGGTCCGTGTCCGGATTACCGGCCAGCTGCAACAGGGCATCGAGTTGTTCCGGTTTTCGCTGGATTACATGGATGGCCTTGTCCAGCTGCCCATCCTTCAGAAGGTTGCTGAAATAGTCGGCAACCCCGTGTGGTGAACCGGCGCGCTGCACCCACGTTGCCAGTTCCGCCGGTGAATGCAGTCCTTCCAGCTCGAACTGGCCAATACGAATCCACGGCACACTGCGCGCCCCGTATTGTTCGGCGATCTCCGGGTGTGCCTCGATATTTATCACCTCCAGCCGGCCGATCTTGCCCGACTTCACCAGGCCAGACAGCCCTTGCAGTACCGTGGGGCAATGCGGGCAGCGACTGGTGAGCAGTAGCAGGGCGTCGGGTGGTACGGAGGAGGTTGAGGACATGGCGGGTCGTTCAGTGGTGGATGAATGCGCTATGATCTCCAACCTGTCCCCTTGAACGCAAGCCTGAAACAGGTAACCAGCCCAATGTTTTCACGACCTGACAAATTTATGCTCCCAACGCCCGATACCGCGCTGCCGGGGCGCGATACGCCAATGCCGGTCACCGAGCCGCACGTTGTAAATGGTCATTCCCTGATACCGCCGTTTCCGGAAGGCAGTGAACAGATCCTGTTTGGCATGGGGTGTTTCTGGGGCGCGGAAAAGCGTTTCTGGGAAACGGATGGCGTGATTGTAACGGCCGTGGGTTATGCGGCGGGCATTACGCCAAATCCGACTTATCACGAAGTTTGCACGGGTATGACAGGGCATAACGAGGTGGTGCTGGTAGTGTTTGATCCGGAGCAGGTCTCAGTGGATGTCTTGCTGGAAGTTTTCTGGGAGTCTCACGATCCGACCCAGGGTATGCGGCAGGGTAATGACAGGGGTACCCAGTATCGTTCCGGTATCTATGTAACAACGCCGACGCAGCATGAAGCAGCGACAAGTAGTCGTGATCATTTTCAGGCGCGGCTGCACGAGTCCGGGCATGGCGATATCACCACCGAGATTCTGGATGCGCCCCCGTTTTATTACGCGGAGCAGTACCACCAGCAGTACCTGGCACGCAATCCTGCCGGTTACTGTGGGCTGGGTGGACCAGGCGTATCGTTTCACCCATGACAGCGCGACGAATAGGGCTCTGGCTCGGCCCGTTGGCATTCATCGCCGTGTGGCTGGTGCCTGCCTCCGGCGGGCTCGCGCCGGAAGCGCAGCGACTGGCTGCCGTGGCGGTGTGGATGGCGGTATGGTGGACCAGTGAAGCAGTACCTATCCCGGCAACCGCGCTGCTGCCCATCGTTACCTTCCCCTTGCTGGGTATTATGCCCGTCAGTAAAGTAACGGCCTCTTATGCCCATCACCTGGTGTTCCTGTTTATGGGCGGGTTCATGATTGCGGCGACCATGGAGCGATGGGATCTGCACCGGCGTATCGCCTTGCACGTCATTTGCCGCAGCGGGGGAGGGGCGCCCGGCCTGGTGCTGGGCTTTATGCTGGCTACTGCCGTACTGTCCATGTGGATCAGCAACACGGCAGCGACCATGATGATGGTCACCATCGGGCTGGCCGTACTCAGCCAGTTGATTCCTTCTGACGAGACTGGCCAGCATCCGCTTGGCACGGCGTTAATGCTGAGTATTGCCTACGCGGCCAGTATTGGTGGCGTGGCAACGCTGATCGGGACTCCGCCCAACGCAATCCTCGCCGGTGTGCTGGAACAGAGCTACGGTATCGAAGTGAGCTTTACGAGCTGGATGCTGTTTGCGCTGCCGCTTTCGGTGGTGATGTTGTTTTTGACCTGGTGGTATCTCACTCGCCAGGCCTTTGCGCTGCGCACCGTGGCGTTGCCGGATGCGAAGCAAGAGATAACCCGCCAACTGGATCAGCTCGGCATCATGCGGGTGCCGGAGAGGCGTATCGCAATCGTGTTTGCCACTGTGGCCTTGCTGTGGGTTGTACACGGACTGATCAACTGGGAACCGATTGCGGCAATCAAGGATTCCACCATCGCCATTGCCGGTGCACTGGTGTTATTCGCGTTACCCGCTGGTGGCGGTAACGAGGGCGCGTTGCTCGACTGGAAGACTGCTGTACGTATTCCCTGGGACATCATTATTCTGTTCGGCGGCGGTTTCGCGTTAGCGGCAGGTTTCGGTGACACCGGTCTGACGGTGTGGCTGGCGGAACAGCTGCGTGTATTGCAGGGTGCGCCTGAACTGATTGTGCTGCTCGCTGTGGGGTTACTTGTGATTTTCCTTACCGAGGTGACCTCGAATACTGCCACTGCATCGCTGTTGTTGCCAGTGCTGGGTGCGCTGGGGCTGGCCATTGGTATGCCCCCGCTGTTGCTGATGGTGTCCGCAGCATTATGTGCCTCCTTTGCCTTTATGCTGCCGGTTGCCACGCCGCCCAATGCTATCGTGTTCGGCAGTCACCGCGTCCGTATTTCCCAGATGATGCGAGCCGGACTATGGCTTAACCTCGTGGGAGTGCTGTTGATTACGCTATTTGTGTACTTAAGGGGTGCAGCTATCGGCGGGTGAAGTTTGCTGGCAGGCATGTCTCATGTAACATGAGCGAAAATAACACTAATAACCAGTTACCCACGGGCTTCTGCTGCGATGGATATATCACTTCAAAACATTGAGCGCGCGTTGAGGGATGAGGAGTTCTTCCTCGAATACCAGCCTATTATGGATCTTGGCAGGAATGTGTGTGTGGGTGCGGAGGCGCTGATCCGATGGCGACTCGAGTCCGAAGTGCTGCTGCCCGACCTGTTCATTCACCTGGTTGAAAAGACCCCACTTTCGGGTCCGCTTACTTACTGGGTGGTAGAGACCGTCGCGAAAGAGCTTGGGGACTGGATCAGGAATACCGGGCATGCATCCATACACATCAATGTGCCTCCTGAAATACTTGGCAGGGGTGGGCTGTATTATGCCGCATCAAAGTGTGGGCTCCTGGATGTCGCAGATAAAATAGTTATGGAAATCACGGAGCGGGGTGTTCCGGATGATCTTGGGTTGCAGGCCCTTAACAAGAGCAAGGAATATGGCATGAAAACATGCCTGGACGATGTCGGGGCTAACAGTGAGAACCTTTTTCTCTTAACCCGAACAAGCGTCGACATCGTAAAACTTGACAAATCGGTCGCGGATAAAATGCTTGAGCCTGACTGGTCGCCGAATGCCATTGAGGGGCTTACCGCATTTACCCGGGCGACAGCGATAGAGGTTATTGCCGAGGGCGTTGAAACCGAAAAGCAAAGAGACATATTTGCTGAAGCGGGTGTTCGTATGGCGCAGGGCTATCATTTTTCGCCGTCACTATCAGCTGAAAAATTCATTGAGTATTTTGCTGCCAATAGTGGCTAGATGCGCAACCATTAGCTATATCTGCGTGATTTACAGACCCAGTTTTTCAGCAACAAAGTCCGCATCTTTATCTCCACGTCCTGACAGATTAACCAGAATTGTCTGGTTATCAGTCAGGGTCGCAGCGGTGCGCATGGCATAAGCGATTGCATGCGCACTTTCCAGCGCTGGAATAATTCCTTCCAGTCGCGACATAGTCATGAATGCATCCAGGCATTCCTTGTCATCCGCGGTTTCATACTGCACGCGTTTTATATCCTTGAGGTAACAATGTTGTGGGCCCACGCCAGGATAATCAAGTCCTGAAGCAATGGAGTAAACAGGTAACGGGTTGCCTTCCCGATCCTGCAGGTTGTAACACTCAAATCCATGAATAGCACCCTTTGTTCCAAGGGTGAGGGTAGCCGCATGCTCGCCTGATTCAAGTCCCTTTCCGGCCGGTTCTATGCCCACAAGTTTTACATCTTCATCATCGAGGAAAGCCGTAAAAAGACCTATTGCATTCGAGCCTCCACCTACACAGGCGGTAACGATATCGGGCAGCTTGCCCTGTTTCGATAAAAACTGTTCGCGGGCTTCACGACCAACGATGCTTTGAAAATCACGAACCATTTTAGGGAACGGATGTGGCCCGACAACTGAACCGATCGCATACAGATAATTGACCGGGTCGTTAAGGTATTCTTCGAAGGCACTGTCCACTGCATCCTTGAGTGTTCGCGTGCCGCGCGAAACAGGAACAAGTTTACAGCCCAGGATCTTCATCTTGGTAACATTGGGGTGTTCTTTTTCGATGTCGATTTCACCCATGTGAATTTCACAGTCAATGCCTACCAGTGCGCAGGCTGTTGCCAGTGCGACGCCATGTTGGCCTGCACCGGTCTCTGCAAGCACCTTGGTTTTGCCCATGTGTTTGGCCAGCAGTGCTTCACCCAGGCAGTGATTGATTTTATGGGCGCCGGTATGATTCAGGTCTTCGCGTTTAAAAAAGATCCGCGCGCCACCACATTTTTCAGTCAAACGGCTGGCGAAATAGATCGGGCTGGGTCTTCCGGTATAGTCTGCGTTGAGCTCAGACAGTTCCTGCTGAAAGGCCGCGGTCTGGCTAACCTGATCATAGGCGCTATTAATGTCATCCATGATCAGCTTCAGTTCAGGCGGAATTACCTGGCCGCCATACTCTCCAAAATAACCTTTCTCATCAGGCATGGGTGCAAAATCATATGACATAATATTCCTCCAGGTTCAGGCGGTTTCAATAGTCCGGTTTAAAATGCAATCAATTTTCTTTATAGCTACTGATATGTAACCCCGTTATGTTTAAGCCACCCGTTTTCATGTTTGCCTCCAGGGTCATGATGCGTCCAGTGTACTACGCCGCCCTTGGGGCTCCACTCGTACTCTCCATAAAAATTAACGGTATCTCCTTTTCGCAACGAACTGATGCGTGGAGCCAAATCAATATTATGTGATATCAGTAAAGTTTGACCAGAGGAAAGCTTTAGTATGAATTTTTGATGTCTGCTTCCGTCTGTGTCATCTGCCAGATTATGAATAACAATTCCGGATCCGGAAACCTGAAGATTGCTTTTCCGGTTTTTAAACGCATTGGTAAGTGCGCTGTCATCTGATGCGCCTTGCTCTGAATAAGACTGTATGAAATCGGGGTTCTTCTCCAGGAGCCCGTACAGAGAAAACACTATAACGATTAGTAGCGCTGCTTTTTTCATAGCATACTGGCTTCCTTTTATATTTCCGGGATCTGAGTTTTCAATGGCTACACCGCACCGGCTACAAATTATGCATCGTCAGTCCGGTTCCTGATCTGATTTTCGATGAGTGTTGCCAGTGTAGTGACCAGGTCCGTTCGGTAGGTCTCCTGTTTACGCAATCTGGAGAACAGTTTCTCGAATCGGCGGCGCGTCGCAGTGTCGGTGAGTTGCCAGGCACCCCCTGGTGTATCGATGTCCAGTGGGTCGCGGTGAGCATGGGTGCGTTCCTCGACCAGGTGTTGATGCAGCAGGGCGCGGCCGAGCACCACATAGGGAAAATTGATATTGCGCATCGGGCCGATACTCACTTCCTGGCCGCCGAGTGGATGACCGAGCACCTTGATGTTCGCGATGCGGTCCGATGTCAGCCAGGCCGAGACACCACCGGCAACCGCACCCAGGCCACTGCCCATGAGCAGCGAAGTGCCGTGCACGGCCAGGTCGATCACACTGCCGGCCGCGGCGCCGCCCAGCGCGCCGGTGGCAATCAGCTGCCGGCGTGTAAGCCCGAACAGCACCCAGGTCTCGCGAGAGAACAGGTCGTCATCCAGTAACTGTACCCGTTGTTCGTGGCGCTCCAGGTGACCGTGGTTGTAGCCCTGCTCAACTTCCTCCCGGCAGCGCTGTTCCATGGCAACGATATCCTGCTTGTATGCGTTCAGCAGAGTATCGCGGATTTCATCCATAACATCGCCAGTTGCAAGCCTGCGGCGGCGTTGGTGCGTAATCATGCGTGCCAGCATTTCGGCGATGACGTGTGCCGCCAGTGTCCGCCGCCGCGCCAGTTCCTCGCGCAGGAAACGCACTGCCTTTTCCAGGGCCTCGCGCCACTCTTCACGAATTTCGCCGAAGGCCAGCAGCAGTTGTACGCGCCGGTCGAAATCGGCTTCCATTGCATCGAATATGCGTACGATACGGAAATACTGGCCGAGCGCTTTGTTCCAGTCCGCCGAGTAGTCGCTGTCACCGATCATGTTGATCAGTGCCAGGCTGGGTTGACCGGTCCAGCGCAGAATTTCCATCTCGGCTTCGTAGTCCTCACCGAAAGGCCGTGAACCGTCGACCACATAAAGGATGCCTGCACCTTCGAGAATCGGTGTCAGCAGGTGGCACTCGGCAGCAAAACGCGAATCGTCCTTATGTTCATCCACAAACCGGCGCACGGTGTCAGCCCGGTCCACGGCAGAACCCGCATGACTGTGCATCCACTCGAGTGCGGCGCGTGCGCGCTGAAAGCCGGGGGTATCTATCAGTTCGTAAAGGACTTCACCATCGACAGCCATCGGATAACGACGGTTATCTATGGTGGTGCCGGGTACCGCGGAGATAGCGACACTTTCATCTTCGGACAAGGTCGAGACAATACTGCTCTTGCCCTTGTTGGGATGGCCGACGATAGCAAAGACGGGTGCTGTCATGTCGCGTGACTGACGCTTTCGACATGCAGGTCCGGATCACCCAGCTGACCCAGTGTCAGTTGCCAGGTTTCCCGGTCGGCAGCGGTGACGCCTTCCGGTCCACCCCGGAGCAGAACGATAAGAGGTTTCTTCCGGCCGCATTGCTGACGTATGCCACGCACGAAATCCAGTAAATCGAGCATCGGCGGTTCCCAGGCCTTGGCCAGGATACAAACGCCCTCGGGTCTGCCCTGGCAAAGGGATGCGATTAGTTCCAGGTCCTGTTCAGTAGTCTGCCGGCCACCTGCACGCAGGAATTTCAGTGCCTCGATGCCCAGGGCCGCGAGCGGTGCGGCCATGTCATCCGTAGCGTCGCAGGCACCGGACCAGTCGATGACCGGACAGCGCACCGCGTAGTGTGTTGCGTCAGGTTTCCCGGTTGCACGATCCGTTGCAATCGTGAAGGCATGTTCCGGTTCTTCGGCCAGCGTAGAGACCAGCGGCGAATTCATACGCGCCAGAAGTTCCGGTGCCCCCGGCAGATTACACAGTGCCTTGCGCAGGTGGTGATGGAAGCGATACCAGGAGATACCAAGCGTTAACAATCTTGGCAGCAATCCATAGCAGCTAACCGCCGTAATCAGGAAAGGCCACCACTGTCCCAGCGCAATGGCGAGCTGCGGTGTTGTCTCTGTGTCGGCCAGCGAACCTTCGTCAAGCCGGTAATAGCGGCTTTGTGCAACCAGCTCGGCACTCGGGACAGCATCGGGAACCAGCACCGCCCAGGGTGCGGACAGGGTTGTTAACAGCTGGTGAAAGATTTCATTACTGATCGTCAGCGTGGTGCTCCACACGAACGCCAGGTCAGAAAAGGAGACCAGGAAAAATGCACTCGTCAGGATTCCGATGTTGAAGCTGAAGGCGAATAACTGTGACCAGAAGGAAAACAGCCAGCGTGCGGCCGGGGCCAGGACCGCGCCGTTGTCGGGATGCCAGAGCATGGCCAGGCACTGGTTTTCCTTTGCGGTAAAGATACCGGCAAGGTGGCCTGCGAGCCGTCCCGGGTTGAGAAAACCGAGCGTTGAGCCCAGGTGCCGGAACAACGACAACCGTCCCGGTATTGCTGCCAGTAACCAAACCAGCAGCAACAGGATCTGCGGTAGCACCAGCACGACCACGGCGTTAACAATGTTGATGGGCTGCTTGCCATCATAGAAAAGTACCGCGCTGGCCAGTCCCCAGCCAGTGAGCAAACCTGCAGCTAACAGCACAACACACAGGACGTGATACAGATGAACGCCCTGCAGGCCATTTTTACGGGCAGAAGATGGAGTGAGTTCGTGCAGCCAGGCACGGATCTGCGAGACCGGTCTGTTACGCCAGTGCTGCAGTTCGCGCCCGATGTTGCGGTCACGCCGTTTGCGATTTTCCAGATCGACCCCGTGGTCGGTATCCAGGGCTTCGCTCAGGTCGATCAGATCTGCCAAAAGGGAGGAGGGCGTCATTATCAGGATGAGTTTGAATAACTGTTTCTTGTGCTTAAAGGACAACCGCGAAGTCGCAGGGGACAATACAAGGCTTGAGCCTGGGGCTTCCCTCGCGGCCGTCTACATAACCAATGGCTTGCAGGCATATTGCGTTACAGTTATCGATGCCGGGAAACCCTGATGCCAGGCTGTGATAGCCCGGTTGATGCTCATAAAGGTAATGCATGATGTCTCTCCTTTTTAGCGGACATCCTCTTTGCTGTAAGGGAATCGCGTATGACCATATCTGATTACAAGAATAGCTAGCGCCACAAGCAGCACAGCACCCGCAACACCTAGCATTCTCCAGGTATCGAGGCTTTTCATGTCCAAAATCATGTAACGTGCCAGTGCAACGATCGCGATATATAAAGGCATTCGAACTGGCAACTTGCCAGAATCAAGGTACATCGCGACCATCGCGAGTACTTCGAGATAAATAAAGAGAAGCAGCAAATCGGCCAGGGTCACTGTCCTTGCTTCGAACATTGATGAGATTTCTATTCCAGCTGCGATTACAGTAGAAATAGCAATGATTAGCAGGCCAGCGTCCTCAACCCAGGTTATCGCTCTGCGCCCAAATTTGCTGATGTCTCTCATAAGTTGAATTTCCATTAATTTTACAGCTAACTGTAGTTGGACGGCTTGCGCCGTATATCACACCCTGGCTGAACTTTGCGGAGCCCCATTAACCTGCTGTTCGTTGTATACAAATAACCCTCAACATTCAAGCGGCAATACCGGGAGCGGCGGGTACCTTGATATCACCGCGCAAACGGGCAGTGGTAGGA
>Ga0316193_10002152_pt1 | contig 13719 bp, 14 predicted proteins | sample MerIslsedime2_MG_FD_207735 | JGI IMG/M metagenome (GOLD analysis project Ga0316193, IMG submission 207735) | Coastal sediment microbial communities from Maine, United States - Merrow Island sediment 2 | ecosystem: Environmental > Aquatic > Marine > Coastal > Sediment | place: USA: Maine...
GCCAAAATGATTTATTTTCGCCAAGTTTGCATCTGCAAGCCAGTAATAATTAGCGTCTTGCTGAACAATTTGGTTACCAAATCCTGAAACTGGGATCAGAAAAGCATTTGCATTTATTGATGCAAATGAAAGGGCTAATAAAATCAAATTAAAGATAAATTTACGCATATTGGAAACTTTCGTGCTTAAGAAATTCAAAAACCTCAGAACTTTGTGCAATTATTGTGCAAATATGGACACAACCTTGTAATGCATACACTTAGTATCATTGCTACTTCAAATGAAGGTGAAAACTGTAAGAATAATCCGAAAAGAATCAGGATATTTTACACATCAGTAAAGGTCCGCTTTGGGGCGTTCTTCCCCGTTTAGCCGTTGTTAATATAAGCGTTTCCTAAAGGACCGAGTTGGGTCGTAACCGGTCATCAGATCAAAATACTCAGGAATTTCACTCTGTACGTCTGATTCCGCAGCCAAAATCAATGGGATGGACTCCTCCTCCCCTAAACGGCATCCAGGTGCCAGACTGGAAGTGTTAGTCACCAGTCACGAGAGAGAAGGAGTCCACTATGAACAAGCTTAGTCGGGTTGGTATTGATTTGGCAAAGAACGTCTTTCAGCTACACGGCGTGGATCGGCACGGGAAGGCCGTATGGCGCCGACGGTTGACGCGTGATAAGTGGCTCAAGGTGTTACTGGAAAAAGTAGAGCCCGGCTGCAAGATAGGCATGGAAGCCTGTGCAGGAGCTCACCATTGGGCGCGTCAACTGCAGGCTAAGGGGTTCACGGTGAAGCTGATTGCGCCCCAGTTTGTAAAGCCCTATGTGAAGAGCAACAAGAACGATGCCAATGATGCTGAGGCGGTCTGTGAGGCCATGAGCCGACCCAGTATGCGGTTTGTGGCCATTAAGACGGTGGAGCAACAGGATATTCAGGCGGCACACCGGATTCGTAGTGAGTTAATCGGGCAACGCACGGCCAAGGCCAACCAGCTCCGCGGCCTGGTCGCCGAGTACGGGCTGGTAGCCCCTCAACAATTGACACGCTTGCGAGCGGCGGTGCCGGATTGGCTTGAGGATGCGGAGAACGGCCTGACCAGCCGGTTTCGCGGGTTGTTGAATGGTCTATGGGATGATCTCAAGCGATTGGATCATCGCATAGCGGAGCTTGACCGCGAGATTACCTTACTAGCCCAGAATGACCCCGTGGCCAAGCGGCTACAACAGCTTCGCGGTGTCGGACCGATGATCTCAACGGCACTGGTCGCTGCCGTGGGCGATGCAGAGCAGTTTGCCAATGGCCGGCAAATGGCGGCCTCACTGGGACTGACGCCCAAACAACACAGCTCTGGCGGCAAAGACCGGTTACTGGGTATCAGTAAACGGGGCGATGCCTATTTGCGAAGCCTATTAATTCATGGCGCACGGTCGGTGATCCGAACCGCCAAAACCAAGGACGACCGGCTGAGCCAATGGGTAACCAGTCTCGCCGCAAGACGCCACCCGAATGTGGCTGCCGCAGCGCTGGCCAACAAGACGGCGCGTATTGCCTGGGCCATGTTGAAGCATGGTACGGATTACCAGCCAGATCGGATTGCAGCTTGATAACCGGTTAACCGCAGAGTAAACAGGAGAACCACACTTACGATTGCAGAGCAAGCCGAATGATGGCGAACAGGTCGAACCGGCGCCGGCAGAACCCGAGAATGTCCGCGTGCGAGAAGCACGATAAAGCGATGGGGAGTTGGCGCGCGAATAGCCCATTATGGCCCGCATTGAGCTATCAATGCAGCATGTAGAGGCCGGATATACGTGAGCAGTCGTGCCTAACCGTCATAAAACGGAATGCTTGCAAGCTGAGGAGGAGTCCATATACGGACTTTCCGTTTCGCGGATCAACGACATGCGCCGAGGAACCATTTCCCGAATGTGGGCCGCCTCTTCGGGATCGGAACCAGTTTTTTTAATCGATTTTATGGCCCACTATCCCGGCTACCTTTGCATGCACTACACTTTTTATTGAATCAGAAGGGTTTTTGAATTTCGCATAAGGAGGTAGAAGATGGCAGTCGCAGAGACCGTTCAACGTTTTCTTGAACAACATTCAGTTGAATACGATCTGGTTTCGCATCCGCACACGGGATCCAGTCACGGAACAGCCGAAGCCGCTCATGTGAGTGAAGATCATATCGCCAAGGCTGTCATTGTTAAGGATGCGGCCGGCTATGCCATGGTCGTGGTTCCGGCCAGCAACTGGGTTGAGGTAGAGCATCTGCGCAAGGAATTCAACCGGGACTTCCACCTCGCCACTGAGGACGAACTCGCAAAACTGTTCAGCGATTGCGAGGTAGGGGCAGTCCCGCCGCTTGGCCCCGCTTACGGTATCGAGACCTTCCTCGATCAGGCGCTGACCAGTCTTGCCAATGTCTATTTTGAGGGGGGTGACCATGAGCAACTGATTCACACGGCGGGGGATGATTTTCTAACGTTGCTGAGCGGTGTGCGACACGGCTACTACAGCCATGATAATTGAGTGGTGAATACGTTGACTGACCACCCTGTGTCAAACAGCCTCGGCCGAACTGAGATCTTCAGGCGCGTGACCTGCAGATAGTTCTACTTAAGCTCTGGTTCCTAGCCGTTCCCGCCAGAGTTCGTGTCAAGCCATTGTTTTGTATCACTCATTATTATTTTGCCGGGCCAATGGCAGGGCTTGCCTGGAATAGTCGGTGCTTGAAACAACACACTGGATCAGATTTAACGGTATTATCTGCATCAGGTATGTCGGATCTTAAAACAGTGCTTGTGGTGACATCGGGTGCTGAAACGGTGGTAAGTTAATGGATATGAAAAAATTCGCGGATTTCTGGAAGGGGATGTTCTTTTTTGTTTCCACGGTGTCCTTGTCTGTCGGTCTCTACCTGGTGGTGTTCGTGTGGCAGCCGCTGTGGACGGAGGGCTTCAGTAATTTCGGGGATATATCCAAAGCGATCACGAGGCTGGATCGGACCGCCAAGCCGGTGGCAGAAATGGCACCGTTAATGCTGGGCGAGATGGACGCGATGCGGAGCTCGATGATGAGGATGCAGCAGTCCATGGAAGCCATCGAGGAAATAAATCCCAATGTAAAAGAAATGACCTACACCATGAATCGTATGACCTGGGTCATGGATCAGCGCATGGGTACAATGAACAATGAGATGGACCGGGTGGGAGACAAACTTTCCCCTTCAGGCATGATGCCGTTCAACTGGTGATCAATAGCGGGCAAGGCGGTTGGCGGCCACTAGAATCCACGTTTATCTCATAACAGTATTTTTTCCGGGCGTCCGGAAACAGCATAAACTAGCCGCTCCATGGTTTCGGCGAATGGCATGTGTTGCATCGACCGATTCAATCCGCAACCCAAATCGGTCGTTTAGGTTCCGGATGCCGCCACGTCCAGCGTGCGGATGCGTTCCGCGATTTCGTCCACAGCGGTCGCCAATTCGGTGTAATGTTTCTCGAACGTCAGCAGATTTCAGCCTATTGAGGCTCAGCTCACATTGCGCCCGTCCGTGTACTGCGGCGAATGGCTTTGGCCGAACCGCCCGGCGGTAATACGGAGATCATTGTAAAAATAGTGGTGATGTGATGAACCTGCGCGATCTGAAGTACATAATTGCAGTTGCCGAGAGCCGGCACTTTGGCAAGGCGGCGGAGCGATGTTTTGTCAGCCAGCCGACGCTGAGCGGCCAGATAAAGAAACTGGAGGCCGAACTGGGGATTGCGATCTTCGAACGCACCAATCGCTCTGTGGACATTACACCGGTCGGCGAGGAGATTGTGGCGCTTGCGCGGCAGATGATGGAACAGGCCGATGCCATCGAGCAGTTGGCGCGCGCCCATCAGGATCCACTGGCGGGCCCGCTGCGAATCGGCGCCATACCGACTCTCAGTCCTTACCTGATGCCGCTGCTGCTCGCGCCGCTGAAGAAGCAGATTCCGCAGATGCAACTCATTCTCTCGGAAGAGCTCACGGACTCGCTCCTCGAGCGGCTGCAGGACCACGAAATTGATGCCGCTCTGTTGGCCACACCGGTGGATGAGCAGGAGTTCGAGACGCTGCCGTTGTTTGACGAGCCATTCTGGGTCGCTTATTCACGCAATCACGCCTTCTATGAAAAGGACAGCATCAAGCTGCGTGATCTGGCCAATGAGAATCTGCTGTTGCTGGCCGAAGGCCACTGTCTGGCAGATCAGGCCATGCACGTCTGTCACATAGAGCAACGCGAGACGCGCGGCGGGTTGGCCGATCTGCGTGCTTCGAGTCTGGAAACCCTGATCCAGCTTGTCGGCGCCGGCTACGGTATCACCCTGGTCCCGGCGCTGGCGATGCGCGGTTCCTGGACCGCCGGCAGTGGCGTAGTGGCTCAGCCGCTGGCGATTGCCGGTGCCTCGCGGCGCGTGGCACTGGTGTTTCGCCGCAGCTTTCCCCGGCGTGCTGCCTTGCAGGCCTTGGCGGGTATTATTCTCGACAAATTGCCCAATACCGTTACCCACGTCGGCAAACGCAAGCGGACGAAGAAAAAGGGCCGCCAGAAGTCATAGTGCTGCCTCGCCAGGCGCTACTGATGCAGTGCCTGGCTTCATCATAGTCAAAACCGATCTTAATAATCGTAATAAACGATTTTAACGATGGCTTTGCGCACCCGATACTTTGTTCCGAAGCCAGTAAACACCCTGGGTGAAAGCAGGAGAGGGCGATGAACAAGACAATGAGTTTCGCCGCAGTACATTTCACGGTTGCATTTTCCGTGGGGTATCTGATGACCGGTAGCGTACTGGTCGGTGGAGCCATTGCGCTGGTCGAACCGGCCATCAATACCGTTGCCTACCACTTTCACGAAAGGGTCTGGAATCACCTGGGCAAGGGGCAGCGTGGCTCACCCCGGCGCCCGGCGCGACAAATGTCATTTCAAGCTGAATAATCAAGGAGACAGAGATGTTAGAGAATCGTGAAGGCCAGAACGTACCACAGGTAACATTCCGTACCCGCCGTGATCACGAGTGGGTCGATGTGAGCAGCGATGAAATCTTCAAAGGCAAAAGTGTAGTGGTGTTTTCGCTGCCGGGCGCCTTTACCCCGACCTGTTCGTCCACCCATGTGCCGCGTTACAATCAACTGGTATCGGCGTTTAAGCAACACGGTATTGATGAAGTTGTCTGTATTTCGGTTAACGACGCCTTCGTCATGAACGAGTGGCGCAACGAACAGAAAGCCTTCAATGTCACTTTCGTGCCCGATGGCAACGGTGATTTCAGCCGTGGTATGGGGATGCTGGTGCCCAAGAACGACCTGGGTTTCGGTGAGCGTTCCTGGCGTTATGCCATGCTGGTGAAAGACGGCGTCGTCGAGAAGATGTTTATTGAGCCGGACCTCCCGGGAGATCCCTTCGAAGTTTCGGATGCCGACACCATGCTCGATTACATCGCGCCGGGCGCTGCCAAGCCGCTGGATGTCACGGTGTTCACGCGCGAGGGCTGTGAATACTGCGTCCGTGCCAAGGGTATTCTGCACGATGCCGGTATCCAGTTCGAGGAACTGGTGCTGAACCGCGACTTCAGCGAGGCGACGATACGTGCAGTCTCGGGCAAGTCGACGGTACCCCAAGTGTTCATCAACGGCGAGCATATCGGCGGTTCAGAAGCCCTAGAGACCTACTTGAGCACGTCGAAGGCGGCTTGATCTTTCCCCATCTCCCGCTACTGGAGGTTTTGGTGGCTCAGTGTCTGAGCCACCTATTTTAAAAACGATTCGCGGGTGAGTCTTCGTCGAATCGTTATGATAAAAACAATCTGTTAGCGGGAACCAGACGTAGTGTATCCACTACCGGTGTTCAGCCGCTCCAGCAAATCGAGCCCGATAAATCCGTCGCCGAAAAAGTCGATCGTCGATGACCCCATAACAGCTGTCAGCACATGATCGAGCCGATGCAATGGATATAATTTGCGTGTGTGCGGCAGATTTGTCGGCGCTACTCCTGGTTGCCGAACGCACCGAGCAGGTGCAGCAGGCTGGTAAACAGGTTAAAGATCGACACGTAAAGGGTGACGGTTGCCATCACGTAATTGGTTTCACCACCATGGATGATATTGCTGGTTTCATAAAGGATCAGTCCGGCCATCAGCAGCACGAACATCGCAGATACCGCCAGGGATAATCCCGGCATTTCGAGAAATACTGCGCCCAGCCCGGCGAGGAATGCAACCAGGATACCTACCATCAGGAAACCACCCATGAAACGGAAGTCCTTGCGTGTGGTCAGTGCGTACCCGGACAGGCCGAGGAACACAGCACCGGTAGCGCCCATGGCCATCATCACTACCTGGCCGCCGTTAGGCAGCGATAAATAGGCGTTCAGTATCGGACCCAGCGTGTAACCCATGAAGCCGGTCAGCGCAAACACCAGGCCCAGCCCGGCGGCGCTGTTACGAAACTTTGCAACCAGGAACAGCAAGCCGAAGTAACCCGCGAGCGTCAGCAGCAGTCCCGGGTGTGGCAGATTCAGGGTCATCGAGATCCCCGCGGTCAATGCGCTGAACATCAACGTCAGGGACAGCAGCATATAGGTGTTACGTATCACCTTGTTGGTGGCGAGCGAGGATGAATGGCTCCGGGTTTCGGTAACGATGGCTGGGTTGTTCATGTTTTTTCCTCTGAATATTCCCTGAATCTGCTTGGGTCTGTGCCTGGATTAAATTAATTGCTCCGCATCCCATGCTGGCGGACGAACCTGCTTGCTCAGTTTCTGCCTGCGACTGATCTTGCGCATCACGGTACGTGCGGCGCGATCCGCAGCACGATCGATCGCGAAATAAAGATCGGCCTCGATATCTTCAACAACAACATCAGGCAGACCGGCAAGCACGACCTGGATGTGACAGCGCTTGTCATCTCCGCCCTTCGGACCGTTGATGTCGGATAACCGTACAACAATCCGCCGGACATAATTGTCAGCCGAAGTAAAGGCAAAAAGCAGGCGCCGCTCGGTGTAGCTGCCAAGTGCATCGGTCAGGTCAAAATTCCTTGTGTGTATAGTTATATGCATCTTTGCTCTCCGCGTTGATATCGAATCTCAATTGTTGAGTTGATCCTAGACACGTCAGTTGTGTGAAAAAAGTCGATAATTGGCATAAAAAGCTTCGTAAATTACGAAGTGTTTTTATTTCGGGAGAGGATTGCGCGCCTTTCATTAGTGGCTGATTATGGTTTTGGCAACTGCGTCTTTGCCGGGGAGAGGGTTGCCCTGGAAGCCCGGGGCGCGGAGGTTTGCCGGGTTAGTCAGGGCGCGTTTTGGTGGTTTTCCCTGGTGATGATGGACTCGCCGGTTCCCAGCCAGAATCCCAGGCTTTTCTCCAGGAATTCATCCCAGGGCATGTAGTGAGATCCATCGCAGGAAAAGTTCAGGCCGACCATTCCATTAAAAATATTGAGTGAACCGGCGCGCAGGTAGATGGTTTCATCCATGAAGCGCAATTCACGAAATGTTCTGAAGACTTCGCCGACTTTTTCCAGCGGAATCACTGCATCTTCCGGATAGGAATTCTTGTGATATGTGAGAACAATGCCTGGATCGGTCAGGTCTTCAATATCCAGGATTCGATAGCGGAGCGGGTCATTGATGAACCAGAGTGTGGCTCTGGAGCTGGAGAAATGCAGTTTGCCATGGAAAACGCCGTGTACCGCGAACAACTCGGTGAGCAGGTCAAGGACCTCATCGATACGCTGGTCCATGGGGCTTTCGATGCGTTGCTGATTAAACAGCCCACTGCGTATCGCCGGGTCGCCCTTGATCTGCACCCATTTCTCGGGTTGTTTACAGATCTCGCGTGTCAGGGGAAGTTCGCGCAGGTCGAAATCCGCACCAAGATAGCCCTTCAGGCTGCCATCCCCATTCTCTATCCGTTGTACCGCGGTCAGCGTCGGACGCCTTGCATTGCGACTCAAATATGCGTCTGACATGGTGAACCGCTCACCGGCGAGCGCGCCGGCCAGATAAGGGCGTTGGCTGCGGTCGCGGCCGAACTGTTCCGGCAACAGTCCCTGTGCAGTCACATTGGCGGTAATCTGGCGCGCCTGCGCATCGAGCGCGTACAGATATTTGCAGCAGGGTAATGTCTGCATTTGCTCGGTCAAAAGATTTTCCAGCGCATCGCGGTCGGGCCAGAGCCCGGCGCAGTGCTGTGCAAGCCGTTCCATGGGGGCACTGAGTATGCCGCTCAGAAGCACGCGCTGGCGTGCCACTGCTGCTTTTAATACCTGCCCCATAACGGTTGCGTCTTCCCTCCATCTCGGTCAAAATGCCACACGCGGTTTGTGTTTGATTATAAACTGGCGGGCCAATCATACAGGCTGCAGGGACTGGCCCGATATCCGATGATCCATAGATATTAATCTATCTATATTAGATATTTTATCGATTGGAATAAAAGCTCCGCTATTTATAAGCTTTTCCACCCGAATAGCCGGGCTGTCATGCAGGTGATGGCCCGAAAATCAGGAGTGTCCGGTTGAGCGGAGTCTACGGTGACCCGCAACCGGCCAGCCTGTGGCAGTAGCCCTGTTGAACCGAACCAGCGATATGATAAAACTCAGAACCTACGTTTACATCGATTCGCTGCAGCCACAACTCGCGGAGTATATGGCCTCGGTATCCCAGGGCTTCCCGCCTGTGCCCGGCCATTCCTGTCTGTGGGTCGAGGTTTCACCGGGCATGGCGATTCATCAATTTACTGACATTGCCCTGAAGGCCACACGCGTCAATCTGGCGCAACAGGTCGTCGAACGCAACTTCGGTTCCATGGTTATTCATCATCGGGATCAGAGCGACGTGCGCGAGGCGGGGCGCATCCTGCTCTCGAATCTGGGCTCCGAAATCGATGAACGCGAGCAATGTCATATCGCCTGGCAGGAAATCATCAACGGTATGACACCCGATCACACGGTACTGATCAACCGGCAGAATCGCCGCGGCTCGATGATGCTGCCAGGCCAGAGCATGTTCATCCTCGAGACAGATCCTGCCGGCTACATCGTTTACGCCGCGAACCAGGCGGAGAAGGCTGCTAACATCACCCTGATAGACGTGCGTGCGGTTGGCGCCTACGGGCGCTTGACGCTGTCAGGTAGCGAGGCCGACGTGGAGGAGGCCGCTGCGGCGGCCATTCGTGCCATTCAACATCCGTCGAGTACCTGATCCATGCACCGTCAGGAACTACTCGATCTGTTGGCGCGTCACGAAACCCGTTTCATGGAGGAAGCCGGTTATGTCGCGCGGGCACGTGCCTTTATAGAGGCCAATGCAGACTGCTTTCATCGCGATCATTGGCCCGTGCACATCACCGGTTCGGCCTGGGTGGTGAGTCCTGACCGCAGCCGTATCCTGATGATGCATCATCGCAAGTTGAATCAGTGGTTCCAGCCGGGTGGACATGCGGATGGTGATGCGGATATCCTGCGAGTCGCCTTGCGCGAGACTGTCGAGGAAACAGGGCTGGAAACGCGACATGTGAAGTTGTTGCACATGGAGGTTTTTGATGTCGATGTGCACAGCATTGCCGCCAGTGAGCACGATCCGCAACACGAACATATTGATATTCGTTTCCTGGTTGAGGTTGACGATAGTTTGCCGGTACCCGGTAATGACGAGTCACACGAAGTGCTGTGGGTGAGGCTGAATGATGTGTCTGTCTATAACAACAACCGTTCAAGCTGGCGCATGACCGAAAAGACCCGTCGGCTGCGTAGTCAATTGCCATTGAGAGAAACAGCATGAAGCCCGGCGATGAACACCGCCTTGCGTCAGCCCGGGCCTTTGTTGCGGCAAACATGGCCGACATGCCGCTGCGCGTGTTAACTTCGCTGTATTTGACACCGAAGCGTCAGGCGGCCGTTAGGATGTATAGATGAAAACATATGAATAGTTAAATAAATATCAATTGGAACTATGTATAGAGTCGAGACTATGATTTATTCAGATTTCATAAGTCTCACGGTGATTCATTGATCAGTCACAGATAATGATCAGCAATAGAAACAGGAGTTAAACATGGCCTCGAAAGCATACGATGCAGGTGTAAAAGAATACCGCGACATGTACTGGACCCCGGACTATGTTCCGCTGGATACTGACTTGCTCGCATGTTTCAAAGTTACCGGTCAGCCGGAAGTACCACGCGAGGAAGTCGCCGCGGCCGTAGCTGCCGAGTCGTCCACCGGTACTTGGAGTACGGTGTGGTCGGAACTGCTGACCGACCTCGAATACTACAAGGGCCGCGCCTACCGCATCGAGGACGTGCCGGGCGATCCCGAATCCTTCTATGCATTCGTCGCCTACCCGATCGACCTGTTCGAGGAAGGCTCCGTCGTCAACGTGCTGACCTCGCTGGTCGGTAACGTCTTCGGCTTCAAGGCGTTGAAGCATCTGCGTCTGGAAGACATCCGTTTCCCGATCGCCTACATCAAGACCTGCGGTGGTCCGCCTGCCGGTATCCAGGTAGAGCGTGATCGCCTGAACAAGTATGGTCGTCCGATGCTGGGTGCGACCATCAAGCCGAAGCTCGGCCTGTCGGCGAAGAACTACGGGCGTGCCGTTTACGAATGCCTGCGCGGCGGCCTGGACATGACCAAGGATGACGAGAACGTCAACTCTCAGCCGTTCATGCGCTGGCGTGACCGCTTCGAGTTCGTCGGTGAAGCCATCCAGAAGGCCGAACAGGAAACCGGTGAGAAAAAAGGTCACTACCTGAACGTTACCGCTGCTACCCCGGAAGAGATGTACAAGCGCGCCGAGTTCGCCAAGGAGGTCGGCTCGCCGATCTTGATGCATGACTTCCTGACCGGTGGTTTCACCGCCAACACCGGCCTGGCCAACTGGTGCCGCGACAACGGCATGCTGCTGCACATCCACCGTGCGATGCACGCCGTTATCGACCGTCATCCGAAGCACGGTATCCACTTCCGCGTGCTGGCCAAGTGCCTGCGCCTGTCCGGTGGTGACCACCTGCATACCGGTACCGTCGTCGGCAAGCTGGAAGGCGACCGCAACTCTACGCTCGGTTTTGTTGACCAGCTGCGCGAGTCGTTTGTGCCGGAAGACCGCTCCCGTGGTGTGTTCTTCGACCAGGACTGGGGCTCCTTGCCGGGTGTCTTCGCTGTCGCTTCCGGTGGTATCCATGTCTGGCATATGCCGGCGCTGGTCACCATCTTCGGAGATGATTCCATGCTGCAGTTCGGTGGTGGTACCCAGGGTCATCCGTGGGGCAACGCCGCTGGCGCCGCCGCCAACCGTGTTGCGCTGGAAGCTTCGGTCAAGGCGCGTAACGAAGGTCGCGAGATTGAGAAGGAATCCCGTGACATCCTCGCCGAAGCCGCCAGGACCAGCCCGGAACTTGCCATCGCCATGGAAACCTGGAAAGAGATCAAGTTCGAGTTCGATACCGTGGACAAGCTGGACGTGGCGTAAGGCCTGTCCTGAATATCCATACAGTAACCGAATATAGAAACCAGTTATAGAGGATTAAAACCATGTCCAACAGTCATGAAGTAGGTGATTTCCAGACTGCCCAGACGCTCGAGTGCTTTGGCTTCCTGCCGAAGTTCACCCAGGAAGAGGTCTACAGCCAGATTGAGTACCTGATTGCCCAGGGCTGGACTCCAGCCATCGAGCACGAGCATCCGTCGCGTTCCACGCATCACTACTGGACCATGTGGAAGCTGCCGTTCTTCGGTGAGAGCAATCCCAACGCCGTGGTCGAGGAGCTGAACGCCTGCCAGCGCGCCTACCCGGATCACCACGTTCGCCTGATCGGCTATGACAACTACGCACAGACCCAGGGTGTTTGCTTCGTGGTGCACGAGGGCCGCAGCTGATCGCGGGAGTGCAGCAGGCCGCCTTCGGGCGGCTGTAGTGTAGACACGACTATTGATTGAGATGGGGAAGACCATGGCAGCACAGGCAGATGCAAACAGCACAAGAGCTAAGGCGTTGGCAAGACGCAAGGCGATGTCTACTGGTGGCAAGGCCGCAGTAGGTGGCCAGGCGAGTGCGTCTTCGGGTGCGAGGGCTGCTGCATCGTCGACCGCCGCTCCGGCATCACGACCGGTTCGTACTGCCTCGGCTGGCGCTTCAAATGCCGGCGGCAGCACGCGCAAGGCATCACTGGAACGTCGCAGAGCCATGTCTACAATGGGCAAGCGCGCGATCACCAAGGCCGACCGTGTCCGCGAACTGGACGAGCGGGTCGGCAAGCAGCGTCGTGCAACGGCTGATGCACCGGTTTCCGGCGAGAGCAAGGGCGATTGCGGGTGTGGTTGCAAGGCACGTGGTGAGCGCAAGGCCACTGACAGCCGGGCGACGGCAGCACAGGATACCGCAGCCCCGGCAACGGGCAAGACACGCGCTCGTCGCGGTAAAAAACGTGCGGCCATCGTACAGAGTACTGCGAAGGCTGCCTCGCTGGCCCGCCGCAAGGCACAGTCCGCACGCGGCAAGGCGGGGATCAGCAAGAACGGCATGTCCGAGGCACAGACTGCGCGTGCCGCCAATCCGCAAATGTCGAGCCGTGAACTGGCCAAAGCCTTGCGTGATCAGCGCAGTCGTCGCGGTTCCAGCGGGCAGAAGAAGTCCACACCGACCGGCCGTCGTCGCAAAAAGACTGAGGATAGCAAGCCCGGTGCAGCAAAGGATGCGCCCTGGAAAGTGGGTGCCAGCGAGACCAGTTACGGCCAGACGGTAACCGGCACCATGGTCGGGCGCAGCCAGGATGTCACCGGTGACGAACCTAGTACCTGTCGCGATATTACCGGAACTGATTATCTCGGTGCGGATATCTTCCGTGATTTCTGTCAGGCAGATCCGGCGCCGGGCACGGCCAAGAAGGTCGTTGTCACCACCACGTCCCATGGTAACGCTGTTAGCGGTAACCGTATCGGTCGCGGTGAGAAGGTAACGGGCAACGAGCAGGGCACTTGCAAGAACGTGACCGGCAATGAGTACACAAGCGCCGAGCAGCAGCAGGGTTACTGCGGTGAATTCGCCAGCAAGTCCGCTCGCAAGGTCTCCATGGCGGAAACCATGAAGGGCAAGGCTGTAACCGGCAACAACATCGGTCGTTCTGAAAGGGTAACCGGTGATGAGCCGGGCATGGGTCGGTCCCTGACCGGCACCCAGTACACCAAGCCTTCGGACATCGGTAATGCACCGGCCAAGGTCGGTACCAGCACCACCCTGCGTGGTGGCAGTGTCACCGGTACCACCGTCGGTCGCCGTGAGCACATGACGGGTGATGAAGCCGGCAGTTGCCGCAACGTCACCGGTGATGACTACGTCGGTCAGGAGCAGTTCAGTGGTTTCTGTTCTGCTACTCCTGAGCCTCAGGACCAGAAGGTCGGCGTATCGGCAACCAACAAGGGTCAGAACGTGACCGGCACACTGACGGACCGTGCCGGCAAGGTTACCGGTAATGAGCCTGGTAGTTGCAAGGCGGTTACGGGTACGCCTTACACCGGCGCGGAGCAGACTGCAAATTTTTGCCAAGCTGAAGACGCAGCGTTGGTGAGTATGCGCACAAAGCAGGGCCGTGGTACGCCTGGCATGCCAATGACGGGTATCCAGCCAGGCATCGGTGGTGTCATGACCGGCGCTGACAAGGGTGCCTGTGAATCCCTGACTGGTAC
>Ga0316193_10002153_pt1 | contig 13719 bp, 14 predicted proteins | sample MerIslsedime2_MG_FD_207735 | JGI IMG/M metagenome (GOLD analysis project Ga0316193, IMG submission 207735) | Coastal sediment microbial communities from Maine, United States - Merrow Island sediment 2 | ecosystem: Environmental > Aquatic > Marine > Coastal > Sediment | place: USA: Maine...
CGGTACTCTATCTGTCGTTTTCGGTGCGTGGCAGTGGTTTGGTAGTCACAAGGAAAGTCATTGGGATTACTACTCATCAGCCGTGGCAGGGGCCATGTTTATCCTGCTGATTGCCATGCTGGTACGTTGGTTTGTTGCACCTGAAGTTGCTGCAATGAGTAAGGCAATGGGAACGATCGGTGGTACCGGTAAACACCTGCACAAGATCCTCGGTTTGAATTATGTTGTGCTGGGCATCGTGGCCGGTATCGTGATTGTGAATGTCTTTAAGGTCCCGCATTGGGCCGAGAACGGGGTGCGTGTATCACGTCTCGGTCTGAAGACCGGGGTCATCCTGCTCGGCACCTTGTATAGTGCAGCTGAGCTGAAAAATCTGGGTGGCCTGTCCATCATCATGATTGGTTTCTTCGTGCTGGGTTCAGTCGGTATGACCCTGTGGCTGGGTGCGCGCAGAGGCATTCCAAACTCCATGGGTGGCGTGCTTTCCGCCGGTATGGGTGTTTGTGGTGTATCGGCGACCGTGGCCTCGGCGCCGGTGGTACAGGCCAAATCAGTGGAAATTGCCTACACCATTGGTACCATCCTCTTATGGGGCGTGGGTTGTATGTTTGTCTTCCCGATAGTGGGCAATTTACTTGATATGAGTCATCTCAAGTTCGGTGCGTGGGCCGGAACCGGTATTCTCAACTCTGCGCAGGTGGCCGGTGCTGCATTGGCCTATCAGCCTGACGGTATTGAAACCCTGAAGGTTGCGGAAATCTTCAACATTACTCGCGTTCTGATTCTGCCGATCATCGTCCTCTGGCTTGCCATATGGTATGTGAAACGTGAACAGACGGCGGCCAAGGTATCGGTTGGCGCGGTTGTGTTCCAGAAGTTCCCGGTATTCGTACTGGGTTTCATCTTGCTATTCGCCTTGTCTACTACAGGTATGTTTGCCCCGGCAAATCACTACAAGGGTAAGTACTTCGGTAACACGGCCGAGTCTGGATTCAAGGACAGCAAGTTACTGAAAGCCGAGGGCAAGGCCTTACTGCAATCCGAAGCGGGCAAAATCCAGCGTATTGACCGTAAAGGGGCGGTTGACCGGCTCATTGCAAATGGCAAGGTCATGAGTATTGAAGACGATGATGCCATCCGCGGTCTGGTGAATGCCAAGGTCATGTCGAAGGATGCCAATAAGCTTCTCAAGGGTGCCCATAAGGCAGTTCGGCATACAGCGAAGAAGATCAAGGCATTCCGTAATTGGATCACCTGGTTGTTTGCCTTTGGTCTCGTCGGTCTGGGTATGCAGATTACCATGTCTTCCATGAAACAGGCCGGTGGACAACCTGCGGTTATCGGTGGCATTGTCGGCTTTACCAAGGCCGTGCTGTCACTGCTGGTCGTCATGCTGATTGTTAAAGATACGATTTAATACGAGGAGATAAAACATGAGTGATGAACAATTGAAATTTGATCGTGGTTCAGCGTTGTCTATCTTCGGCAGTGACCGTAAGGAAGATTTTATCGCACTGGCCTTTGCCTTGATAATCGCGTTTGGTGTTTATTTTACCTACTAGTAAGCGAGTTGAAGTAAAATGGAACGGTGTCTGCAGAGCAGACACCGTTCTTTGTTTGGGGGAGAGATGAAATCCATGAAAAATGTCTTATTGGCCAGCCATGGCACAGAAGGTGCCCAGGCCGCGGAGCGCATGGTCTTTGAAGTTTGTGAAAAAGGGGCAAGCTTGCATCACCTGGTGGTCGTGCCGACCTTGTGGCAGGGGATGACCGGTGATGACTGGTTAAACAATGGTTCGACACGCGATACCTTTCGCCGTTATCTTGAAAATGAGATTGGCCAAGAGATCGATGCCCATTGCGACAAGTTGCATGTCGAAGCGACGGCCCATGAAGTCAGCTATTCAAAAGAGATCCGTATTGGTGAGCCGGATGAGTGTCTGCTCGAGGCAAGCCGTGACAATGCCTATGATCTGGTGATCATGGGTTCACCAAGACCAAAGGGAAAATCCGGTTTGCGTTCAAGAATGAATACCAAGCCCCTGGCGAGGTCCCTGTCCGTACCATTATTGATCGTGCCCTATCCCGATGACGAATGAAGCGGTAGCGCTAGCGACGGAAGATACGGTTTGGGCTGCATTTAATACCAGTATGACGGCCGGGCAGCTGACCCGCTTTTGCCAGGATGATGTGGAACGATTGTTTCGTATTAATCCTTATCTTGAATTCAGCAAATTCGAACAGACCGGTGATAAGCGGTTCCACATGGCAGGAAGGAACAGCAGTCAGGAACAGGCCTTTGAGTTTGATGAGGAGTTTGAGGTCGAACCCCTGGCAGAGGGTATGCGGGTCCATTACAAGCATGGCCTGAAGAAAACAACCACCTTCCAGGTCGAGCCTGCTGCGCAAGGTTCGAAGTTAACCATTGTGGATGATTACCAGGGCCTGTCAGAGTCAGAACGGCAAGCCCGTTTGGCTGAAGTGGATCAGAGCATCGTCACCTGGGCGGAATATCTGCAGCGCTATATTCTGACATGGAAACAATGGTCCTGGCTGGCGCCATGGCGTTGGTATATGCAAAGGGTATGGAAAAGGCTAAAGCCAACGGGACGACGTATTGCCTATATGTTGATCTGGATTACCGTGTTTGAGATCGCGCTGATTATGCTGGGTGTTGCGATCTATTTTGCTGAATATGCCTGATTGTTAAAATTTGATTTAGGCGTGCAGCCGTATAGGCATCAGTGACTGCAAGAAGACGAATCCCGTTGTTGAATGGGCGGGCAGGGTACGCTGCCATAACTGCAATAGACACAACAATCCCCAGCCTTTGGTTTTATCAATTGTTTACATTGTGGGCACTCCCAATACCATGTGCAGGCATCGGTCAGCATGGTTTCTTCGCGTTCGAAATCGCAATTTGGACAAGTAATAATAGACCTGAGCTTTAGTTCCATTCGAGTAATTTTCCTTGATGGCTGGATTCATATGCCAATGAACCTGTCTATTATTGTCGGTCAATTATCAGAAAGGTTTAGCCACCGCCAGGATAACCACAGAAATAAGGATTAATACCGGAAATTCATTATACCAGCGGTAAAAGACATGGCTGCGCTGGTTACGGTCGTGCTTGAAGTCTTTTAGCAGTTTTCCACAATGCAGGTGATACAAGACAAGTATGACGATAAGGGCGAGTTTGATATGTAACCAGGCAGTTTGACTGTACGCCATCCAGGCATAGTCGAGCAACAACCACAGGCCAAAGATGAAAGTCAGAATGGCGCCCGGAGTCATAATGCCGAAGTAAAGTTTACGCTCCATGATCTTGAAACGTTCGCGGCTGATCTCGTCTTCCGCCATGGCATGGTAAACAAACAGTCGGGGTAAATAAAACAGACCGGCAAACCAGGTCACCATAAAGACGATATGTAATGCCTTAACGTAGATCATTGAACACTCCTCTGTCTGTTATGCGCTGCATGATGGTTTTAATCGAGGCCTTTAATTGTGCTATGTCAGTCCGGCCGACATAGTGTTTTATTATGCTGCCGCTTTCATCAAGCAGGAAACTGTTTGGGGTAAAGTGGATATCATATGCCTTGACTGCCTCGCCGTGTAGATCCAGGGCAATCGGATAAGGGATGGCCAGTTCGTTTTTCATTTGCAGAACAAAATCCGGACGATCATAGGGCATGGCAACGGCGATGATCTCAAGACCGTGCGGGGAAAGCTCACGATAGAGCCTGCTGAGCAGGGGGATCTCCTTGACACAGCTATGGCAACTTGTGGCCCAAAAGGTGATGAAAACGGGTCGCCCTGAGAGATCCTCGAGCATTAGCTTGCGGCCATCCATCAGTTGAAAGGTGATCCCTGGGGTTTGTTGCAGTGTTTGGCTGGAGTTAACAAATTGATAAGTGGCAAGGCTACAAGCCATGAGCAAGATCAAGACAAGGGGGTAATTTAGATTAGGTTTTATAGACAACGGTGTTGCCATGAGTTAGTTCTTGTCTGTTTGCGCACCGGTCTTGGCCAGATAGGCTTCGGCCAGCGCCTGGTAGATTGGTTTGGGACAAACAAGGTGTGAGCTCCCTTTTGCGATCAGGGCCGCCGCCATGAGGGGCAAGAGCAGGGATGAGCTGTCCGTCATTTCCATGACGATGACAAAGGCGGTAATGGGGGTTTGCACCACGCCGGTGAAATAACTCACCATACCCAACAGCACCAGGGCCTGCATGGGTAGCGTGTGAAAGACCTGGGCCAGGTCCGCACCAATGCCGGCACCGACCGAAAGTGACGGGGCAAAGATGCCACCGGGGATGCCACTGAGGTAGGAGGCCACCGTGGCCAACATTTTATAAAGCGGATACAGGAGTGAGCCCTGTTCCTGTCCGGTGACCAACTGGCGTGCTTCGTCATAGCCGGTGCCGTAGGTGTGCCCATCGGAGAGGAAGGCAATCAGACTAATCAACAGGCCACAGACAAAGGCCAGCAGCACCGGAGATCGTCGTGCAAAGGGTGCAAGTCGCTGTGTGCCGAAAATGAGGGATTGGCTGAAGAGTCCACCGACCAGCCCACCGACTATGCCACAGGTCATGATGGCCAGTAATGCCATGGGCGAGGTAATAGGCAGGGTCGCGGTGGTGGAGCCGAAATAGGTGTAATTACCAAGGATGGAGAGGGCGGTGATGCCCGACAACACCACGGCGATGATGAGGACACCACTGGTTTTTTCTTCAAAGCGGCGACTCATTTCCTCGATGGCGAATAGAATCCCCGCCAGGGGCGTATTGAAGGCCGCGGAAATCCCCGCCGCACCACCGGCGAGGATGAGGGCATGGTGCATATCCCGGCTGCGCAGGGAGATGAAGTGGCGCACGGCATACATCAGCGAGGCGCCAACATGCACGGTGGGGCCCTCACGACCGATGGAGGCACCACTCAACAGCCCCAGGCAGGTGAGGAATATCTTGCCGATAGCGATCCTCAGGGACAGGACACTGGAGCGCAGCGCGCCATCCCGAATCGACAGGGCGGCAATGGCCTGGGGGATACCGCTGCCTTCCGTACCGACAAAATAGCGGGTCGTGAGCCAGGCGATGCAGGCCAGGGCAATCGGGGTGAGGCCAAGGGCGAGCGGGGCAGAATAGGCATAGAGCCGGTGGTAGAGCGTATCGGCAAAGCCGCTGCCGAGGGCAAAGATGGCCGCCGTAATGCCGATGAGCATGGCGCTCGACCAGAAAACCAGGCGCAGTTTCCAGACATTGAGGGATAATAATTGTCGTCGGGTTCTTTTTAGGTGTGGACGGATTGACATGGGCACCTATTCTAGCAGGCCTGATTTAAAACTCTGTAGCCCTTGACCGATAAATTGCATACGATGTTTTCAATATGTGGCTTTAACTTGTGATGAGGCATTTTTTTTTAGTGATGATTTGCCAAACTTGCCTGTTTCTTTTCATAATGTCACGAACACCATATTGAACAGACAGGAAAATGAAGACGAATTATGATTAAAGCAGGTATTGTTGGCGGTACCGGGTATACCGGGGTCGAGCTGTTACGTCTATTGGCCAAACATCCCCAAGTCGAGATTACGGTGATTACCTCCCGTTCCGAGGCCGGTAAGTCGGTTACCGAGCTCTTTCCCAATCTGCGCGGTCACCTCGATTTGGCCTTTTCGGTACCGGAGCAAAGGCAACTTGAGGCCTGTGATGTGGTTTTTTTCGCCACCCCAAATGGGACGGCCATGACCCTGGTGCCGGCCTTGCTGGCTGCGGGCGTCAAGGTGATAGACCTTGCTGCCGATTTTCGTTTGAAGGACGCGTCTGAGTGGGAAAAATGGTATGGCCAGCCTCACGCCTGTCCCGAACTGCTGGAGGAGGCGGTGTATGGTCTGGTGGAGATCAACCGTGATGCCATTCGGCAGGCGAGATTGGTCGCCAACCCGGGGTGTTACCCTACTGCCGTGCAGCTGGGTTTTATCCCCCTGTTGGAGCAAGGCCTGATCGACAGCAGTAGCCTGATTGCCGATGCCAAGTCCGGTGTCAGTGGTGCCGGCCGCAAGGCGGCCGTGGGCAGCTTATTGTGTGAAAGCAGCGAGAATTTCAAGGCCTATGCCGTTCCGGGTCACCGCCACCTGCCCGAGATCAAACAGGGTCTGGGTGCGGTCAACAAGGCCGCCGTAGGCTTAACATTTGTACCACATTTAACGCCGATGATTAGGGGGATCCATGCGACCTTGTATGCCAAACTAAGCGATCCGGGCATTGATGTGCAGATCGCATATACTAAAAGATATGCAGATGAGCGGTTTGTGGATGTCCTGCCGCCCAATGCACATCCGGACACGCGGAGTGTACGCGGCACGAATACCGTCCGCATCGCGGTCCACAGACCTCAGGGTGGTGATACCGTTGTGGTCCTGGCGGTGATTGATAATCTGGTGAAGGGTGCGGCCGGGCAGGCCGTACAGAATATGAATGTGATGTTTGGATTTACAGAGTCAGCGGGTTTGGATATTGTGGCGGTGGTGCCTTGATGTCCCTGATCGTTAAGCCGCATAAGCCCTGGCGAACCCGATTCTATATTTTCCTGTTTATCATCATCCTGGCGACAGGGGGATGGACTATATTTGAATATGGTCGTTTCACTGCCGGGTTTGATAGCGTTGATTCCAAAGAAGAACGTATTCGCCTGCTCAATATTCAGAAGGAACTGGAAGATCAAATTGAGGATATCAGGGAGCAAAGGGCGATATTGGAGCGGGCCTCACAGATTGAAAAGAAGGCCTATGTCGATCTGAATGAGAATTTGAAGGTCTTGCAGGCGGAAATCATCGAGCTGAAGGGGGAACTGGCCTTTTATCGAGGCATTGTCTCCCCTGCCAATGCCTCGGCGGGATTGCGTCTGCAGCGATTTAGATTGGAACCAAACGGGCAAAGGCGAGGATTTCGTTCTAAAGTTGTGTTAACCCAGGTGCTAAAAAACGACCGTTTAGCCAGAGGGTATGTAAGGCTTAAGGTGGAAGGCTTGGTGAATGATCAGGCCAAGACGCTGGATCTATCTGACTTAACCGAGAAGCACGTCAAGGAATTAAAGTATCGTTTCAAATACTTTCAGACACTGGAAAAAGACTTGACGTTACCTAAAGGGTTTACCCCGTTGCGGGCGACCATACAGGTCATTCCGACCAGCGGAAAATCAAGACAAATGATTGAAAAGACAATTGACTGGCCAAACGAGGAGAATCACGCCCATGTTGGGAAGCAGCAACAAACGACCTAAGCAAACCGCATCCATAGATTCATTGATCGGCCAGAATACGGAGATCCGCGGCGATGTTGTCTTTAGTGGTGGTTTACATATCGATGGAAAGGTGAAGGGAAGTGTCATCGCCGAAGAGGGTGGTAGTGAATCCGTGCTCACCTTGAGTGACCGTGGCATGATTGAAGGCGAGGTGAAGGTGCCAAATATCGTGGTCAACGGTACCGTGATTGGTGATGTCCATGCCATGTCCCACATCGAACTTGCCTCGAAGGCACGGGTGCATGGTAATATTTATTACAGCCTGATCGAGATGGCCATGGGTGCGGAAGTGAATGGGACCCTGGTGCACAAATCCGATAAATCGGTGGTTGAGCTGAAAAAACGTGATGAAGCCGTAGGGGCAGATACTTGATAATTTTACTCAGGAACCACATACTACTAATCTAACTGTCAATCATTTAGAATAGTAGGTGATTAGCTGGAGATTTCAAATTATGAGTAATACCGCAATGAACATGGTTAATACCTTGGTTTTTACCGATAACGCGGCCAGCAAGGTGAAGCAGCTTATCGAAGAGGAAGGCAATGACAAACTGATGCTACGGGTGTTTGTCACCGGTGGTGGTTGTTCAGGCTTCCAATATGGCTTTACCTTTGATGAAGCTGTACAGGATGGGGATACCCAGATTGAAAATCAGGGGGTCAAATTGCTGATCGACCCGATGAGTTTTCAATATTTGCTTGGCGCCGAGATCGATTATAAAGAAGGTCTGGAAGGCTCCCAGTTTGTGATTAATAACCCCAATGCCACCACCACCTGTGGCTGTGGCTCCTCGTTTTCCATCTAAGCAGCAAGCACGATTTAAAAGCGGTCTTAGGGCAATAGACCGCTTTTTACTATCCTACGGTTTAGGCACAGCGATCATTATGGGGAAGTGCCATTCCTCAGCGCGGGTCTTTTTATAAACCGGAACAAAACCTAGTGTTAAGGAGACGTAATGAGTGAATATCTACCTGGTCTGGCGGGTGTACCGGCAACACAGTCCAACATATCCGATATTGATGGCGAAAAAGGTATTCTCTCCTATCGCGGTTACCCCATAGAACAGCTTGCGGAATCTTCGACCTTCGAAGAGACGACCATGTTGTTGCTGGATGGTCGTCTACCTACTGCCGCTGAATTGGCTGATTTTAACGATCAGTTATGTAGGAACCGCCGCGTCAAATATCATATCCGAAATTTGATGAAGACCCTGCCGGAATCCGGCCACCCCATGGAAATGTTGCAAACAGCCGTGTCCAGTCTCGGCATGTTTTATCCCGGCAATGAGTGTCTGACGGGAGGGGATGCCTGCCGTGATCTGAATTACATCCACAATATGACGGTAAAGATCATTGCCCGTATGGGTACCTTTGTCGCCATGTGGCAACACATCCGGCGAGGCTATGATCCCATTCCACCGCGTGAAGATCTGACCTATGCGGAAAATTTTCTCTACATGTTGAATGGCACCAAACCTGACCCGCTGCTTGCCCGAATTATGGATGTCTGTCTGATACTCCATGCCGAACATACCATCAACGCCTCGACCTTCTCGGTCCTGGTAAACGGCTCCACCCTGGCCAGCCCCATGAGCGTCATTGCCTCCGCGATTTGTGCCCTTTCCGGGCCCCTGCATGGTGGTGCCAACCAGAAGGTTCTGGAGATGCTGGAGAAGATTGGTAGCCCGGACAAGGCCGAAGCCTATGTGGACAAGAAACTGGCCAAAAAAGAGGTGATATGGGGTATGGGGCACCGTGAATATAAAACCAAGGATCCACGGGCCAAGATTTTACAGGGGCTCATGAAGAAACTTATGGATGACCGTGGCGGGGATATCAATCCCATGTTTGAGGTGGCGAGACAGGTGGAGCTGGTCTGTGAAGACCGCCTGGCGGAGAAGGGTGTCTATGCCAATGTCGATTTCTATTCTGGCCTGCTATATTCCGAGATGGGCATTCCTGCGGATCAATTTACCACCATATTCGCCATAGCCCGTTCTGCCGGCTGGCTGGCCCACTGGCGTGAGCAGTTGGCCGATAACCGCATCTTCCGTCCGACCCAGGTCTATGCCGGCGAACCAACGCGTGACTATGTGCCGATAGAGAAGCGCTAACACGACCGTTACTTGCCATAATAGATCCCACCTAGGATCACCGGGTGGGCGGCACCGGTGACCGAGGGCAAGTTGCCCGGTATATGGTTTAGGGTTTGCCGTGCCAGCCAGGCAAAACAGATGGCCTCGACCCAATCCGGATCGACCCCGGCCTCCAGCGTACTAGTGACATGGCGTGGCGCCATCTGCAGGCGCAGTTGCGTCATCAGGTGCTGATTGTGCACTCCTCCTCCACAGACCAGGACCTCCTCAGTATGGCTGGCGTGTTGTTCAATCGCCTGGCAAATACTGTGGACCGTGAGTGCCGACAGGGTCGCCTGAATATCGATCTCGGTATACGAATGGTCGAGATAGGTCTCCAGCCAATCGAGATGAAAATATTCACGCCCGGTGCTCTTGGGCGGCGTGAGGGCAAAGTAGGGGTCCGCCAGCATTTTCTCTAACAATACCGGGATCAGCTTGCCTTTCGCCGCCCACTGGCCATTCTGGTCATAACGTTGTCCCTGATGTCGCTCTATCCAGACATCCATCAGGCTGTTACCAGGGCCGGTATCAAAGCCGACAACCGGGATGGCCGAGTCCGCGGCGAGGATGGTGATGTTGGCGATGCCACCGATATTGACGATGACGCGATGACGCTGCTTATGCCGGAACACGTGCTGGTGAAAGGCGGGTACCAGCGGTGCCCCCTGTCCGCCGGCGGCCATGTCGCGGCGGCGAAAATCGGCCACGGTGGTGATGCCGGTTTGTTCGGCAATGACATTGGCATCCCCGAGCTGGATGGAGGTGGGGAAAGGGGATTCGGGATAATGTCGAATGGTTTGGCCGTGGCTGCCAATGGCGCTGATCGCGTCGGCCTTACATCCGGCTTGCCTTAACAGGTCCAGACTGGCCTCTGCAAACAGGTGGCCAAGTTCGCCATCCAGCCTTGCCATACACGCGATTTCATTGTCGCTACTTTGTTGCAGGCTGAGGATCGTACGGCGCAACTCGTCTGTGAGGCGATGGTGGTGATGGGCAAGCAGCCGGGGCTGATTTGATTCGAATTCCACCAACACTGCGTCGATAGCATCCATACTCGTGCCGGACATCAGACCAATAAATTTTTCCATACCGGGATATTAAGGTGTACGGGATGGGTAATGCTACTTTTTGCTCAGGCTGGCGAGCAGGGTCTCTTTTTGTGTCTGCAACTGGGCCAGGATCTTTTGCGAATGATACGAAAAGTCTTCTGTGTATTTCTTGTGTATCGGGGCCGCGTTGGGCAGACGCACCGTCAGGGGGTTACGGTGTTTGCCACTGATGCGGAATTCATAGTGCAAGTGCGGGCCTGTGGCACGCCCTGAGCTGCCGACATAACCGATGGTTTGACCCTGGCGAACCTTTTTGCCGTTGTAGACGCCGCGACGATAGCGTGACATATGGGCATAGAGGGTGCTGTACTTCCCGCCATGCTGGATAATGATCGTTCTGCCGTAGCCACCCTTGCGACCACGGAAGATCACTCGTCCGTCACCTGCGGCCTTGATGGGGGTGCCACGTGGGGCGGAGTAATCGACCCCCTTGTGCAGACGCATACGGTTTAAGATGGGGTGATGACGGCGACCAAAGCGCGAGCTGATACGCCGAAAGTCAACCGGGGTACGAATAAAGGCCTTACGCATGCTAAGGCCCTTAGGGGTGTAATAGCGGCTACGTCCCCGTTCATCGGTGTAACGAATGGCCTGATAGGTCTGCCCCTGGTTGGTGAATTCAGCAGCGATAATAGGGCCTTCGCTGATCTTTTCGCCATCCAGATAATGTTCTTCATAGAGCAGGTTGAATTTGTCACCCTCACGGATGTCCATGGCAAAGTCGACATCCCAGCCGAAGATGCCGACCATCTCCATAATCAGGTTGTCGCTCAGACCCGCTTCCATACCCGATTCAAACAGGGATGATTTGATCGTGGCTGATTTAAAGTTGACCTCTTTCTCCATATACAGCTCGACGGGGATGGCACGGAAACCACCTTCATCACGCACAATATGCAGGGATTCCCGCTTGGAATGCTCATATACAAGTTTCTGCAGGATGTTTTCTTCGTCCAGCATGAAGCGAAAGGTCTGGCCTGGTTGCAGGTTGCCGAGGGCCTTGGTCTCCTTGCCAAGCTGCATAATTTGATGCAGATCGTTGGCGTCGATATGCAGACGTTTGAAAATTACGGAGAGCGAATCACCGGAACGGACCTTGATACTTTCCCAGGCCGACTCGGTCTCGATTTCCTCGCCATGCCCTTGTTCAGGTATGGCCAGGCCTGGTTCGATGAGGGGTTCAATCGGGTTTAGCTGCAGTTTGGATGGGGCAGTAATAATATCCGGGGTAAAAACAGGGCCACGCATGGCGGCGGCATCGTGGGTGAGAAAGATCAACAAGGTCACGATGGACAAGATGACCGAGGCGATGACCATCACATGCAGACGGTTATAACGCAATTTTTTACTTTGCCCCTGAACCGCCTCGGTCTTGTAATCCCGCGTTAAGAATGAGTTGTAATCCACAGATATCCCTGAAAAAAACTTAAGTACTCACTAAGATAGCCTGTCAAACGATGTTGGTCAAATCTTGAGCGTAGAGTAGGGGATTTTCTAAATGCCGTAGGGAGGGTTGAGTTATGGTAACCTTACCTGCTTTGTAATTTAAGAGGATGATGGGGTATGACAGCCATTGATGATGCCGTGGCGATGATTAGTCGTGGGGCCGATGAAATCCTGCTTGAGTCTGAGCTCAGGCAAAAGTTTGCACGTGGCAAACCGCTACGGATCAAGGCCGGCTTTGACCCCACTGCACCCGATCTTCACCTGGGGCATACCGTTCTTATCAATAAATTGCGCCAGTTTCAGGACCTGGGGCACGAGGTCATGTTCCTCATCGGTGATTTTACCGGCATGATCGGTGACCCTACCGGGAAGAGCGCCACCCGTCCGCCCTTGAGTCGCGACGATGTCATCGAGAACGCCCGTACTTACGAGCAACAGATCTTCAAGATTCTCGACCCTGAAAAGACCCTGGTGATGTTCAACTCCAGCTGGATGGGGGAGATGAATGCGACGGACCTGATTCAGTTGGCGGCCAAACACACTGTGGCGCGTATGCTGGAGCGAGATGATTTCAATAGGCGCTATGCGGGCGGCCAGCCCATTGCCATCCACGAATTTCTCTACCCCCTCATCCAGGGCTATGACTCGGTGGCCATGAAGGCGGATGTGGAACTGGGTGGCACGGACCAGAAGTTCAACCTGCTGGTCGGGCGTGAATTACAAAAGCACTATGGTCAGGAGCCACAGGTCGTTTTGACCATGCCTATTCTGGAAGGCCTGGACGGCATACAAAAGATGTCCAAATCCCTGAATAACTATATAGGCATAGCCGACCCCGCCGACGAGATGTTCGGCAAGATCATGTCGATCTCCGATGATCTCATGTGGCGTTATTTCGAGTTACTCAGTTTCAGACCTATGCCACAGATTGAACAATTCAAAAAAGAGATGGCCGAGGGTAAGAACCCACGGGATATCAAATTCCTCCTGGGTGAGGAGATGGTGAGCCGTTTCCACAGTCAGGCCGAGGCCACCAAGGCACGTGAAAACTTTATTGCCCGTTTTCAAAAGGGGGCGATGCCGGAGGACATACCGGAAGTGGAGCTGCAAGCCCTCGAGGGTAAACTGGCCATTGCCAATCTCCTGAAAGACGCTGGCCTGACCAAGAGTACTTCGGAAGCCTTGCGTAGTATTCAGCAAGGTGCGGTACGAATCGATGGAGAGCGTATTGAAGATAAGGGCTTGCTCATTGCCGCAGGCAGTCGTCACGTATTTCAGGTGGGCAAAAGACGTTTTGCAAAGGTCAGTATAATTTAATATAAAGTAGTAGAGGAGATTCACTCCCGGTTTAAAACTACTTTTAATGCAGAATAATACAGGGACAGGGAATAACACGGAAAGAGAGCGTCTCGTCTGTGCAGAACAACTCAAGTTACTGTATGACGGTATTCCCTTTTCTGTGTTGGGGCATATTCTCGGTGCGGCCATCGTGGTCACTATACAATGGCAGAACATTGCACAAGCAGTTTTATGGTGGTGGTTTGCTGCGGTCGTTATCACTAATCTTAGCCGGGCAGGCCTGGCCGTTGCCTACCAGCGCCGTGACTCCGTTAAACAATATAAATTCTGGCGCAGGAGTTTTGTTGTCACCACCGGTCTGGCCAGTCTGACCTGGGCCAGTGCCAGTATCCTGTTATTCCCTGAGGGTGATCTCGCCC
>Ga0316193_10002155_pt1 | contig 13717 bp, 6 predicted proteins | sample MerIslsedime2_MG_FD_207735 | JGI IMG/M metagenome (GOLD analysis project Ga0316193, IMG submission 207735) | Coastal sediment microbial communities from Maine, United States - Merrow Island sediment 2 | ecosystem: Environmental > Aquatic > Marine > Coastal > Sediment | place: USA: Maine...
TAACCGTGATCCCCGTTTTTTCAAAAGTTTTGGCGAGAACTTTCCCACATTTTTGGGTATTCCCGGTCTGGCTATACCAGACAACGGCAGCCGTGCTTATTTTTCTGGGTTCAATGGAAGTGTTTGCCTCTATTGTACTAATGGTACAGCCGGAGGGTATTGCAGGTAAAGTTGCGGCTGCTCCTATTAAGGCACTCTTTTTTAAAAATGTTCGTCTGCTTTCCATGAGATTTCACCTTTTTCGATGTAACCAAAATTGGTGCATATCATCTGGTACATGTATCTTGCCATGATCTGGAATCTGGAAAAATTACAGATACATTTTGAATATCACATGTTTTTGAAGATTTCAAAAGTGTTGATCAATAGCAGTAACCTGTACTTTGCCCTTGAAATCGGGGAATGATGATATCACAACTTTTTTACGGCCTCTAAAAGTGCATAGATGTTGGAGATCTGCAATTTGGCGCTTTTGCACTTTTCATTAGTCAGCCTCAGCTTTTTGTATGAAATCCTATTCCCGATTTATGCCTAATTTATCCAAATTCATTTGCCGACATAAAGTTAAGAGAAAACTGAGAAGCATCGCAAGCTACTTAAACCAAAGCTACTGCTTTTATCAACCGGTCAGTGTCAATGGTCTACTGCTATCCGACCAGGGGCCAGGGCTGGGCTTCTTCGAGTTCGAAGGCGAGCTCAAGCAGACGCTTCTCCTGGCCGTATGCCGTAGCAAACTGGATGCCGATGGGCAGCCCGTTTCGGTTAAACCCCATCGGCAGGGATATGGCTGGAGCTCCTGCAATATTTTGTAGCGGGGTAAAAGGTACATATTGGCGAAGCCTTTCGAAGTGGGTCTGAAAGCTGACCTCCGGGCCTATGTAGCCGATCTTCGGAGGGGCATGCGACAGAGTTGGAGAGAGAAGAATATCATAATCCAAAAAAATATTTTCATACTGATTCGAGAACTTTTTAAGCCTTCTGATGATGAAAGGCGCTTTCAATATATTATTTCTAAAAAAACGGCTCAACGCGAGCGTCCAGACCTCCAGTTTTTTCTTGTCAAAATCGGTTTTGAACAACTTCTTACCGAAATGATGAATGAAGAAGGCCACCATCCCCCAATAAACCAAAAAGTCATCCATTACCTGCGCCTTAAAAGGACATGAAATTGTCTCCACTTTGTGTCCGAGATCCTCGCAAAGTTTGCCTGCATTAACTGTAACCTCTACTGAATCAGTATGAGTGGGTGTGTTGTAGGGCGCGTCTGTAAATAGCCCTATCCGAAGCCGCTCTTCTCCCGGATGCTCAACCAAACCGATTTCGGGCAGGTCCGGGTTGCGATAATGCTCTTCTACTGCTGCATAAAAGGCGGCGGTATCCCGCACGCTTCGGCTAATAACGCCGTGGCACACAATATTGATCGGCATCTTTTCTGCCCCTTCAGCATCCGCCAGCCGGCTTCTCGAAGGCTTGAGACCGACCAGGCCGCAACAGGCTGCTGGAATGCGGATGGAACCGCCGCCGTCATTGCCGTGAGCCAACGGGACAACACCGGCTGCCACCAGCGCGGCCGACCCACCGGATGATCCACCGGTGGAATAATCGAGGTTCCAGGGATTGTGGGTCGATCCTGTAGCAAGAGATTCGGTGGTTGCGGTCAACCCGAACTCGGGTAAAGTGCTTTTACCAAGGCATACTAAGCCAACGGATAAAAACTGTTCCACGAATTTGCTCGATACATCAGTGGGCTTATTTGGAAGCGCGCGAGTGCCCATTAAAGTTGGAGCGCCCTTGACATGGTCTGTGTCCTTGATAAATGATGGAACCCCCGCCAAAAGACCGGTTTCCGGATCATTATGTTGACTACAGGCCAACTCGAAGGTCTCCGTAGCAATGGCATTGAGGTCCGGATTCACCCTCCGGGCGCGGGCAATGGCAGCCTCGACCGCTTCAGAAGACTGGATCTCCCCAGCCGTAATCAATGCTGCCAGCTCGATCCCATCCTTGGTTCCCAAGACATCATCACAGTATGCGCTTATTAACTTTTTCTCCGACTTCACTTGTTTTCCTCATCGCCGCTTATCAGCTGGTTGCGATTAATTGAGATTATCGGTAATAAATCGACAACTTCAAAACTTGTGATCCCTTGCCAATACCTGTAATTCAGCCAGAGTGCATGTACGTTCCGTATATCCCAGTATTTTAGTGGTTCTTAAACCTGTGATAGCAGGTATCGGTAATTGAACCGCACCTGATATAAGTTGGAGACCAACGGGTACTGTTTTATTCAGAAGGAGATCAGATCAAACAAATTACCTGATCCCTTTATTTGCTATATCAGCTAACCTTTTAATTATACCCCACCATATGAAGGGTATCGCTACCAAAAGAATAAAGCCGATAATTTACTATTTTCGCAAAAATCTACCGTCATCCACCGTTTCTTTGATCTTTCCGGTCTTGTCTTCGATCCAGCCGATTTTGTCAACCGTATGCACATCAAACGCCGGAACATAGGGTTTGATATCCAAAAGGGGGGTGCCGTCGACTACATCGACATTTAAAATATCAAGATGCCCCTTCTCAATTTTGACTATCCGTACGACGGAAATGCCAATCGGGTTCGGTCGCGCAGGTGCTCTGGTGGCAAAAAGGCCGCGTTGGTTGTCGTCCAAAAAAGGTTTTACCTTAAGGGAATACGCTTTGGACAAATGACAATGATAAATAATAAAGATGTGTGAGAAGCCCGCCAGGTCTTCGAGTCCCTCGGCAAACTCAGGAAAAATATCTATTTCTCCCTCGATTCCCCTGGCTGCAGTCGGTTGGATGGGTGATCCCTGCGGTTTTTTATGGGGAGAATGGATAATTCCGATGGGCCGGTACGCGATGATTTCCATGGGGGCCTCCTTTATTTTTTCACCACCATCAAGATTACCCTTGCGTTTGGTTATGAAATGGATGGGACATGATGAGCGAAATTTGCAATATATTTCAGGATCCCGGCATTCCATGCATTCTTCGCACATATAAATATCATGTTTCATGCAGACATAACTGGTTTCCCGGTCGGGATGGTTGATACAGGGTTTCAAATCCACACCTCATTTTAGAAGTGGCTTCAAAACCCGCCGGAGGCGGGCAAGCCCCATTTTACCCGCCTCTGGCGGGCTAACGCCCAAATACGGCGTTGCCACGCAAAGCCTGATTCCGCATCGATTTTAATTTTCAACGGTGCATCGCCACGCAAAGCCTGATTCCGCATCGATTTTAATTTTCAACGGTGCATCGCGATTCGGTTTAAAATGCTCACGTACATATTAGCTCTAGGCTATGAGCTTTGATTGCCTTGTCTTTGGACGTGATCTGAGGCTTGTCCGCCTCAGGCGTGGTTTATAAACCACGTCTGATTTTATCGCTAAAGGTTTTGAATTTATTGCCGATCTAAACAATTGAGGTAAATTAAAACCATCTCAGGATGAATTCGTCAATCTTTTTATCATTTAGGGGACTATTAGAAACTGACCCGAAAATAATAAAAAAGTTACAGCCTCCCGATAATGCGGCATCATAGGCCTGGAATAGAGGAGTGGACAATGAAAAAGGCTGCTTTTTTCATAATAATTTTTGTGTTCTGTCCGATATACTTTCCTGCCCTGGCCGGCAGTCCGCCGGCAGAAATCATATTGGTCAGTGAAGAATGGGCCAATGCAACCAATAAAGACGGCACCGGCCTATACTGGGACATCTTCAGAGCAGTGTATGAACCTGTGGGTGTCAAAACCAAATTTATTATTCGATCTTATAAAGGATCCGTCAGCCTGGTTAAAAAGAACCAGGCCGATGCCGTGGTTGGAATCTATCCGGAGAAGATTCAGGGCGCGCTATCCTCGAAGTATCCTTTTGCCAAGGATTACGTGCTGGTGCTGTTCAAAAAAAATAAGCTAAATCAGTGGAACGGGCAGGAGACCCTTAAAAATAAAAGAATTGGCTGGATAAAGGGCTATTCCTATGATGAATACCTGGAAGTGCCGGTGATCAAGAAAGAATTCTCCAAACGAGAGAATATACTGCGCCACCTGGATAAAGACCAGATTGATTTTTTTATGGATACCCGCAACGATGTAGAATCCGTTTTAAACAAAGGGATTATTGACGTCACGCGTTACACCGTTGAAACGGTAATGGAACTCGAACGTTACCTTGTCTTTGCGAATAACAAAAAAGGCCAAGAACTTAAAAAAATATTTGATGATCGCTTCCCTGATCTGGTCAAATCCGGAGAAATCGAGAAACTTTTTGCTAAGTGGAACTGGTGATCCGATTGCGGATTTTGGATTTTAGATTTCGGATTGAAGACTAGGATAGAGTCGTTTTCTTCAAATTTGACGTGAACTCACAATTTCTAAACCTTTGGGCCCCTCCTATTAGACACCACAGTTCGATGTTACCATTTCGATTTCTCGAAAAATTGCATTGCCATTAAATTGGAAATATCATATTAATTCAATACAGTTATTGGGATGCTGCGGCCCAGTTAAGGGTGTCAATGATTTGCCATCAATACCCCTATAGGGGTTTTTGTAAGCGTATGGATAAAATTAAATTCAACCGAATCCTGGTTTTTATTCTGTTTTTTGTTTTGCTGACCGTTTTCCCTAATACAAGGGAAACCCAGGCCACAGATTCAACAGAATCTGCTGTCCCGACGGTTCAAAAGATTACCATCGCCGTCAGCACAGATACCGTACCATTTCATTTTAACGATGATCAGGGCCAGCCTGCCGGCATCATTGTGGATATGTGGCGGCTGTGGTCAAAGAAAACCGGGGTTGAGATTGCGTTTAAGAGTGCGCCCTGGAACGAAACCATTACCATGGTCCGAGATGGACGTGCCGACGTGCATGCGGGGCTGAACTATAATCCCGACCGGGAAGAATTTCTGGATTTTGGAGACCCGTTAATCAACAGTGACAGTTTCTTTTTCTTTCACAAAGATATATTTGGTCTTAACGCGGTTGAAGATCTCATCGCCTTCAGAATTGGGATCGTCAAGGGGGCGCACGAGGCATCGATCCTGAGGTCCTCCCTGCCCCAGGCAACTCTGATTGAATATGAAGATCAGAAAGCTTTATATGACGCCCTTGGACAGGGAGAGATCAAGGTTTTTGTCGATGTGGAGCAGATGGCCCGTCATTTTCTCATTCAGCGAGGCATGGCCCACCTATACCGGTACAACCTGGAAAGTCCGCTGGATAAAAACGCCTTTTACCCGGCTGTGGGTGACGGTGACACCAGATTGACGCTCATCCAAAAGGGCTTTGAAAAAATTTCAGTCCAGGAGATGGCTGAAATCGAACGCCGGTGGATATCCCCCAGACTCAAGGATGTCCTGATCATCGCCTGTGAACGCAACTATCCGCCTTTCACCCAGCTCGGCGTCAATGGCAAGGCCAGCGGTATGCTTATAGACCTCTGGCGCCTGTGGGCTGAAAAAACCGGCACTCAAGTCGAATTCTTGATGACCGATTGGCCCGATACCCTCAAGGCCCTGGAAAATGGAACGGCAGATATCCACTCCGGCCTGTATCACACCGCTGAACGTTCACTCTGGATACACTTTTCCAGACCGATATATGAAAATGAATCGGCCTTTTTCTATGTTCCTGAATATGGTGAGGTTCAAACGGTTCAAGAACTGGCCGGGCAGAAAGTGGGGGCGCTGCGTGACAGTTTCCAGGCTGAGTATGTGGCTATCCACTACCCGGATATGGACCTAATTGAGTTCGGAAGTTACTCCGCCCTGCTCGAAGCGGCCGCCGAAGGCCTGATTAAAGCGTTTATGGATGAACTTCTGCCGATGAAGGACAGAATGCTTCATCAATATGAGCGGGGTCAGTTCGAGGTGCTGGAAGAGCCGCGCATCAGCAACCAGATGCATGCAGGTGCGCTAAACAGCAATGCTAAGCTAATTACCGCCATAAACGCAGGCTTGAGCAGCATTACTTCGCAGGAGTGGCAGGAGCTGGAAAAACGCTGGATCTCTGACCCCGCTGATCGGTACTATGGCAAAGAGCAGAAAAAAATCGATCTGAATCCCAGAGAGCTTACCTGGCTGGCCGCTCATAAAAACCTCCGTATCGGCGTTGATCCGGGCTATGCGCCTTATTCGTTTGTTAATGAATCAGGGGAGTATTCCGGTGTATCTGCTGATTTTGTGAAAATTATCAGAGACCGTCTGGGGATCGACATGGAAATGGTTCCGGGCCTCAATTGGGAAGAAATCCTTGAAGGGACCCGGCAGGGGACGGTAGATGTAATTACCACCGCCCGCAAAACCCCTGAAAGAGAGACCTTTCTGAATTTTAGCCAGACCTATATCCCCACGCCCCTGGTGATCATAACCCGCAGGGATTTTTCCGACATTAAAGGACGTTATGATATCGAAGGCCGGAAGATAGCCCTGGTCAAAGGTTACGCCAGCCATGAGAAAATAGTAGGGGATTTCCCTAAAATCCAGCCGTTCTGGTATTCCAAGCCCTTATATGCCCTCAGATCCGTCGAGCTTGGCAACACGGACGCCTATATCGGCTCCCAGGGGACTTCATCGTATTTGATGAGCAAACACACCATTACCAATCTTAAAGTCGCCGCGATCTTTGATGACAGCCTGGATGGACAGCGTTTTGCCGTGCGCAAAGACTGGCCTGAGCTGGCAGCGATTCTCGATAAAACCCTGGACACCATTTCTGAAAGTGAACGCCTTAAAATATTAGGCCAATGGATTCACACAGAGCCCGGCCAGGTCCAGCAAAAAAAACTTGCCCTGTCGGAAGAAGAAAAAGCCTGGCTGGCTGAACATAAAAACATCCGCCTCGGTGTTGATCCAAACTGGTCGCCGTTCGAATTTTTTGATGGTGCCGGGATCTATTCCGGAATCAGTTCGGGTTATGTGCGCCTGCTGAATGATAAATTGAACATTAGCATGAAGCCCGTATCGGATATCAGCTGGTATGAAGTGACGCAAAGGGCCAGAAAAGGGGGTATCGATGTATTGCCGTGCGTTGCCAGAACACCGGAGCGAGCGAAGTTTTTACGCTTCACCAAGCCCTACCTGAGTTTTCCGATGGTCATCGTCACACGGCACGACTCAGCGTTTATCAGCAAGGTTTCAGGCTTCGAAGACGGTAAGGTTGCTGTTGTCAAAGGTTATGCCACCCAGGAGTTTTTAGAAAGGGATTTCCCGGATCGCCAGTTTTATCTGGCTGATGATATTGATACGGCACTCAAAGCCGTGTCCAAAGGCAAGCTGGATGCCTTTGTCGGAAACTTGGCTTCCTTTACCTATGCCGCTCAAAAACTGGCGTTGACCAATCTGAAGGTCATGGCAACTACTCCTTACAGCTATGATCTGGCTTTTGCCGTTCGCAATGACTGGCCGGATTTGGTCAGAATTCTGGATAAAAGCCTGGCATCTATACCCGAACCGGAAAAAAGCAGCATCCATAATCGCTGGATCAATGTGCGTTTCGAGCGCCAATTTGATTGGATGCTGGTTTTAAAAATTGTCCTTCCGATTATTCTGGTTGGCATGATAATTCTGGCCACTTTCATCAAATGGAACCGAACCCTCTCCCAAGAGGTCACAGAGCGGAAATTGGCCGAGAACGCACTCAAAGAAAGCCGGGCATCGGCTCGCGGGTTACTCGACGCCACACGCGAATCTCTATTTCTATTGGACAGCCAGGCAACTATTCTGGCCGTAAATGCAACGGCCGCCCAGAGGTTTAATAAGGTACCGGCCGAAATTACGGGGATTAACTTTTTTGATTTACTGCCGGCCAACGTTCGGGACGCCAGAAGAACTTACTTTGACCAGGTGATGCAAACCGGCCAACCGGTCGACTTTGAAGCCGTGCGGGATGACTTTATATTTCAGACACGATTTTATCCGGTCAAAGACAAATCCAATTCCCTGGTCGGGGTCGCCATATTCGCCCAGGATATCACCGTTCAAAAACATGCTGAAGAAGCCCTGCGCGACAGCGAACTCAATATGCGCACGGTGTTTGAAAATTCTCCTTTGGGGATGATACATTTCAGCAATGACGGCACGATCCTCAACTGCAATGATAAATTCGTTGAATTGATGGGGTCGTCGCGTGAAAAACTTATCGGTTTTAATACTGCCAGAGAAACCAAAGATGAAGAATTGCAGGCGGCCCTGTTAAAGGCGTTATCCGGGGAGCGATCGGAATACGAGGGCTATTACAGGTCCGTCACCGGCAATAAAAACACACCGCTGAGAATTGTTTTTAACCCCACAGAACCCGAAAAGTCCCTAACCGAAGTCATCGCTACGCTTGAAGATATTTCCGATCGCAAGCGCATGGAAAAGGAATTGATTGAAGCTATAAATACGGCTGATGAAGCGAATAAGGCCAAGGGTGATTTTCTTGCGAATATGAGCCATGAAATTCGCACCCCCATGAACGCGGTTATAGGAATGTCGCATCTGGCGTTAAAAACAGATCTGACGCCCAAACAACAAGATTACCTCGATAAGATTCAATCCTCCGCCAATTCTCTGTTGGGAATTATAAACGATATTCTCGATTTTTCTAAAATTGAGGCCGGCAAACTGGATATGGAGGCAGCGGATTTCAACCTGGATGACGTTTTGGATAACCTGGCCAATCTAATCACTGTAAAGGCCCAGGAAAAAGAAGAACTTGAAGTTCTATTTGCCACGGCCAGAGATGTGCCGCGTTTTCTGGTGGGCGATTCCTTAAGGCTGGGACAGGTGCTCATCAACCTGGCCAACAATGCGGTCAAATTTACCGAATCCGGTGAAATAGTCGTATCCAGCGAACTGGTCAAACAGGATCAGGACCAGGTAACCCTGAAAATGTCGGTTAGCGATAGCGGGATCGGGCTGACCCCGGAGCAAATATCCAAATTGTTTCAGTCCTTCACCCAGGCCGATACGTCAACCACCCGCAAATACGGCGGCACCGGATTGGGTCTGACGATCAGCAAGCGATTGGTGGAGATGATGGGGGGCAAAATCTGGGTCGAAAGTGAACCGGGGCAGGGCACTACCTTTAATTTTACAGCGACTTTCGGGCGGGGAACGGAAAAAGAAAAAGAGCGTCCCAAGGCCCCGTCGGATTTGAAGGGGATGAAAGTGCTGGTGGTGGACGACAATGAGACGTCACGGGATATTTTTCAGGAAATGCTGGAGTCGTTCACCTTTGATGTGACACTGGTTGCCTCGGGGGAAGAAGGATTGGCAGAGTTTGAAAATGCCGGACCGGAGCACCCTTTTGAGCTGGTGTTGATGGATTGGAAGCTGCCGGAGATGGATGGTTTCGAAGCTTCCAGACGCATTAAAACACATCCGAAAATTCCCAAGGCACCCGCCGTCATAATGGTTACCGCCTATGGCCGGGAAGAAATGATGCAAAAAAGCGAGGCGGAAGGACTCGACGGTTTTCTGATCAAACCAGTCAATCCATCCATGCTTTTCGATATAATCATGCAAATCTTCGGCAAGGAGGAAGGCCAAAAGATAGAGGTTTCGAATAGAAAGGATCAGGATACGGCGGCCTTGAAGGCCATTCGCGGCTCCCATATTCTGCTGGTGGAAGACAATGAAATAAACCAGCAGGTGGCCGCGGAAGTTTTAGCCGGTAGGGGATTTAAAGTTTCGATTGCCAATAACGGCCTGGAAGCCGTGAATCTGGTCAGAGAAAATGATTATGATGCCGTGCTAATGGACGTCCAGATGCCGGTAATGGATGGATATGCCGCTACGCGGCGAATTCGGAAGTGGGAAAGTGGAATGCGGAAGTCGAAAGAGGGAAGTCAAGAAGGGACAGAAGCAAGCGGGCAAAATTCAGAAGTCAAAAATAAAAAAGAAGAGAAATCAGATTTAGATTCCGCATTCCGCACTCCGCATTCCGCATTCAAAGGTCTTCCCATCATCGCCATGACGGCCCATGCCATGACCGGCGATCATGAAAAAAGCATGGACGCCGGTATGGTCGATCACGTGACCAAACCGATTGATCCCGGGCATCTTTTCGCCACCCTCGTAAAATGGATTCGACCCCGCAAAGCGACGACTGGTGAATCGGCAGAGGATACGGATATAAACAAAAAACAGACGGGTCCTGCAACGGCAGACAGTGCCTCGGCAGCTGGAGACACCCCGCCCGATAAGGATGCATTTCCGGCGTCCCTGGCTGGATTTGAGCTCGATGAGGGGCTCAAGCGATTGCAGGGCAACCGCAAGCTCTACAAAAAGTTGCTGCTGAACTTTGCCGACAGCTATGCCAATGCGACCCATGATATTCGCCGGGCCCTGGATGCGGCCGACTATGAAAATGCCCACCAGCTCGTTCACAGCCTAAAGGGGGTGGCGGCAAACCTGGCGGCCGTCCGGGTACACAAGGCGACCGTTGGACTGGAAAAGCTTGTCAAACATGCCAATACCAATGCCCCCCCGGAACCTGAATCAATCGATTCCAGCTTGGACCTGCTGAAAAGGGAACTCGATCAAGCTCTGGGTGCAGTCGAAACTCTCAAAGCGGGTGATGAAGCGGTGACCCCTGAAATTCAAGCAGATCAGCCAGCCTCGACCACGGTGGATGTTGACAAAGAAGCCATTCGTCGCTTGCGTGATGCGGCCGAGATGGGGGATGTGACCGAAGTCGTTTCAATCGCGGATGAGATTAAATCCCAGACAAAGGAATTTTCACCTTATAGCGCAAAGATTGCTCAGCTTGCCGATGATTTTGATTTTGACGGTATTATCAAGCTTACCGATCAACTCGGGCATTCTGCGGATCTTTCGGAATCGGGAATATAAAGATGAATGAAACCGTATCTGTAACTGAAAAAGATTTGAATCAAGCCGCCCGGGTTTTGCTGGTGGATGACAACACTACCAACCTGCAGTTGCTGCATGAGACCCTGGACGGGCTGGGCTACAAATTACTGATTGCCAAAAACGGCAAAACAGCGCTGGCGATCACCCAAAAGGCGAAACCGTCGCTCATCCTGCTGGACATCATGATGCCGGAAATGGACGGCTATGAAGTCTGCCGGCGATTAAAAGCGGATGAAGACACCAGCCACATCCCGATTATTTTCATCACGGCCCTGGCGGATCAGGAAGATGAAGCCAAAGGCCTTGGCATGGGGGCGGTGGATTATCTTACCAAGCCGATTAACCCCGAACTTGTCAGGGCCCGTGTGCGCAATCACCTGGAGCTCAAACAATATCAGGATCATCTCGAAAACCTGGTGAAAGAACGAACCCGACGATTGGCCCTGACCCAGGCCGTGACCATTGAGAGCCTGGCGACCCTGGCTGAGTATCGGGACCCCGAAACCGGCGGACACATTAAACGCACCCAGAATTATGTTAAGGCCCTGGCCGTTCATTTGAAAGATCACCCTCGCTATAGAGATGAATTGAATGATGAAACCATAGAGTTGCTATACCTGTCGGCGCCGCTGCATGACCTGGGAAAAGTGGGCGTGCCGGATCACATTTTGCTTAAAGCCGGCAAATTGACCGATGAAGAATTTGAGGAAATGAAAAGGCATACCGTTTACGGACATGACGCTTTGTTGATTACGGAACAAAAATTGGGAGAGGATACCTTTTTGCGGCTTGCCCGCGAGATCGCTTACACCCACCAGGAAAAGTGGGATGGTTCAGGATACCCGTCTGGTTTAATAGGTGATGCGATCCCTCTTGCGGGACGACTGATGGCCCTGGCGGATGTCTACGATGCGCTGATCAGCAAGCGGGTGTACAAACCCCCTTTTCCCCATGAGAAGGCCGTGCAAATCATCATCGAAGGCAAGGACCAGCATTTTGATCCGGACCTGGTTGACGCCTTCGTAGAGTTGCAGGAGACCTTCCGCAATATTGCGCTGACTTTTGCCGATTATGAAGAAGAAAGACAGATGCTTGGCGGCGGCAAAGATGTGGAAGCGCAAAAAGGTATCACCCGGCCGGTCGAAACGATTTTGCTGGTTGAAGATAATGAAATCAACCGCGAGATTATGCAAAGTCAATTGACGGCGATGGGTTACCGGGTTGATTTGGCCGTTAACGGCACCGATGCACTTAATTTATATCAGCAAAAGGCCTACGATGTCATTCTGACCGACATTGAAATGCCGGAAATGAACGGGTATGAGTTGACCGCCGAAATACGCCGGTTGGAGGCCGACACGGATCGATCAACCCCTATCCTAGCCATTACCGCCAGTGAATTTGATTTGAACGAAGAACGTGCCCTATCGAAGGGATTTAACGGTTATATGTTGAAACCGCTTGAAATTGAGGTGTTGAAAAAAAAGCTGGCCGGCATCGGTTGTCTAGAATAAAGACTCCCCCCGTACCATTTCGATTAAAAGAAGAAAAAGCATTGCAAAATGATTCGAAATAAATTAAACGGGGGAGCGTTTTGCAAAAAAAAAGTAATTTAAGGAGAAATTTAATGAAAAAAGCTATTTTTGTTTTGATTTTTGTGACCTTACTCGTTTTTTCGTTTACGGCCGCCGCACCGGCCGCTACGAGCCTGGATAGGATTCTGAAAAAGGGGGAGTTGGTTGTCGGGATCACCGGGACCCAGCCGCCGCTCAATGCCACCAACAAAGCAGGGGAGGTAATCGGACTTGATGCTGATATCGCCAAATTAATTGCACTGAACATGGCCGTCAAAATAAAATTTTCCAAGATGCCTTTTTCAGAGTTGCTGCCCGCACTGGAGGCCGGCAAAGTAGACATGGTGATATCCAGCATGACCATGACGCTGGAGCGCAATTTAAAAGTAGCCTTCGTCGGTCCCTACTATGTATCCGGCAAAGGTATTTTAACCAAGGCCAGCGCCATTGCTGCCTTGCAGGAAACCGATGGTTTAAATAAGGCGGAATTTAAAGTCGCCGCTCTCAAGGATTCAACCAGTCAGAAATTTGTCGAAGCAGCCGCGCCCAACGCCGAGCTGGTGAAAGTGAAATCCTACGATGAAGCCCTGGACATGCTGTTTCAGGACAAGATTAAGGCGCTGGTGGCCGACTATCCTTTTTGTGCCTTCTCGGCCTTTCGCCATCGTGACAAGGGACTGGTCGCCGGCCAATCGCGCCTGACCTTTGAACCGCTGGGTATTGCCGTACAACCGGACACCCTGCTGATCAACTGGTTGCGCAATTTTGTCATCATGCTCGATGGCAGCGGCCAGCTGAAAGCGCTGGGCCAGAGGTGGTTCGAAAGCGGCGACTGGATTAAAGACCTGCCTTAACAGGGCTGATGCCTTGCGCCTGCGGCGGATTGAGGATCAGCCTTTCGGGCTTCAAGGAACGCTTCGCCCCAGGCCAAAAAAGGCAGTAAATAGCTGGTAGCCCCGCCCAGGCGGGCGGGGCTCTGTGCAAAAATTGATTGTAACGATTCAGACCTTGAGCCGTGAGTTAGCTAGCCTTAAGCATCTCCTCAAAGATCCTTTATTCAGACAATCCCATATCCCTGGCCCAGACCTGTTATATATGGATCTGCTATAAAGGTTGAAATCCCCCAGGCATTCCGCTTGGGGAGTATTTAATTGGGGCCCTAGCGCTAGGGCAGGCCTAAATCCCAAATATCATATCCCAAATCCCTAATCTCATATCCCCATTGCCCCTCCCTTCCGTGTCGCATCAAGTA
>Ga0316193_10002157_pt1 | contig 13717 bp, 15 predicted proteins | sample MerIslsedime2_MG_FD_207735 | JGI IMG/M metagenome (GOLD analysis project Ga0316193, IMG submission 207735) | Coastal sediment microbial communities from Maine, United States - Merrow Island sediment 2 | ecosystem: Environmental > Aquatic > Marine > Coastal > Sediment | place: USA: Maine...
AGCAATGACGATGCAGAGCTTCAACAACAACTTGCCTCCATGCAAGCACAACTGGATGACAAGGATCAGCAGATCAAGGCGCTGGAAGTAAAATACGCCTCGATGGAACAGGAATACCTGACGCTCTATGAAGAAACCAACTCGTAACCTGCATAAATTCGGGGACGGCAGGGATATTCTTTAGTCCCTCCGCCCCCTTTCGTCACACCGCCTGGATCAGTTTGGCATGGACGCGATGGCTTGCATCCCTGTCGGGCCGATTGGCATCCCGGCCACCATCAGGACGCTGGCGACCACCATCGGTCTGTCCGTGGTCACCATCCGGGCGCTGGCGCCGGTTATCCCTCTGATCGCGGTCATCGCCCGGGCGCTGATGTCGATCCTCCAGTCTTCCACGACCAGCAATGGGCGCATGGCGACGATTGTCGACATGCCCGCGATTTGCGTATGGACGATCCCGGCGATGGTTGGAATATCCAAGGTTCACGTCCCGCCGATCCCGACGATTATCAAAATGCCCGCGGTTCACGTGCCGACGGTCGCGATGACGGTCGAAACGCGCGCGGTCATTACGAACACTGCGATGACCCCCGCGATGTGCATCATGGCGGCCCTGGCCGCGGTGCATTGGTGCATGATGCCTCTTGTAGGCATTCCGATTGTGATGCCTTTGATCCCTGCCGTGCCGCTTGGAGTGGCCACTGTAGCGCGCGCGGGACACATGCCTGTCATTGCGCGCCACCTGCAGCAGGGATCCATGGTCAACCGGCTCACGGTATTGACGATCACCGGCCTGCACGTTGCTGACAGCCATAAGGCCGGAAAAACCGAGTACCGTAGCAGAAATTGTTGTGATGAGTGCTCTCATGATTACGTCCTCTGTGTAATTGCAATGGTTACTAACGAGGTCACCGGGAAAAGGTTACATCCATGTGCAGCTGATAGTGCACGATCACCTGTAGTGCCTGCGGTGGCCGCGATGCTTGTAGTAGTGGCCATTGTGGCGCCCATGACGTCCATGACCCCGGTGATTAGCATGATGCCCGTACCTCTTGTTGTGATGACGACGGTAACTGGCAGGGGACGGTGACCAGCCGTTATTCACGATATAAACCGGGGTTTGACTGTAATCCGATCCACTGTATTCGTCGTCCGAGTAGGAAAACGAAGCGTCTGGAAAAGAGATCGAAAACGAGTCTGCGTGGGCAATGTTGCCGATAGTCAGGCTACCGAAACCCAGTACTGCAGCGGATAATGTTGCAACGAGTGTTTTCATGATTTAGTCCTCTGTGCGTTTACAGGGACTACTAACGAGGCCTCCAGGGAAAGGTTAACAACTCCTGGCGGCTATCTGGCTACCACATCAGATCATCAGGAACCTTGTAATCTGCATAGGGATCATCATCGACATTTTCCGGCTGCGTCTCCGCATTGCTGACAATGCAGGATTGATCGCGAAGTTTTATCTTCTCTGCCACAACCGACGGTATCACTTCGTACCCGGAATCAAACCTGACGATAGCAAGAAGGCCGCGCCCCAGCTTTTCGTGAATCTCTTCCGAGACGAAAAGCTTCTTGATCGCAGTACCATCCTGGAAGTTATAACCGACCTCACCGCCTTCTCGCGGCAAGCGATTCATTTCGATCAGTTGACGAACCTGTGCCTCAACTGCCTTGCGCTCGACAGCTTCCTTTTGCTGGCGATTGAGTTCGCGATCGCGCGCCGCCTTCTCTGCCGCTACCCGCCGGGCAGCCTCCGCCGCCTCGCTGGCGACCTCGCTGCCCTTCTTGCTCTCTGCTTTCTTCTGTCTGTACTTGGACTTCTTCGCCTTGTTGAGCTTGTCCTTGCTCACCAGACCCGCTTTCAGAAGCTGATCACCAAATGAATTTGCCATCGGAGTTACCTTCACATTCCGGTTGTTCTTTAAACCATAGCGCCTATTCTAACATCGCCTCAAGAAATCAGGCACCGCAGCCTTTGGTATCCGCGACAGCTCTTGCATAAGCGAGAAAGCGATACACTCTATATGGTATTCACTGTTAATGTCTTTCAACATGCCCAGCCAGAGATGCGCCGTCATTTCCGCATCGGCGAGCGCCCGGTGGAACGTGCCATCACTGGGAAGCTGATTGAACTCCACCAGCGTGCCGAGCTTGTGGTTTGGCGCATCAGGATACACCCGTCGCGCAGCCAACATAGAGCAAGCAAATTCGCCTTTATATCCCCTGCTTATACGACAACATTCGGCATTGAGGAAGCGCCGATCGAACGAAGCATTGTGCGCAACCAGATTGCTGTCGCCGATAAAGTCGCTAAATTCGCCCATAACCTCTTCACAGGGCGGCGCCTGCTTCAACATCGCATTGGTGATACCGGTATAGTCTTCGATAAACCCGTTTACCCGCACCCCCGGATTCATCAGACACTGGAACCTGTCGACGACCTCACCTCCCTCCAGCTTCACAGCACCGATTTCAATAGCACGATCTCCATGATCGGGCGACATACCTGTAGTCTCGAAATCGAGAACTATGACCGTGTCCGCGCTAGTATTCATTTGTTTCGCCATGGGAGGATAGAGTAGAGAAGACTCGCTTCTGTTACAATGCGGGGCACGGGCACGCCGGGACTTTATTGCATGATCACCAAATATTTCCACAAACAGACAGTTTCCATGCTGGCCATCGCAGTAACTGTATTTTTCTCCCTGGCCCCGGCTAACAGCAGTGGTGGGGAGATCGATCCGCCTGATACAACCGTTCAACATCTGCTCGATTATGTTGCCCGTTCAAATCTGGTCTTTATTCGCAACTCCGATCAGTACACCGCGAAGGAAGCATCCGAACACATGAAAAGCAAGTATGATCATTTCAGGGACAAAATAAAAACGCCCGAGGAGTTTATTAAACTGTGTGCAACACGCAGTTTGCTCAGCGGGAAACCCTACCTGGTCATAAGCGAACATGGTGAAACCGTCAGAACCAGTGAGTGGCTAAGTGCCGAGCTGGAAGCATACCGCAACAGCACCGCAGCAGAGTTTCACTAAATGAGTCGGGCGTTTATCAAAGGCCTTTATGTCACCGGTGGGCTACTGCTAATCCTGTTGTTGCCTTCCTGCGCAACAACCAACCTTCATTCAACGCCGCCAGTCCAGTCCTATCAGGACTTGCAAGGCCTTGAAAAGAATCTACAAACGTCCGACCAACCCGCCCTGAAAGTCATGACCTTGAACGTGGCGCATGGCCGCGGCACCAGTTTCCACCAACTCCTGCAGTATTCCGATGAAACCGTGGAGAATCTGGACAAGATTTCCGCACTGCTGAACGATACGACACCAGACATCATTGCCCTCCAGGAGGTCGATGGCCCATCATTCTGGAGTGGCAATTTCAACCACGTGGAGTACCTTGCCAATCGCAGCGTATTTACGCATTCAGTGCAGGCATCCCACGTTGATGCCTTCGGTCTTTCCTATGGCACGGCACTGATGTCACGCCTGGTCCTTGACGATCCGCAGGCGGTTACTTTCGACCCGTCACTTTCACCCGTTCCCAAGGGTTTTGTGGTATCGACCGTGCGCTGGCCGGGAAGCGCGGGCATCGACATTGATGTGGTATCCATTCACCTGGATTTTATGAGCGGATCGATCCGGAAAAAACAGTCAGACGAGTTGATCGCCGTATTACGCGCCAGAAATAATCGTGTGGTTATCATGGGAGACCTGAACGCCGAGTGGCACCAAAAGAACTCTTCAATACAGTACCTGGCCGAGAAACTCGGACTTTCGGCTTATCAACCGGAGAACAGGGAACTGGTAACCTTTCCTCCCCTGGGGGAACGTCTTGACTGGATTCTGATTTCGCCCGGACTCGAGTTCCGTTCTCACAGAGTGATTGGCCACGGGGTTTCCGATCATCGCGGCGTAGTTGCCGAACTCATATTGTCGCGGCCGTCTTTTGCCCAATACGGAAAATAACAAATTCAGCAGGCTTGACCGGCGCCACACCAATCAAACAAATCAACCGGCCGTTATCAAGATCATTCTGCGTCATCGTGGTGCGGTCACAACGCACAAAATAGGCCTCTTCAGGCTTGGCGCCTGTAATGTGACCCTGCCGCCATTCGTTACGCAGGTAATCTTCGATTGATCCGCGTACGTTAGCCCACAGTTGAGCGTTATTGTTTTCAAATACCGCCCACCGGGTACCTTGCTCTATGGAATGCTTCAGATAAGAAAAATAACGGCGCACGCTGATGTATTTCCATTCAGGATCGCTGCTTGCGGTTCGCGCACCCCAAACACGGTAGCCACGACTGCTGAAATAACGCAGGCAATTAATTCCCAACGGATTCAATATCGACTGCTGCTGCTTGTTGACATCAACCTCCAGCCCGGTTGCCAGCCGGATCTCCTCGTTTGCGGGTGCCTTGTGAACACCGCGCTCACTATCAACGCGCGCATAGATTCCACATATCGAGCCGCTCGGCGGAACTTCAATGTTGTTACCGGTTAAAGGGTCCAGGGTAATAATCCAGGGGTAATAGAGCGCTGCAAATTTACTGTCAAAGGTGCTTCTGTAAGCCTTCACCCTGGCAAGGTCATGCCCCTTCACCGAATCAACTACCGCTATGCGAAAACGCATTCTTTCACAATGGGAAATCAAACAACGGGTGATAGCTTCTGCGTGATAGCTTCCGCCAATACTGTCATAGTCAAAACTGGAACCCGGTGCCGCCACGATTGAGATATCATCCCGATCCTCGAAGCTCCGCAAGCCTGTACTCGTCTTCACACCATTAACCAGGACTTCCATGCCTTCATAGTCAGCGGGGCCGGGTTGATTACCATCACCGCCATTTTCAAGGGAACCGTTAGCGATCCTTGCGACATAGCACCTCTTGCCGCCTTCTTTAAAAAAAGCGTGCACCGCGTGTGCCAGGTAATTATGCACGGGTTCTTTGATATCCCCGAAATGAAGCGGGTCACTTGACCCGTAGATGCGCTCGAAATCAGACAGACTCGTCAACAGCTCCGGCTCACCGCCAACGGGGCCGGATCGGCAGGGCCCAACGAACCCCGCCGTACTGGTGCCAACACCTTCAATAGATTTCGTCCTGAAAGCGGTTTCCTCGACAAAGACGCCTGGTGCGAGATATTCCGGCACGACATGTCCTCCATTGACGCTATTGGCGATCAGCCTGGTCCAGCAAAGGCAGCAGTTCTTTCCAGACACGATCCACGATGAGCGGCTGGGCGGTTGCATTGGGGTGAATGCCATCAGGCTGCATCAGATTCTGCTCTGTGCCAATACCGTCTACCAGCGACGGTAGCAAGCTTACATCCTGTTCGAGCGCAAGTTCATGGTAGATAGCCTGGAACCTTTCTGTAAAAAGGGGGCCATAGTTAGGCGGTAGCTGTACGCCGATGAGCAGAACCTGAGCACCTGCTTCCTGTGTGCTGGAAATCATCGCGGCCAGATTGCTTTTCATCGACGTAAGCGACAAGCCACGCAAGCCATCGTTGCCGCCAAGTTCCAGCAGCACCACGGCCGGTTCATGGCTGACGAGCGCCTGGGGCAGCCTGGCGCGGGCGTTGGCGGTAGTGTCGCCGCTGATGCTGGAATTGACGATCCGGTAAGGATAATTCCCGGTGTCCAGACGGGCTTGCAGCAGGGAAACCCATCCTTGTTCTACCGGAATACCGTAGGCAGCGCTGAGACTGTCGCCAACAACCAGTATGATTCGGGCAGGCGCCGTCACCGGCAGGATCAACAACAACAGAAACAGGATTCGATTTAGCATGTCTGGAACAGAGCATACCACCATGATTGCCGCGCGAAACTTGAGCAAACGCGTGGAAACCGCCGCCGGCCCCCTGGATATTCTCTCCGACATCGATCTCGAGATCCGGACGCGCGAGGCCGTGGCCATTGTCGGTGTTTCCGGATCCGGCAAATCAACCCTGCTGGGACTGCTCGCCGGGCTGGACCTGCCTTCTTCAGGTGAGGTGTTTTTATCCAGTAACCGACTCAATGACCTGGACGAAGACGGCCGGGCCCGGGTTCGCGGCGAGCTGGTGGGTTTTGTATTCCAGTCTTTTCAGCTGCTACCCGATCTGACCGCACTCGAAAACGTCATGTTGCCACTGGAACTGAAAGGCGAACGAAATCCGATCGAGAAGGCCACGGAATTGTTGGGTAGTGTGGGGCTGGAAGGACGCCTGCAGCATTACCCGAAACAACTCTCGGGCGGTGAGCAGCAACGAGTGGCAATCGCACGCGCCTTTGCCACCGAACCGGCCATCCTGTTTGCCGATGAGCCCACCGGTAACCTCGATAATGTGACTGGTGAAACTGTCATTGATTTGCTGTTCTGCCTCAACCGGGACAAGGGCACTACACTGGTGCTTGTCACTCATGACGAGCATCTTGCCGGCCGCTGCGATCGACTGATCCGCCTGGAAGCCGGCAAGGTTGTCGCCGACGATACCGTGGTGCGCAGCGCATGATCCGCTGGCACCTGTCGATGCGACTGCTGGTCCGTAACTGGCGATCCGGCGAGCAACGTATCCTGGTGGCGGCGCTCGTGATCGCCGTGGCGGCCAGCACCGCTATCGGCTTCTTCACCGACCGGCTTGGTCGCGGCATGACCAACCAGTCGGCAGATTTTCTCGGTGCCGATCTGGCCCTGGTCAGCCCCCGGCCCGTCAATAGCGACTGGCTGCGCGAAGCCCGGGACGAAGGCTTGCAGACCAGCGAGACGCTTGAGTTCGCCAGTGTGGTGGTCAGTGGCGAGGAGCTGCTGCTTTCCAGTGTGAAAGCGGTACAGGAGGGATTCCCGCTACGTGGCGCGATGCGCACGGCACCGATGCCGTTCGCGCCGGACGCTGAAACGCATGAACTGCCACGCCCCGGCGAAGCCTGGGCGGCGCCGCGCCTGCTCACCAATCTTGGCCTGGAGGTGGGCGACTCCGTGGACGTCGGCACGCATACACTCACTATTACCCGCGTCATCACCTTCGAACCCGGCCAGGTCGGGAACCCGTTCGGCATATCACCGCGACTACTGATGCGCATGGAAGATGTCCCTGCCACCGGCGTGGTGCAACCGGGCAGCCGACTTAAATACCACTACCTGTTTGCCGGCCGGGAAGTGGACGTGGCGATATTCCGCAACGCACTGGAACCGCGCCTTGGGCCCAGCCACGAGCTGATCGGTGTGAAAGAAGGTCGACGTGCTGTGGGTTCAGCGCTGGAACGTGCTGAACGTTTCCTCGGGCTTTCCGTACTCGCAGCGATCATATTGGCCGGTGTGGCCGTAGCTATGGCAGCACGACGCTACAGCGAGCGCCATTTCGACACGAGCGCAATACTGCGCTGCATGGGTGCTTCGCAGCGGGATCTGCTTGGGCTCTATCTTCCCCAGTTACTGGTCCTCGGCCTGGCCGCCTCGGCCGTCGGCTGTTTTCTGGGTTGGCTGGCGCAGTACGGCCTCTTGTATCTGTTGGCCGATCTGTTACCCACTGCACCCTCTACACCGCAGGCCTGGCCTGTGTTCGCAGGGTTCGCCACCGGCCTGATCACACTGGCCGGCTTTGCCCTGCCGCCGGTAATGCGTCTGAAAGATGTACCACCCTTGCGCGTGCTGCGTCGCGACCTGCTGCCCCTCCCCAACCGCGCCTGGCTGGTCTATGGTGCTGCGTTATGCGCCATTGTCGCGGTGATGTGGCGTTATACCGACAGTTGGCCATTAACATTGTCGGTGCTGGCCGGTGGCATTGCCCTGGTCGTCCTGTTGGGTCTGCTGGCATTGCTGTTGTTAGTACTGAGCCGCCGGTTTAACCGCCGCGTAGGCGTCGCCTGGCGCTTTGGTTTGAATAACCTCTGGCGCCGCCGGCGCAGCAGTATCAACCAGATCCTGGCATTTGGTCTTACGTTAATGGCGATGGCCGTGGTGGCCCTGGTGCGCACCGATCTGCTAACCACCTGGCAGCAACAGTTGCCCGACGATGTACCCAACCATTTCGCCATTAACATCCTGCCGGACCAGGTCGAGGCCTTTGGAACATTTATGGAACAAGCCGGCATTGAAACCGCGCAGCTCTACCCGATGGTGCGTGGCCGTCTGGTGGAGATCAACGGCACAGCGGTACGTAAAGCCGTAACCAAAGAAGCCCGCAGCGACAACGCCCTTAACCGCGAACTCAACCTGACCTGGACCACCAGACTGCAGGAAGACAATCGCATCCTGAGTGGAAACTGGTGGCAACCGGCCGATACCGGAAAACCCTTTGTCTCGGTCGAATCAAAACTGGCCGAACGCATGGGCATAGAGATGGGCGACGAACTGCGTTTCGCGGTGGGCGAACAACGCTTCACGGCCAAAGTCACCAGTATCCGCGACGTCAAGTGGGACTCGTTCCGGCCCAATTTCTACATGGTGTTTCCCCCGGGCGTAATAGACCGGTTCCCCGCCACCTACATGACCAGTTTCTACCTGGGCAAGGCAGAAAAACCCCTGCTACGCGAGATGGTAACCCGTTACCCGGCCGTAACCGTACTGGAAATGGACCGTGTCATTGAACAGGTCGGCCGCATCTTTCGGCAGGTCACTCTGACGGTGGAGTACGTACTGGTCTTCACCCTGCTGGCCGGTTTCGCTGTGCTGTTCGCCGCCCTGCAAGCCAGCCAGGATGACCGGCTTTACGAAGGCGCACTGCTGCGCGCCCTCGGCGGCAGCCGCCGCCAGTTGCGTGCCGGGCATCTGGCGGAGTTCACCGCCCTGGGCGGGCTGGCAGGACTGCTTGCCGCCATGGGCACGGAATGCCTGGCCTGGGCGCTGTACAGTAAAGTCCTGCACCTGGAGCATAGTTTTCAGTGGGCAGTATGGATCACTGCGCCGATCGCCGGCGCCCTCCTCATTGGCGCAGCCGGGTACTGGGGTACACGGGCCGTCGTAGAACGCAGCCCCATGCTGTTGTTGCATAACCAGTAGCAGTGACGCCGGCGACCAGAACTACATACCTACCATTACCGCATCGCGGTCGCATTTCCGGATCTCGGCAAGAACCTCTGCCGAGGTGACGGCTTCAGAGTTGTATGCCACCACCATCGAATGAGGATGGGCTTCATCACTGAAATGCACGGAAATTACACCGTCACGGGCGCGAAGGTCCTGTTCGATCTTTTCACTTTCATCACCGGAAATTTCCGGATGAAGATGAACGACAATATCTGCAATATGTGCCTCTTTGCTCATGTCAGCCTCCTCTGCTGGTACTACAACAAACAGAATAATATATAGCACCGATTTCCACTAACGTGCCCGTTTGGATCATTGAAATAAGTTATATAAGCGAGTTCAGTACTGACAGCCATTCCTTATCCCTGTTTCGCCTCCACCTGGATATCCACAGGCGCACCCTGGGTGATTGTATTGAATACTGGTGAATACGCCGTCAACCGTTTCAGCCTTTCCATATTGTTCACATCTGCCTTGACCTTGAAATTAATACGAATGTTGGTAAAACCTTTCGGCACGGCATCATCAAGGCCAAGAAAACCATTCAGATCAATGTCACCTTCAAGCTCTGATTCCAGTTCCTCGATGTGGATACCTCTTACCGCGGCGTGAGCCACCATGCTTGTGGTGACACAGGCAGCAAGTGCGTTTAACAGATGCTCGACCGGGTTAGCGCCTTCGTCGTTACCGGCCAGGATCGGTGGCTCATCGGCGTGCAATTCAAATGTCTGTTTATGGGCAATTTCTCGCCTGGCACCGTAGAAACCGGTAATCGTGGTGCGATTATGGTTGCCGCCGAGCCAGGTGTTGCGAGCGCGGAACTTGCACTGCCCCAGATCAGGCTCCTGCTGGATCGCATGTACGGTTCCTTGCAGCGTCTCCATGTGAATGCCATTTATGGTTTCGTCATTCGTGTCTGTCTGTGCCTTTGAGGATGTCATTTGCTCAGTCATGTCGTTCTCCTGGTCCAATGGGTTTTTCGTTGAGTCGTGAATACGATAGGCCTTGACATGCCGATGCATAAGATGGATTTTGGACAATAACGGGGCATTTGTGCCACTCAAGGGGGTTTCGATGACGACAAACCCGGAAAAAGGCCCGGTCGAAGTTCTGATCGTGGCGGTGCCGGAGACCGCAGGCTCTGCGCTCTACGGGATGCTGGATGTACTGCTGGCTGCCGGGAATATCTGGCAGACATTGGTACGTACAGATTCGGAACAGGCCTTGTTCCGGGTTCGCATCGTTGCGCCCACGGCGGAGGCATTCACCTGCGGTAACGGGATTCCGGTCACCCCGGATTACTCGGTCGCTGACAACCCCGGTGCCAGTATTTTAATCTTACCTGAGCTCTGGCTGGGCCCGGATGAGGATATCCACGGACGCTATCCGGAACTGATGCAATGGATACGTCAAAAGTACAAAGAAGGTTGCACACTTTACTCTGCCTGTTCCGGCGCGGTGATGCTGGCGGAAACCGGGTTGCTCGATGGATGCCATGCAACATCACACTGGGGCTACCAGGATCTTTTCAGCAAGCGCTATCCGAAAGTTAATTTCCGCCCGGAACCAAATCTTGTGTTTGCCGATGAGGAAGGCCGAATCGTGACTGCGGGCGGAACTACTTCGTGGCACGATCTTGCTATACACATCATCTCCCGCCATGGCAGTCCAGGTGAGGCACTGCGTATTGCCAAGGTGTATCTTCTGAAATGGCATGGCGAAGGTCAGCTACCCTATGCAGCACTGGTGCGCAAAACATTGCACGCGGATTCAGTGGTGCGAACCTGTGAGCAATGGCTTGGCGAACATTTCCAGCAAACCGACGCAATCAGACAGATCATCGAGTTGGCAAACATTCCGGAACGCACCCTGAAACGGCGCTTCAAGGCGGCTACCGGCACAACACTTATTGATTACTTACAGAACCTGCGTGTTGAAGAAGCCAAGCGCCTGCTGGAAACCGGACAGATGCCCGTGGATGAAATCAGTGCGGAAGTCAGTTACGAGGATCCTTCCTTCTTTCGCAGGTTGTTCAAGCGCCGCACGGGCCTCACGCCCAGTCAATATCGTCGCATGTTCCAGCCGGTTTTCAATGCTTAATCAGCGCCAAGCGTCTCTATAAATTCCGCGATAGGCGGCCAGTAGGCCTGCCCATACCTGCCTTGCAAATTATTATGGCCGGCCCCTTCTATTTTTACTAACTGCTTCCGGGTCCGGGCACTGTCGAACAGTTCCTTACCCATAGAAAACGGGATCACCCGGTCACTTGTACCGTGTATCACCAGAAGCGGCACCTTCACATACTTTATCCGACTGACGTTATCAAATGCATTTCCGGCCATTGGAGAAATGGCACCCAGACCACTCGTCACCGCCAGCGCTTTTCCGGTTGTTAATGGCGTCACAAGAATCAGGCCGGCTATCGCTTTATGTTGCGCAATGTCTAACGCCACCGATGCCCCGATCGAACGGCCAAATAGAATGATGTTACTTTCCGGGTAGCCTAATATATCCCTCACATAACGAAAGACAGCATCGCCATCCTGGTAGATGCCTGCCTCACTTGGCGTACCTTCGCTGTTTCCATAACCCCGATAGCTCACACCAACAACACTCACGCCAGACTTTCGCAGCTGAACCAAACCCGGAATCCGGTGATATATATTGCCGGCGTTGCCGTGAAAATAGATCAATACGTTTTTGGCATTGGCCAGAGGCAAATAAAGACCCTGTATTTTGACGTGATCTTCAGTCGTAACTGAAAATTCTTCGATGCCATCGGGCAGCTGGTCTGCCGGTAAAACATTTACACTATCCGGGTAGAACGCGAAATGGTTAACGACAGCGTCACACCCAAGCAGCATCACTCCGGATGTGGCAACAATTGTTATCAGCAGCGCTAGCGTTGGCATTGCATGCTCGGCAAGTTGTACAATCCGTTTCAATCTACGAACAGGCCCCATTGTGAAGAGAATCGCGATTTTTGTCGATGTACAGAACATTTATTACACCACTCGCCAGGTCTACGGCCGCCATTTTAACTACCGGGAGCTTTGGCAAAGAATAAGTGCAGAAGGTGAAATTGTTTCTGCAACCGCATATGCAATTCATCGCGGTGACGAAAAACAACTCAACTTTCAAAATATTCTCAAACAAATCGGATTCACTGTAAAACTCAAACCCTATATACAACGCAGCGACGGCTCAGCCAAAGGCGACTGGGATGTTGGTATTGCCATTGATGTCATGGAAGCCGCAAAGGACGTTGATACCGTAGTATTGCTATCGGGCGATGGAGACTTCGATCTGTTACTGGAAAAAATAAAAAAGGACTATGGCGTAAGCGCTGAAGTCTATGGCGTGCCGGCACTCACAGCCAATTCCCTTATTGATTCCGCAAGCATCTATCATCGCATTGAAGAAGATTTGTTAATATAAGCATCAAGATGGCTCCTCCACTTTTTCCTCAGCTTGCTCAACAAGGCTGATGATCGTCCAACCAGTCGCCAATTTAAGATCGCTGTCGGCAGTGTACACAAACAGCTTGCCGCGCGGATTGATCGCGAATAACGGCACGGCGCGACGATAATATTTTTTGTAATACTCATCAAAGCCAAACTCATCGGTCAGGCCGGTGCTGTGTATCTCGGCACCTTTGCCCAGCATTGTTGATAGTCGCGTAAAACTGACCTCTTCGCCGAATGCGATATGTCCGTAGGGCGGCTTGCCGGTCTTGGTATCGCCTTCTTTCTCCGAGGTCACTTGCAAGCTATAGACATTGGAGACACCGAATTCCGTTCGGTAACGCATCACTGCCAGGGCATTCTCCTCCTGCACGCTGGACAGGGCCAACAGTTGCCCGATACCAACCAGATCCAGGCGGCGGTCGGCGTGTTCAGATACCACCTTGCCGAAGAATGCAGGCAGACCCTCCATCATCGCTGCACGCACATTGCTCCAGCTGGTATCAGCGAGCAGCACGCGAAAACCGTGTTTTTGCAGCGCAATCGCAATCGCACGTGCCACAGGATTGCCGCCAACAACAAGAAATCCCTTGGGGTCCGGTTCCGCCACGCCCAACCACACCGCCACCAGGCGTGCACTGACACTCTGCAGGGCCACGGTGCCAATAATGACAATAAAGGTCATGGGCACCAGCATGGAAGCCTGTTCGAACCCTTGCTGTTCCAGCTGCAGGGCAAACAAGGCGGCCACCGCTGCGGCCACGATACCGCGCGGCGCAACCCATGAAAGCATGGCACGCTCTTGCCACGTCAATGACGAACCCCAGGTCGACACCAGAATCTTCAGGGGCCGCCCCACAAACTGCATAATCAACAGCACACCAACTGCACCCCAGCCCAGCAGCGTTATACCCGCGAAATCCAGCCGCGCCGCCAGAATGATAAACAAACAGGAGATCAACGCGATGCTCAGGGTTTCCTTGAAATCGAGGATACCTTCGACGCTGACACCTTTCATATTTGTCAGCCAGATACCCATCACGGTGACGGTGAGCAATCCGGACTCGGACTGCAGGTGATTTGATAGTGCAAACACACCGAAGACCAGCATCAGTGCCGCCACATTATGCAAGTATTCCGGTAACCAATAGCGGCGTAATGCAATACCCAGGGCATAACCCGCTGCTGCGCCAAGCACCAGGCCGGTGAGAATCTGTTCGGCGAACAATAG
>Ga0316193_10002159_pt1 | contig 13709 bp, 14 predicted proteins | sample MerIslsedime2_MG_FD_207735 | JGI IMG/M metagenome (GOLD analysis project Ga0316193, IMG submission 207735) | Coastal sediment microbial communities from Maine, United States - Merrow Island sediment 2 | ecosystem: Environmental > Aquatic > Marine > Coastal > Sediment | place: USA: Maine...
TTTTTCTTAATTCTCATATTGAAATAATATTTGTTCCATATACAATTTTTATGCCAAACTTGGCAGGCCTATAAATTTTAAATAAAAACAGATTGTTAAGAATTTTTTGGTGAGTCCGAAACAATATCAGTTGAAAAAGACCGTCAATTTTCCGACTCCCAACCCGGACAAGCCGGTTGTAGCGAAGCGAAAATCCCGATTTATCGGAGAATTGACTATTGAAAATTGACTAATGAATATTCAATCGACGATATTCAATCGCTCCTTATCCTCTTTTGCTGGATTCATAACAGCGTCGTTCAACAAACCCGGATCTAGCCGTATCCCAGACTGCCTCGCTTTCGTGAATGAATTTTGGCGGCCCTTCCCAGGCACCACAGGCTTTTACTACGGTCTCGCCTAATGTGAACTTGCGGCTGCAGGCTGCACACCCCTCGGCATTGAGGGTGTTTAGTTTTTCAAGATCGATGATGAAGGTTTGCCTCTTTTTGTTGAATACCGCCATAATCAGCTCCTCGGGCCATTGGATTGAATTCCTGAACTAATTTAAGGGCGGTATGTTTCTGTGTCAAGCGCGGTAAAGCATTCTGCGCTTGAGCGGTTTCGGGACTCGGTTGCAGGCCTTATTTTTTTCGTCTCAATTGATATTTGCGTACAGCCTGATTGTGCTCTTTTAAATTTGTTGAGAAATAGTGGGTCGTGTCTCTTTTTGAAACAAAATAGAGAAATACGGTCTTTTCCGGATAGAGGGCCGCTTCCAAAGCGGCACGACCGGGGTTCGCAATCGGACCAGCGGGAAGTCCTTTAATTTTATAGGTATTATAGGGAGTCAGGGTGCCGAGGTGTTTGCGGGTGAGGTTGCCGTCAAAATTTTTTATGCCGTAAATTACGGTCGGATCCGATTCCAGGCGCATTTTCTTTTTTAAGCGATTGTGGAAAACCGATGAAATAATCGGCCTTTCAAAAGCTGCTCCGGTCTCTTTTTCAATGATCGATGCCAGGGTTACAATCTGGTCTACCGTAAATCCGAGCTCTTTTGCCCGCAGTGCCCATTCGGTAGAAAAAACAGACCGGAACCGATTCACCATAGTCGAAATGATCTGTTCCATGGCAACCTCTCTCGGGAAAAAATAGGTATCCGGGAACAGATAGCCTTCAAACGAAACAGCCTCGATACCGTTTTTTCGTGCCAGAACAGTGTCCGTGGCCGTTTTGATAAAATCGATTTTTGAACCGAATCCAGCGTTTTCCACCAGCTCAGCGATCTGTGGGATGCTATATCCTTCCGGAACAGTAAGTCTATGAAGATTGACTGCTCCTTTAATCATAATTTCTAGGATCTGGCGGGGTGGCATGGCTGCCGAGAGAAGATATTCCCCGGCTTTAAGATGTTTATCCAAGCCTTTAATGCGGGCGATGAGAATAAACTTCAGTCCACTTTTAATAAGGCTTGTCCGCTGCAAGGTTTCCGCGGTGGTCCTTAAGGTTTGCCCCGGACGAACATTGATGATGACATTTTGGGTGGTATTGACATTCGCGGGCGTATCAGCGTAGATGCGGAGCTCAAAAATAAGCCCGGCTGCTGCGCAAACGATCACAAATAGAAGAACTAAGATAAAGAGCAGCGCCTTTTTCAATACTAAATGAGCTCCTTTCGGACAAAAATAGGGGACACAGAAACGAATAATTTTAAGCATAATAAAAAATACCGCCTCTTGTCAAAGGGGTAAACCATCACGCCCTGATTTCAACCCGGGTTTTGCTTGACAACAGCATGGTAAATTAATTAATGTATAACCTTGTGAAGTCGGTGTGTTAGAGATTGACGGTAGTTGATTTTATTCATAGCCTAAACAAGTGGGGGTTGACTATCGAAAATATTTCAATCCAATTAGGGGATTCGTTTAAATGTTGCGAGGGATGGTTTATGGGGAAACCTAAGTTAAAGCAACACCATATCAATCGGGATTGGTGTAAGGGTTGCGGTATCTGTGTGGAATTCTGTCCGAAAAAAGTTCTGGAACTGGACAACGAGGACAAGGTCAAGGCGGCGCGACCTCAGGATTGCATCTGCTGCAGGCTTTGTGAACTGCGCTGCCCGGATTTCGCAATTGAGATCGAGTTGGAAGATGAAGGTGTATAAATGAGTGAGAACAAAAAATTCGTTCAAGGCAACGAGGCCTGTGTTGAAGGTGCACTCTATGCCGGTCTTGACTTTTTTGCCGGTTATCCGATTACGCCTTCAACTGAGATCGCCGAAATATTGTCTTATCGGCTCCCCCGGATCGGTGGCAAGTTTATTCAGATGGAAGATGAGATTGCGTCGTTGTGTGCGATTATCGGTGCCTCACTTACCGGTCGTAAGGTCATGACGGCCACCAGCGGGCCCGGTTTTTCATTGATGCAGGAAGCCCTCGGATATGCGGTTATGGCTGAAATCCCTTGCGTGATCGTCGATGTTCAGCGTGGCGGTCCTTCCACCGGAATTCCGACCCATGGCAGCCAGGGGGATATCAACCAAGCTCGCTGGGGAACCCATGGAGATCATGCCATCATTGCGATGACGGCTTCTAATCATCAGGATGTTTTCGCGGTAACGGTGGAAGCCTTTAATCTGGCCGAAACGTATCGGACACCGGTCATACTTTTATTTGATGAGGTGGTGGGTCACATGCGCGAGCGCCTCGTGATACCCGAACCGGGCGTCATTCCGCTGGTGGACCGACTCAGGACGTCCGTTAAAGGGGGGGTGGACTATCATCCCTATCTGCCCAGGGAAGACGGACGTCTTCCCATGTCGGATTTTGGCAGTGTTCACCGCTATAATGTTACCGGATTATTTCATGACATGTGGGGGTTTCCGTCGGCCGAACCTCGGGTGATCCACGGTCTGCTGCACCATCTGGTGGACAAGCTCGAAAATCGCACCAACCTTATCGCCCGCTACAAAGAATATTACCTGGAAGATGCGGAACATTTGCTGATTTCCTACGGCTCAGCAGCCCGTTCCGCACGGCATGTTGTGGAAAATAGACGTTTGAGAGGAGAAAAGCTCGGACTTCTGGAACTACAGACGCTGTGGCCCTTTCCCGAGAATATCGTGCGTGAAAAATGCGCAGGAGCCAAATCTGTGATAGTTGTGGAACAGAACATGGGCCAGATTATGCGCGAGGTGAAACTGGCGGCGGATGAACCGCAAAAGGTATTTCTCGCCAACCGCATCGACGGCGTTTTTATCACCCCGACGGATATCGTGAACATTTTTCGATTAATCCAGGGAAAGGGGGTTTGAAACATGGCTGCTAAAGACTACTTAAGGGAACGATTTTTTCCGCACCTATGGTGCCCCGGATGCGGGCATGGGATGGTGCTCAACGGAATGCTGCAAGCTGTCGAAAAGCTCGGTATGAGCAAAAACGAAATCGTGATGGTATCCGGCATTGGGTGTTCTGCAAGAATTTCCGGTTATGTCGACTTTCATACGCTGCACACCATCCACGGACGGGCGCTTGCTTTTGCCACCGGCGTCAAAATGAGCCGGCCCGAGCTGAATCTTATCGTTCCCATGGGAGATGGCGATGCTCTGGCTATCGGCGGCAACCATTTTATCCATGCGGCCCGCAGAAATATTGATATCACGGCCATTGTCATGAACAATCGGATTTACGGGATGACGGGGGGACAGTTTTCACCCCTGTCGGGTCCGGGTATCCGGGCGACAACAGCACCGTTTGCCAATATCGATTACAGCTTTGATGTCGTGGAGCTGGCAAAGGCCGCCGGTGCCACATTTGTGGCTCGGACCACCAGTTATCATGTTCAGCAGATAGCCGACATTATCAAAAAAGCCATCCTGCACGAGGGTTTTTCCGTGGTGGAGATTTTAAGCCAGTGCCCGACGTATTTCGGGCGCAAAAACAAAGCCGGTGATGCCGTGGATATGGTGAGGTGGTTTAAAGACAATACCACCTCCATTGGCTCCAAGGGAAAACAAGAAAATCCTGATTTGATTGAACGGGGTATCTTTGTGCAAACTGAGCGACCGGAGTACTGCAGTGAATATGATAAAATCGTCGAAATTGCGGTGGCAGGACAGAGCTAATTGGGCTGCGCCCTAATTGGAACGTTGGATTAAAGGTGCAGGACTAAAAAAAAATCTAACCTAATTTCATCATGGTGTCAAATTTAGGGGATGTATAAAAATGGAAAGATGCAGGATGGTATTTTCGGGATCGGGTGGCCAGGGCGTGATCACGGCGAGTATCATCCTCGCCGAAGCAGCCGTGCTGTATGAAAACCTGAACTCCGTACAGTCTCAGTCCTACGGCGCTGCAGCACGGGGAGGCGCTACCCGATCCGATGTCATTATCTCCGATTCGACGATTGACTATCCCAAGGTGATTCAACCCAATGTACTGGTTTGTCTCACCCAGGACGCCTATAACACATTTTCTCAGATTATACGTCCCGGGGGACTGTTGATCACCGACACCCGTTATGTAAAAACCCAGAAAAAGGTCGATGCCCGGCAAAGAGAACTTCCCATGTACGAGAGCGTTATGGAAAAAATCGGAAAGCCGATTGTTTTTAACATCTGCATGCTGGGTTCAGTGATCCGCATGACCGAGCTTTTAGCTCCCGAGTCCATTATGAAGGTTCTTGAGACTCGGATTCTGCCGGATTTTCTGGATATGAATCGGCAGGCTCTGGATCTGGGGCTGGCCCTCGGTGAGCAGTTTAAATCCTAAGCCGGATAAACCGGAAATAACAAATCACACGCACCAAATCACAAATAAATTCCAAATTACAATGTCCAAATCTCAAAAAAAGTCAAAATCCAATTGTTTGGAATTTGGAATTTCGGTCATTGTGATTTGTTTGGTATTTGTGTTTTGTTATTTGAATTTTTTTTATTGCTGAAACCTGAAACCTTACGTTTTTTAGAACATGTTTTTAGATATAACCCGGTAAAAGTCGAATTTAACATCATCTCAATAGATTAAAATACCAGGCGATCAGCGGCGAGCCGAAAAAAATATATGCAATGCTGCCGATGGATAAAAACGGACCGAAAGGCACGGCCAGTTTCATATCCTTGCGGGATTGCAGCATGACGGCCAAACCAGCCAGGGTCCCCACCAGTGATGCTACAAAAATTGTAAAAAGAACGCCTTGCCAACCCACAATTGCACCCATCATCGCCAGTAATTTGATGTCGCCCCCCCCCATGCCTTCTTTTTTCGTGATCAGACTGTAGATCCAAGCAACAAGGAACAGACTTCCACCCCCAATTAGGATGCCCAGTAGTGCTTCTTGGTATGTGACGGTCGGCAGGGCGAAGCCGGCCGCAAAACAAATGGGTATGCCGGGAAGGGTGATGACATCCGGGATGATACGATGATCCAGATCAATGAAAGTTACGACCATCAGAGCGGCGAAGAATAGAAAATATATTAATGCTTCGATGGTCAGACCGAATTTGAGATAAGTTCCCAGGGCAAACAGGCCGCCCAAGAGTTCAACCATTGGATATCGCATGGAAATCTTTGTCCGGCAATGACGACAACGCCCCTTAAGCCACAGATAACTTGCAATCGGGATATTATCGTAGGAGGCGATCAGCGTGCCGCAATTCGAGCACATGGACCGGGGATGAACGATTGATAGGGAAGTCGGTAGACGGTAAATACACACATTCAAAAAACTTCCGATGCATAGTCCGAATATGAAGATGAATATTTCGATCAAGTGAGGTAGCATCTACAGTCCTAAATTCTACTTTTTGAAATCCGAATGAAATATCCTATTATTTTGGCATGTTTCACAAAAAAAAACAAAGGGAGATTGTCAAAAAAAATATATGTATTATCTTACGTTACAGTTTTATATCTGTGTTTCCGAGATTATTTGGCGGGTGAACCCGAATTCAGGAAAATGAGTTATCGGGTTTCGCTATTTAAGCGTCCGACCTGAATTTGTGCATCTTTTGGTAAAACATTTTCGCCACCAAGACACCAAGACACAAAAATGATTTCTATTCAAAATTTTTCCTTTGTGCCTTTGGGGCAATTTTTGCCGGCTTGTTCGGGTTTGGGCTCTATAAAAACGTGTAAGGTGTTCGGATTCTTCCCACCGAGCGCCCGGGAGTGAAAATGGCCGAAACTGACAGAGATGATTTGATCAGTATTATTGAAGACGATGAAAAAGATGAAATAATACCCGGCATTCTGCCCTTGATGCCCGTGCGTGATGTTGTCATGTTCACGGACATGGTGTTACCTCTGTTTGTGGGTCGCGAGAAATCGATGCGGGCGGTACAGGAGGCTGTGGCCAAAGAAGGCTATCTGTTTCTGGCTACCCAGAAAGATCCGGCCATCGAGAACCCGGATACCGAGGAGATATTCAAAACCGGTACCGTCAGTCGGGTATTGCGGATGCTCAAACTTCCCGATGGCGGCATTAAAGTTCTCGTTCAAGGCTTTGCCAAAGCAAGGATTGAAAAATATACCCGCCGACGATCATTGTATCGCGTGAAGGTGGTAATGATCCAAGAGCCACCGGTTGAAGACATCAGTGTGGAAACCGAAGCTTTGATGCGAAACGTCAGAGAACACTGTGAGAAAATTTTAGTCTTGCGCGGCGAGATGACAGGCGATGTCATCACGATTCTGCAGAGTGTGCCGGAGCCGGGGAAACTGGCGGATCTCGTGGCATCGAATTTAAGGCTGAAAATTGAAGACTCCCAGGAATTGCTTGAGATTACGGATCCTCTGGAGCGTCTGAATAAAGTTAATGTCTTGCTTTCTCGAGAAGTGCAACTGTCAACCGTGCAGGCGAAGATTCAATCCGAAGTTAAAGATGAAATTTCTAAAAGCCAGCGGGACTATTTTTTGCGGGAGCAGGTGCGTGCTATTTACAAGGAGCTGGGAGATCAGGATGAGAACGCCCATGAGATGGTTGAATACCGAAAGAAAATAAAACAGGCCAGGATGTCGAAGGAAGCCGGCAGGGAGGCAGACAAGCAGTTAAAACGACTGGAACAGATGCACCCTGATTCGGCGGAAGCCACGGTTATTCGGACCTATCTGGATTGGCTGGTGGATATGCCATGGAGCAAGTCCTCTGAGGATATGATCGACATTTTAAAGGCCAAAAAGGTTCTGGACAAAGATCATTATGGGCTTGAAACTGTCAAAAATCGCATCCTGGAGTATTTAAGTGTTCGAAAACTCAATCCAAAAATGAAGGGCCCGATTCTATGTTTTGTAGGACCGCCGGGTGTCGGCAAGACATCTCTGGGCCAATCTATTGCCCGGGCGATGAAACGAAAATTTATTCGCATTTCGCTGGGTGGTATTCGGGATGAAGCCGAAATCCGGGGACACCGCCGCACTTACATCGGTGCCTTGCCGGGGCGTATCTTGCAGGGCTTGAAGCAATGCGGGACCAACAACCCGATCTTCATGATGGATGAAATCGACAAGCTCGGATCGGATTTTCGCGGTGATCCGTCTTCAGCGCTGCTGGAAGCCCTCGATCCTGAACAGAACTCGGATTTCAGCGATCATTTTCTCAACTTACCTTTTGATTTGTCCAAAGTCATGTTTATCCTCACCGCCAACGCAAGCGATACGATACCGTCGGCTTTGCTGGATCGTATGGAGGTGATCAGTCTTTCCGGGTACACCGAGGAAGAAAAGGCGGCCATCGCAGTGAAACATCTTTTTCCCCGTCAGATCAGGGAAAACGGCTTGAAACCTAAAATGATGTCGATCAGCGCAGGTGCGATGCGGCAGATTATTTGTGAATACACCTGTGAGGCCGGGCTTAGAAATCTTGAGCGCGAGATAGGTACCATTTGCCGTAAGGCAGCTCGCCAAATCGCCGAGGGTAAGAAAAAGACTTTTCAGATAACCAAAGGCAATTTGCATACATTTCTTGGAATTGCCAAATATATTCCGGAAATGGATCAGGAAGGAAGTCAGGTGGGTCTGGCAACGGGTCTTGCCTGGACCCAGGTCGGCGGTGAGGTTCTATATGTTGAAGCGACGTTGATCGGCGGCAAAGGCGAGTTGATCGTGACCGGACAACTCGGAGATGTCATGCAGGAGTCTGCCCGGGCAGCCGTAACTTATGCCAGGGCCAATATCGGTTCTTTCGGCGTTAATAAAAAGGACTTTGACAATCTGGACATTCATATCCATGTCCCGGCCGGAGCAATTCCCAAAGACGGTCCCTCGGCGGGTATTGCCATGGCCACGGCATTGATTTCAGCTCTGACGGATCGACCGGTTCGCAATGATGTCGCCATGACCGGTGAAATCACGCTGAGGGGCAGGGTCCTTCCTATCGGTGGCTTGAAAGAAAAGGCGCTGGGTGCCTTGCGAGCGGGAATCCGCAAGGTTATTATTCCTGAAAAAAACAAAAAAGATCTGACGGAAATTCCGCAAAACGTTAAACGCAAACTCACATTTATTCCGGTTCGACGCATGGAAGACGTTCTGTCGGATGCTTTGGTTGACAGGGTTACAGAGACCGGAAGACAGAGAACAGAAAACAGAAAACAGAAGGCAGAAGACAGATTGCAGTAGTAGGGTGTCAGAAACCCGTATCCAGTGACCGGCGATCCGCAGCCGGAAACGACCTACCATCATCATCAATTCAAAGGCTCAAAATCAAGTTACCATGAAAATCCTTGCGCTGGATACGGCTACGCAGAGTTGCAGTGTTGCCATAGTTGACGGTGAATCGCTGCTGGCGGAGTTGACCAGGGACAACCGTCAAACCCATTCCCGACATTTAATAGACCTGATCAATACGGTTTGCGGTCTAGCCGACATTAAAGCTGAGGATGTGGCTGGATTCGCCGTAAACATCGGACCAGGCTCTTTTACCGGGTTACGAATCGGTATCAGCACCATTAAAGGCTTGGCCTATAGCTTAAGCAAACCGGTGATAGGGGTTTCAAGCCTCGAAGCCCTTGCCTGGCAGTGTGCCCAAAGTGCCTATCTGATCTGTCCGCTGCTGGATGCACGCAAAAAAGAGGTTTATACCTGTCGCTATCGCTTTAAAAATAATGAATTAAAAAAAGACGGCACCGAAAAGGTTGCATCCCCTGCCGAGGCCGTGCGCGGCATCCGGGAGCCGAGTGTATTCGTGGGCAACGCCGTCCAGTTGTACCGGGAGAATATATCTGCCGAGCTGGGTGAATTGGCGTATTTTGCAGCTTGGGGTCAACATACAATCCGGGCCTCCTCTATTGCCTGGTTAAGTATGACAGGATTTTACAGACAGCAAACCGACGATGTCGCATTGCTGAAGCCACAGTATATTCGCAAACCCGATGCCATGGTCAAAAGCCATGGGAAAAGGATATCTGGCTGAAATTCTAAGGTTTATCCTTGACAAGACTATCAAGTATTGTTAAGTATAAAGTTTTTATTCAGGCTAAATGCTTCGTCAGCTTTTATACGAAACCGCTCACAGGTCCAGGGTTCAACTTTTAAACCGTATTTAAATGGATAAATTCACTAGATCGGATCTTCCCAACCGGACGGCCTTTCCTATCGCAAGCGCCGGTTACGCGTTTATAATCGGCGCGGCCTTCGCGACTGCCGTGCTGGCGCTAGCGGAGCTTACCACGCTCACTTTGATTGCTCTGGCAATAACGTTTTGCATTTGCGGATTTTTTAGAGATCCGGATCGGATTATCCCCGATGAAGAAGGTGTTGTGGTATCCCCTGCAGACGGGAAAATTATTCGGGCGGACACGGTGGACAACAGCCCCTTTTTCAGCGGCCAGGCCATGAAAGTCAGTATTTTTATGTCGGTCTTTAATGTTCATGTCAACCGGGTACCTTACGATGGTCGCGTAAAAGAAATAGACTATTATCCCGGGAAGTTTTTTTCGGCGAATCTAGACAAGGCTTCCCTGCATAACGAACACAATGCCGTCTTCGTCGAGATGGGTAACACAAAGCCTTTGTGTGTTGTTCAGGTTGCAGGCCTGATCGCAAGGCGGATTATATGCCATATTCAACCGGGGGATCATGTGCTTCGCGGACAGCGTTTCGGACTGATTTGCTTTGGTTCACGCCTGGATGTCTATCTGCCGACGGATATAAAGCTGAGAGTGGCCGTGGGTGACAAGGTTAAAGCAGGTACATCCATATTGGGGCAATTTGTATAAAGATATGGATTTGAAATTGAAAAAAGGTTGACTTTCGCAGTTAACCGGTTGCTTCCGTTATTGTATTTTGCAAGGGGGATTGGACAACATGTCTGAGAAAAAATTCAACGTTGCCGTGGCTGGCGCAACCGGTGCGGTGGGTAATCAGATGATCAATTGTTTGGAGGAGTCTGACTTTCCGATCGGCTCCATAAAGTTATTGGCATCTTCCCGTTCCGTTGGAAGGCCGCTGAAATTTAAAGGCGACTTGATTGCAGTGGAAGAGCTCAATGAAGGTTCATTTAAGGGCATGGACATTGCCCTTTTTTCAGCTGGTGGCGGTACCAGCGAACGGTTTGCACCATACGCTGCCAAAGATGGCTGCGTGGTTGTGGACAACTCCAGTGCTTGGCGGATGGATCCGGATGTCCCTCTGGTAGTCCCGGAGGTCAATCCCCACGCCATCGCCGGTTATACGAAAAAAGGCATTATCGCCAATCCGAATTGTTCAACAATTCAAATGGTTGTTGCGCTGGATCCTATCCACAAAAAATTCCATATCAAACGTATTGTGGTATCCACCTATCAGGCGGTGTCCGGCACAGGTAAAAAAGCCATCGATGAGCTTTTTGACCAGACCCGGGCAATGATAAATTTTTTGGATTTTGAAAAAAAGGTCTATCCTCATCGCATCGCATTTAATTGCCTACCCCATATCGATGCATTTTTAGATAATGGATATACCAAAGAAGAAATGAAGATGGTCAATGAAACCAGAAAGATTCTGGAAGACGATACCATCGGGGTTACCGCGACCACCGTGCGGGTCCCGGTGTTTTACAGCCATTCCGAATCCGTAAATTTGGAAACCCGGGAACCCATTTCCGCAGCTGAGGTAAAATTGCTTTTAGAGAAGGCTCCGGGGATAAAGGTGATGGATGATCCGGCAAAAAATGTTTACCCTCTTGCAACTGATGGGGCCGGCCAGGATCTGACCCTGGTGGGCCGAATCCGTGATGATGAATCCGTCTCAAATGGAATCAACATGTGGATTGTTGCAGACAATATTCGCAAAGGCGCGGCAACCAATGCAGTGCAGATCGCACGGGTTCTGGCGAACGAATATCTATAAGATTTAGGCATTTTTATTAGTCAATAGTCAATTCCGGCTTGTCCGGACAAGGAGTGTACGTTGGATCGAGTACCGGTAACCAGAGAGGGTTATGAGGCTCTTAAAAAAGAGCTGGAGAACTTAAAGCGCGTCGAACGCCCCCAAAATTTAAAAGCGATTGAAGAGGCCCGTGCGCATGGCGATCTCAGCGAGAACGCAGAGTTTGCTGCAGCCAAGGATCGCCAGGGATTTATCGAGGGACGGATCGGTGAATTGGGATTCAAGTTGGCCAATTCCGACATTATCAACCCGGATACGCTGTCCAAAGACAAAGCAGTATTCGGCCACAGAGTTTTGCTGGAAAACATAGACACCGGTGAAGATTTTGAATACCAGCTGGTGGGACCGGATGAATCCGATATTGAGCGGGGACGTATTTCTATTTCTTCACCGCTCGGCAAAGCCATACTAGGGAAAAAGCCGGGAGATGAATTGATACTCGTGGTGCCCGGCGGAAGGCGTGTGTATGAGTTGGTGGAGATTTTATAAGTTTACGCTTTGGAATTTTTAATCCGCCGCGACAGGGAAAATATGTAAATTCATCGAGATTCACAAATAGTCATTGAAAATGGAATGATTGGAATAATGGAGGTTTGCAGTGGCCCGTATTACAATTGAAGATTGCCTGCGAAAAGTGAATAACCGATTTTTGCTCGTTAACATGGTCGGCAAACGGGTGCGACAGATCCGTGAAGGATCCGATTACCTCGTCAGCTCACCGAAAAATGAAGATATTGTGGTTTCACTGAGAGAAGTTGCTGCCGGAAAGGTTGTATCCAAAAAGTCAGGCCTGCAAGAAGAATAAACGCTCGGCCTGAAATTCGCATATAGAAAAAAAACCTAGCAACCGGCAGCGGTATAGATTATTTATACAATCGGAATTTTTTGAATTTATTTGCCGAATGAACGCAACACATACAAAGCGCTGAACAGAGCTATGGGAAAGGCTTTGCACCGCTACCAGATGATATCTGACGGTGACCGAATCATTGTGGGTGTCTCAGGCGGTGCCGACAGTCTCAGCCTAATGTGGATGCTGTCTGAACGTCGAGCAAGAATTCCGATTAACTATGACCTGTTTGCTGTTTATATCGATCCCGGTTTTGAAGGAAGTTTCGCCGGAGCACTTGAAGCCTATTGTGAACAACTTGGATTTTCCCTCAGGGTCGAATATACGGATTACGGTGTCCGGGGACACAGCCCCATTAACCGGGAGAACCCATGTTTTTTATGCGCCAGACTTCGTCGCAAGCGCCTCTTTGAAATCGCGGATGAAATGGGCTGCCGCAAGCTAGCCCTCGGCCATAATAAAGATGATGTGATTGAAACCTTTTTCATGAATATCTGCTATGCAGGTGAGATCAGCACGATGATGCCGTCCCAGACCTTTTTTCAGCAAAAATTTACCCTGATCCGTCCCCTGGCATTTGCCGATGCGGATTTGATCCGGCGATTCGCCGGAGATCAACGATTTCCGGATTTTGAAAACCCCTGTCCGACTGCCAAAACGTCAAAACGCCAGGAAATAAAATCTCTTTTAAAACAGCTTTATCGCAGCAATAAGAAAATCAAAGGGAATATTTTTCGAGCGATGAGCCATGTCAGGCTCGAATACCTGCTAAAATCATGAAGGATGTCCAAAGTCAACCCGATTTCCGCAATATCCCCATCGATAAAGTGGGGATCAAAAAGCTTCGCTATCCCATCACCGTTCGAGACCGGCGGGACGGTTTTCAGCACACCATTGCCTTGATCAATATGTTCGTAGATTTGCCCCACAACAACAAGGGCACTCACATGAGCCGCTTTGTTGAGCTTTTGCACCTGCTGCGCCCGGAAGTTTCTTTGCAGAAATTTTCGGTCATTCTTGAAAACATGAAGCAGCATTTGAAGGCGGCCTCGGCCCATCTCGAGATGACCTTCCCGTATTTCATTGAAAAGAAGGCGCCGGTGAGTTTATCGCCGGGGCTCCTGGATTATACCTGCAGCATCATTGGGACCAGCGACCCGTCCGGAAAAGTCGATCTCGTATCACAGGTTGTCGTTCCGATCTCTTCGGTATGTCCCTGTTCGTTGGAGATCAGTGACTGTGGTGCCCATAACCAGCGCGGTGAAGTACAATTGAGCACCCGTTTCAAGAAATTCATCTGGATGGAAGATATGATCGAGCTGGTGGAAGCGTCCGCTTCCTGTGATGTCTTTTCCGTTTTGAAACGGGCTGATGAAAAATATGTAACCGAAAGCGCCTTTGCCCACCCCAAATTTGTCGAAGATATTGTGCGCGATGTCGCTGAAAAGCTCAATGCAGATGACAACATTACCTGGTTTTCGGTGAGTGCCGAAAATTTCGAGTCAATTCACAACCACAGT
>Ga0316193_10002162_pt1 | contig 13698 bp, 10 predicted proteins | sample MerIslsedime2_MG_FD_207735 | JGI IMG/M metagenome (GOLD analysis project Ga0316193, IMG submission 207735) | Coastal sediment microbial communities from Maine, United States - Merrow Island sediment 2 | ecosystem: Environmental > Aquatic > Marine > Coastal > Sediment | place: USA: Maine...
GAGAAAGTCGCGTTTGCGCCCGAGCGGATGACGCTTGCCCTGGCTGAACTGCAGGATATTCCGGCCATAAACGAGTCGGTCATCGTATCGACCTGCAACAGAACCGAGATTTACTGTGACGCTTCGTCCGATTGCAGCGAGGTGATCGCTCACTGGTTGACGCAACATCACGGTATTAACGAGAATAGTCTGGCACCCTATATCTATCATCACAGTGAGCAGGAAGTGGCGCGCCATCTGTTCCGCGTGGCATCGGGCCTGGATTCAATGGTACTCGGTGAACCACAGATCCTGGGGCAGCTCAAGGATTCCTATGATCGGGCACGCGGTGACAACACCATCAATTCGATACTGGACCGTCTGTTCCAGCATTCCTTCAGCGTGGCCAAACGCGTGCGTACCGATACCGAAATCGGCTCCAATCCGGTGTCGGTGGCCTTCGCCGCGGTCAGCCTGTCAAAGCAGATATTCGGTAACCTGAACGAATTACACGCCTTGCTGATCGGTGCCGGGGAAACCATCGAGCTGGTATCGCGGCACCTCAAAAGCCAGCAGATCGGCTCCATGACTATCGCGAATCGCAGCATCGACCGTGCGCGCCTGCTGGCTGATCAGATTGGTGCAGACGCTGTTCAGATCAATGCTGTAACCGAGCAACTGGTGCGCGCCGATATTGTCATCTCGTCGACCGCCAGCCAGCTCCCGATTCTCGGCAAAGGCGCGATCGAATCAGCCTTGAAACAACGCAAGCACCGCCCGATATTCATGGTCGACCTGGCGGTACCACGCGACATAGAGCCGGAAGTCGGCAAGCTGCAGGACATCTATCTGTATACCGTGGACGATTTGACCAATGTCGTTGATGAAAACCTGCGCGGACGCGAACAGGCCGCCGAGGCCGCACAGGAAATTGTCAACCTCGAAGTCACGCTGTTCGATCAGTGGCTCAAAACCCATCAGTCATCCGACCATATTCGCCAGTTGCGTGATAGCGCTGAACTGGTTAAGCAGCAGGCCATCGAGAAGGCCCTGCTGCAACTGGCGCAGAACGCAGACCCGCAGCAGACTATGCAACGGCTTGCCAACGAGATCACCAACAAACTACTGCACCGACCAACCATCGAAATGCGCAAAGCCCTGCAGCAAGGGGACGAAGAGCGCATCCAATTGCTCAAGTCATTGATCGTACCCGATCCGAATTAATCCTTATGAAAGAATCGCTACTCACCAAACTGGAGACTCTTTGCGCCAGACATGAAGAGATTGCCGGGTTGCTGTCCGATATCGAGGTCATCAATGACCAGGACCGTTTCCGTAACCTGTCAATGGAGTACGCGCAGCTGGAAAACCTGGTGAAGAGTTTCAACGCTTACCAGGAAGCGCAGCAGGTGCTCGCTTCGGCGCGCGAGATGTTGTTTGAAGATGATGCTGAAATGCGCGAGCTCGCCGAAGAAGAGATTACCGATAGCAGTGACAAAATTGCAGCGCTGGAAGTAGAGTTGCAGAAACTGCTGCTGCCGAAGGACCCCAACGACAGCGCCAACGTGTTTCTAGAAATCCGCGCCGGCACCGGTGGCGACGAAGCAGCGATCTTCGCTGGCGACCTGTTTCGAATGTATAGTCGCTACGCCGAATCGCAGCGCTGGCAGCTCGAAGTACTGAATAGCAGTGAAGGTGAGCACGGCGGCTACAAGGAAATCATCGCACGCATTATCGGTAACGGTGCCTATTCACAACTCAAGTTTGAATCCGGGGCGCACCGGGTGCAGCGAGTCCCCGAGACCGAATCACAGGGCCGCGTACATACCTCTGCCGCAACGGTCGCCATCATCCCCGAAAGCGAAGAAGTGCAGATGATCGAAATCAATCCGGGTGACCTGCGTGTCGACACCTTTCGCGCTTCGGGTGCGGGCGGCCAGCATGTCAATAAAACCGACTCGGCCATTCGCCTTACCCACCTGCCTACCGGTACCGTGGTGGAATGCCAGGACGAGCGTTCACAGCACAAGAACAGGGCCCGCGCGATGTCCCTGCTGCAGGCACGCATTTACGATGCCGAAAAGCAGAAGCAGGATGCAGAACAGGCGGCCGAACGCAAATCACTGGTCGGCGGAGGCGATCGTTCGGAGCGCATTCGTACCTATAATTTCCCCCAGGGCAGAATGACCGATCACCGCATAAACCTGACCCTGTATAAACTCGATGAAATCATGCAGGGTGGGCTCAGTCAGGTGGTTGACCCGCTAATGCACGAGTACCAGGCAGAACAACTGGCGCACCTCAGCGACGACAGCGGTCTTAACTAACGAAGCAAAACCCGGGCGGGAACATGACTGAAGCGCACAAAGCCCGTGCCATAGGCATCAATCACGTCGCCCTCGAAGTCGACGATTTCAGACAAAAATCTCCCGCTATGCTTTGATGCCCCGGTTTTCAGGCAAAGCCTGGCGGGTTCCATTGATCCATCATCTTCTGCCGAGCCGCATTGAGGCGTTCGGACATCAACGCCGTGAATCGCTTAAACAACTCGTAACCAAACTTCGGATCCCGCTCGCAATTCGCGAGGATGGCAACACCGTCAAACTCGATTACTTCAGTATCTTCGACGGCACGCGCCAGGAAATTCCAGCGATAGGGTGGTATCAACCACGACCAGCCCAGCATCTCGTTTTCGCCGAGAATTTGTAGTTCCAGCACGGGGCCGACCAGCGCCGGTATTTGCACCGACACCTTACCTTCACGCACCAGATAAAACTTGTCCGCCGGCTTGCCCTGTTGAAACAGGACATCCCCCTTGGCAATATGCTTCTGTGTCGCAAACTCGGAAAGTAGTTTGATGTATTCTTCGCTTAACCCTGAGAAAAAAGCATGAGTGGATAAATAATCGTCGGTTAACGGCATGTCGGTTCTCTTCCGTTTTATGAACCCGCATTGTGAGCCCTACTGTATTGCGCTTTATTGATCTTCGGCAAGTAGATGACGGTTTTTGATGCTGTCGTCAGCAACCGTCGTTTGCATCCTGAGGGATTCACACAGACGGATTTCCATAAAAAGTCCATTCGCCTTCCTTTGTTCACGAACTCCCGAGCTGCTGGGTGGCAGCCAGATATTAATCGGATGGCGGGCGTAATACTCAACGAATGCGGCTCTTTGAGAGGAATTTTTAACGCCGCAATGGCAATGGCAAATCTAGAGACAGGCAGGGTCTTTGAGTCATTCAATTGCCATAATCTTTCTGACGCCTTCTGTGTCGTGAGTGCAAGGCAAAAATTCACCCGATAGCGCGAACCATACACACCGTATGTGAGCGTTTCGGGCAAAACTTTAACGCCGTAATCGCAACGTCAGACTAGAAACAAGCAGCACGTTTTAGTCATTCAATGGCCATAATCTTTCTGACGCCTTCTGTGTCGTGAGTGCAAGGCAAAAATTCACCCGATAGCGCGAACCATACACACCGTATGTGAGCGTTTCGGGTGAATTTTTAACGCCGCAATCGCGGCACAGAAGGCGTCAGAAAAAAAAGGCCGTCCCTGGCCACGTGATATCATCAATAATCGGGGGGGAGGAGATATTGATGTACCAGAGACTATATATAGACGATTCTGTCTTTTTCGATAGTGAACAAGTTCATTTTTCATGATTGAGAATATCAACGCCGCGATTCGTTGGGCACGCGAGAGAATTGAGTGCTGCAGCGATAGCGCGCGGCTGGATGCCGAGTTGTTACTCGCGCATTGTCTCGACAAACCCCGAAGCTATCTCTATAGCCATCCCGAGGAAGCTTTGAGCACGGCCTGTTGGCAGCAATATCAACAACTGGTTGAGCGCCGGCTCGAGCCCACTCCGATCGCCTACCTGCTAGGCACGCGCGAATTCTATTCACTGGAGTTTGCAACCCGCGAACAGGTGCTGGTACCACGGCCTGAAACCGAGTTGCTGGTTGACCTGGCACTGCAGCTGATGCCTTCCGGACAGTCCAGGCGCGTCTGCGATCTTGGCACCGGAACCGGAATCATCGCGATCACGCTTAAATCTGAACGGCCTCTGGCTCAGGTTTACGCCACCGATGTTGATCCTGCCTGTCTGGCGCTCGCGCAGGAAAACGCCACACGGCACGCGGCAGACGTTGAGTGGATTGAGTCAGACTGGTATCGAGAGCTACCCGGGACGTTGCGTTTTGACCTGATTGTCTCGAATCCACCCTACATCGCGGCCGATCATCCGTTTCTCGATCAGGGTGACCTGCCGGCTGAACCCAGGCTGGCCCTGACGCCCGGCGATACCGGACTTGAAGCACTGCGGCAAATTATCGAGGGCGCGCAGCAATACCTGGTCAGCGGCGGATATCTTATACTGGAACACGGTTATGACCAGCAGGCACCCGTAGCCGATATGCTCGCCTCCAATGGCTTTACCGACATACGCTGCGAATACGACCTCAACGACCTGCCACGCACCAGCATCGCTAAACGAGTTGAAAATCCAGAATCCACGGCGTAGGCTGGCGCGATGGATGACGCGGATCGCTATCGATGTCGCCGCATATACCTCAAGCAAAGCGACAGGCCGGCCTTTCAGGCCGAGGCCGCCTGTGAGACCCTGAACAATATCGACGGAATCCTGTTGGCAGCACCCTTCGACAGCCACTCCATCCACATCATTTATTGCCTCGACCAGCTGTCATTAGAAATCGTCATCGAATTGCTCGCCGAACTGGAGTTCGAGACAGATAAATCGTTACTGCGAACACTACGCAACACAATATTCTATTTCCTCGAAGACAATGCACGTGACAATATGCAGGTCGACGCAACCGGGCTTCCCGCGAATGAATACGAAACCCCAGAATCATCATCGCTACAGGACAACGAAAAGTACTGGGATGACTATCACTAACGCCCTGATACCGAGTCATCGTCCATAAGCGACGACTGGCCGGAAAACAACGCCACTAATATGGAAGAATCCTGATGTACGCAATCACCCTGGCCGACATTGCTGTCGCATTCATTCCCGTACTGGTCACCCTGGTGATCATTTTTTTCTGGTCAAACAGTATTCGCCACGCCAGCATCTCAATTCTGCGCATGCTGCTGCAATTGCTACTGATCGGTTACGCGCTGGAATTCATCTTCGGCAGCAACAACCAGTGGGTGATTATCGCGGTATTGTGCTTCATGCTGACCGCGGCCAGCTGGATCGCACTCGGCTCTATGCCGGTAAAACGCTCAAGCCTGCTGGCTTACAGCATGATCGCGATCGCGGTAGGCGGCCTGTTCAATCTCGTTTTGATCACCCAGGGCGTATTGCACGTCGATCCCTGGTACCAGCCGGCGGTCATGATCCCGCTCGCCGGAATGATCTTTTCCAATTCCATGAACAGCGTGAGCCTCGCGGGTGAGCGCCTGTTCAGCGAGATCGAACATCACCAGGATTATGCGCGTGCGCGCAACACGGCTTTCCAGGCAGCGTTGATCCCGATTACCAACTCGCTGCTGGCGGTCGGCCTGGTGTCCTTGCCCGGGATGATGACCGGTCAGATACTGGCGGGTACATCACCACTGATCGCTGCGCGCTACCAGATCATGGTGATGTGCATGATTTTCAGCTCGGCAGGCATATCAACCGCTATGTTCCTGTGGCTGGTCCACAAACGTGGCGCGCTTGAGAAAGCGCACCAGGAAATCGACTGATGTGGATCCTGGGCGGACTCATCGCCTCGCTACTGCTGGCTGCGTTGATTTACCTGGCCTCCCAGAATGGTCATTTCCGCGTTCGCCGTAGCCTCGAGATCGACGCACCTGTCGAATCGGCTTTCGACGCTGTACTCGACTTCAAGTCCTGGCCACTGTGGAGCCCCTGGTTGATGCACGAGCCGGACACCCAGCTCGATTACAGTGAAAAGGTCAGGGTCGAGGACGGATACTACAGCTGGGACGGCAAGCTTATCGGTGCCGGCAAAGTTACCCATCTCGAGATTCGGCCTGGTCGCTCGATCCACCAGCAAATTGAGTTCCAGCGTCCCTTCAAATCGGTCAACCAGGTTGACTGGAAATTCGAAAAAATCGGCGCTCGCACCCTGGTAACCTGGGAGATGCGGGGCAAAATGCCATTCCTGTTGCGTTTCATGGCAAAGCGCATGGAACCCATGATCGCTCGCGACTACGAACTTGGACTTGCCCTGCTAGGTGGCTACCTGAACGAAGCCATGCCCCATCCACAACTCGATTTCATCGGCGATGATGAACTGGAACAGTTCCACTACTGGGCCATACCCTGTAACGGCAACCTACGCCAACTGGAAGCCGCGCGGCGCAGCAATATCGAGACCCTGCGCAGCAGCCCCGCAGGCCGAGTCGGCCTGTCGCTGACGCTGTACCAGCGGTTCGATCCGCTCGGGGTACAGTTTCAGGCCGAAATCGCCGTGCCCATCAGCGACAACACACCACCCTCGAATTACCGGCAGCGAAGCTTCAGTGGCGGCCACTACTACAAGATGACACTGCACGGTGACCTTCGGTTTCTGCCTCTCGCCTGGCATGCTCTCGCGAGCCACTGCCGCCTGCATAAAATCAAAACCGAGGCAACCCGACCCGCGCTTGAAATTTATCATCAGGACCCCGCTGAAACGGATGACAGCAATCAACAGGTCACCACACTTTTCCTGCCCATCAGGAAATAACAGGTCACAACTGCTTCTCCGGAGCGAGTGGTCTGCCGTCTCGACATCCGTTGATGCTTTTCCTACTTCTGCGATCGCAGATTTATCCCTTCACCCGCTTGCATGGGGCAAGGTTTATTGAGTCGTTTTGCGTTGGATACCCTGCTTAATCTCGGTTAAACGATTAGCTTTTTATGACGGGCAAAAAAAAGGCTGGTCCTGGTGGACCAGCCAAAATGTCGTAATGACAATATAACCAAAGGAGGACATCGTGAGAGAGGTTAGGTGTTTTTAACCTTAACACGGGTCTAAATATAGGATGTTATTTATAAAAATCCAGCTTTTTTTTGATAAACGGTATAAAAAACAGTACATATGGACGATGTTTTTCATCTCTTTTGTTACATGATCTCTATAACCTTTTGATTAATATCGATAATTTCAGCCTTGTTCGATAAAATGGCAAAATAATATTTATTGCAATTTTTTTTTACTTCCGGGTCAAACGTCGAATCAGGCTCGAGGTATCCCAGCGACCGCCGCCCATTTCCTGCACTTCGCCATAATAATCATTGACGATGCGGGTCACCGGCAGGTCCGCGCCATTGCGCGCGGATTCTTCCAGGCATATGGCGAGATCCTTGCGCATCCAGTCAACCGCAAAACCAAACTCGAACTCGTCGTCGAGCATGGTGTTACCGCGATTTTCCATTTGCCAGGAACCGGCGGCGCCCTTGGAGATGACCTCGACAACCTTGTGACCGTCGAGCCCGGCGCATTTTGCAAAATTGAGTCCTTCGGATAAACCCTGCACCAGCCCGGCTATACAGATCTGGTTGACCATCTTGGTCAGCTGCCCCGCACCCACTCCGCCGAGCAGTTCGGCTGCCCGCGCGTAGCTCATGATCACCGGGCGAGCCGCCTCAAACGCCGCCTCGCTGCCACCCATCATCACCGTTAGAACACCATTCTCGGCACCCGCCTGGCCACCGGAAACGGGGGCATCAAGAAACGCGACATCGGCCCGCTCGGCAATTTCACGCGCCACATCCGCTGATGCAGTGGTGTGGTCAACCAGGATCGCATCCGCCTTACAGCCAGCCAGCACACCGTCGTCACCGTAAACCACGGAACGTAAATCGTCGTCGTTGCCCACGCACATGAAAACAAAATCAGCATCTTCGGCCGCTTCGCGCGGGGTCAGTCCATGGCTACCACCATATTCTTCGCACCACTTCTCGGCCTTGGCGGCTGTGCGGTTGTAAACCCGGGTTTCGTAGCCGGCTTTGGCAAGATGTCCAGCCATGGGATAACCCATAACACCGAGGCCGATAAAGGCCACTTTCTGCTTACTCATAGGAACTCCTGTGTGATTTGATAGCGCGATGAAGCTGCCGGGATTTTACACCAGGCTGCCAGCCGCTGGCCAGTAGCCCGCATTTCTCACCAGCTTTCGTAGCGAGACGGCGAAAGGCGGTGCCCTGCATGGCTTTGGCGACCGAAGAGTGCGCAGGCATAGTCACATTATGTTGAGCGCTCTGACCGAGCTAAGGCCATGCAGGGTGCAGCATAGCGCCGTCGTAGTACGACTGCAGGGATGCAGCGCGATGCGGCGTTCCGATCCGGCGTCCCGGAGGTAGAGCAATGCAGCGGTCCGACGTATCGGAGCAATTGCCGAGAAGGCTGGTGAGAAATGCGGGCTAGATCAATCAGACTGCTTGCAGGTTGGCCATACTGGCAATCAACCACTTGCTGCCGGCCGTCTCGAAATTGACCTGTACCCTGGATTGCGCGCCCTGACCTTCGAGATTGAGCACAATACCATCGCCGAAACGGGCATGGTTTACCTGCTGGCCTACATGCAGCCCCGTTTCTTCCTGCGCTCGATCCTGGCCCAGACGCGAAGGGGCCTGCATTACCGGCCGGCTGAACTGCGCCTTGGGTCGAATCTCCTGTTTCAGCTCGTCCGGGATTTCACGCACGAACCGCGACAGCATGTTGTAACTCTCATTGCCATACAGCCGCCGTACCTCGGCGCTGGTCACCACCAGTTGCTCGCGGGCGCGGGTAATCCCGACATAACACAGGCGGCGCTCTTCCTCCATCCGGCCCGGTTCTTCACTGGAGCGCTGATGCGGGAACAGACCCTCTTCCATGCCCACCAGGAATACCAGCGGAAACTCCAGCCCCTTGACCGAATGCATGGTCATCAACTGCACGCAGTCCTCCCAGGCGTCACCCTGTGCTTCACCGGCTTCGAGTGCCGCATGCGCCAGAAAGGCATCCAGAACCGACATATTTTCATCGATCACCGCATCGTATTCAAAGCCCTTGCCGGCACCGACCAGTTCCTGCAGGTTCTCCAGTCGTGACTGGCCTTTTTCACTGCTGTCCTTCTTGAAGTGGGTGTCGAGACCGCTCATCTCGATGCCCGAGCGTATTTGCTCACCGAGTGGCAATTCACCCAGTTCGCTGGTCATGCGCCGCACCAGATCGACATACGACTGCAATGCGCTGTGCGCCCGCGCAGCCAACTGTTGCGCTTCGACCAGCTCAAGGCTCGCATCCCACAGGGTTATCATGCGCGTGCGCGCATGCGCGCGTATTTCATCGATGGTTTTCTGGCCGATACCGCGCGGTGGGTGATTGACGGTTCGCTCAAAGGCGTTGTCAGCCGTCGGGCTCGATATCATGCGCAGGTAGGCGAGGGTATCCTTGATCTCGGCGCGTTCGAAAAAGCGTAATCCGCCATAAACCCGGTAGGGTACACCGCGCGTCACCAGGGTTTCTTCAAACTGTCGTGACTGCGCGTTGGAACGATACAGCACGGCCACTTCGTTTCGGCTACGACCCTCGGCGACCCAGGCCTCAATGCGATCGATGACAAAGCGCGCCTCGTCTTTTTCGTTGTAGGCCGAGTAATACAGAATCAGATCACCCTCCGCACTCTCGGTCCATAGCTCCTTGCCGAGACGCGACTGATTGTTATCGATCAGCGCGTTGGCGGCCTTCAGAATTGTGCCGGTGGAACGATAATTCTGTTCCAGCCTGATCACCTGGGTATTGGCGAAATCCTTTTCGAAGTGATGGATATTCTCGATGCGCGCACCACGCCAGCCATAGATAGACTGATCGTCGTCGCCAACCACGAACACCGGCGTCTCGGGCCCGGCCATCAGCCGCAGCCAGGCGTACTGAATGGCGTTGGTATCCTGAAATTCATCGACCAGAATGTGCTGAAAGCGCCGTTGGTAGTGTCCGCGAATATCGTCGTTATCGCGTATCAATTCGAGCACTCGTAATAACAGTTCGGCAAAATCGACGACACCGGCAAGCCCGCACAGTTCTTCGTAAAGCCGGTAGATTTCCAGCATCTGTTGCTGAATCGGGTCCTGGCCGGCATCGATGTTTGCCGGGCGCAGGCCCTCGTCCTTGTTATGGTTTATAAACCATTGCGCCTGCTTTGGCGGCCAACGACCTTCGTCGAGATCAAGCTGACGCACCACGCGTTTGATCATGCGCAACTGATCGTCACTGTCGAGGATCTGAAAATTCTGGGGTAATCCAGCCGCCTCATAATGCAGGCGCAACATGCGATGCGCAAGACCGTGGAAAGTGCCGACCCACATCGCTGTAGCCGATATGCCCAGCAGGGCTTCCACGCGCGAACGCATCTCGGCAGCCGCCTTGTTGGTAAAAGTCACCGCGAGCACACCGTAGGGCGAATGGCCATCAACCTCGCACACCCAGGCGATGCGGTGGATCAATACCCGGGTTTTGCCACTGCCGGCCCCGGCCAGCACCAGTAACGGACCAGGCTCGGCGCTGACCGCTTCGCGCTGGCGCTCATTCAGGGAATCGATTATGTGGGATACGTCCATCTGGGGCAGGCTGACAACTTGAACCGCTATTGTATCAATTCGGCCTGTGCACGTAATCCACAATGACGATTTTATTGTCGAATCAGTGCCTGACCGGCCTCATCCACGAACAGAGACGCTATGACTGGCGGCTATCAAGCGGGATTTTGGCGGCGGGCGCCGGCTATGCTGCCTTCAGGATTCCCATTTTTTGCGTGCGAGTTCATCACTGTCGCGTGACTCGACCCACTTCGCGCCCTGTTCACTGACTTCCTTCTTCCAGAAGGGCGCCTCGGTTTTCAGGTAATCCATGATGAACTGGCAGGCAGCAAAGGCATCCGCGCGGTGGGCGCTGAGCACCGATACCAGCACTATCTGATCTGAAGGCGCGAGTGCGCCGACGCGGTGAATAATACCCAGGTCGGCAATCTGCCAGCGCTGCTGTGCCCGGGAGGCAATGCCCTGCAACGCGGATTCGGTCATTCCCGGATAGTGCTCCAGGGTCATGGTGTGCAGGGGATCACCGTCCAGATCCCGCACCAGGCCGATAAAGCTGGCGATCGCACCAACATCGCTACGACCGGCCAGCAATTCGTGATGCAGGGCGGCGATGTCGAAGTCCTCGGTTTGAACTCGAATAATCATTCGCGCCTCATGCCAGAAACTGCGCTAACGGCAGATAGTCAACGATATCCCCACGCTGCACCGTCGTGTTCTCCGCGATTTCGACGAAGCCATCGGCCCATACCGTGGAGGTAAGTACTCCGGAATCCTGATTTGGAAATATTCGCACCCGCGTTTTGCCATCAGCACCAGGGACCAGTCTCGCACGCAGAAATTCGCGTCGGCTATCGGACTTCGGCCAGTCGAAATCGGCAGGTACCGGCAACGGCACTGGTTTACGCCAGTCGCGTCCCTGCATGATCTGTATCACCGGGCAAACAAACAGGCAGAAGGTAGCAAATACCGACACCGGATTGCCGGGCAGGCCGATGAAAGCAGTATCGTTGATACGCCCATATGCCAGGGGTTTGCCCGGCTTGATACCGAGCCTCCACATGCGCAGTTCACCGAGCTGCTCGATGGCGATGCGCACGTGATCTTCCTCGCCGACCGACACCCCGCCACTGGTGACGACCAGATCGGCCTGACTGGAGGCTTTCAGCATGGCCGCGCAGGTGGCCTCGAGCGTATCGCCCACCAGGCCGAGGTCGACGATCTCGCAACCGAGCGACTCGAGCAATCCATGCAAGGTGTAACGATTGGAATCGTATATCTTGCCGCTATCCAGCGCTTCGCCGGGCTCGACCAGTTCATCGCCGGTAAAGAACATGCCCACGCGCACCGGTTCAAACACGGGCAGACTGCCAAGCCCGACCGAGGCGGCCAGGCCGATGTCCTGCGGCCGCAGGCGCATGCCCTGCCGCAGGATGCTGCTGCCGCGCTGGATATCGTTACCCCGAGGACGTATATTCTGCCCGCTCACCGGTCGCTGCTCGAAGCGTATGCCCTGTTCGCTCACTTCCACCTGTTCCTGCATGATGACCGCATCGGCACCGCTCGGTATCGGGGCACCGGTAAAAATACGCGCCGCGCTGCCGGGGACGAGGACCGCCTCGGCATCACCCGCGGCAATTCGTTGCGCCAGGGGCAGTTGTGTTACCGCGGTGGTTCCCAGATCAGCAGTACTGATGGCATAGCCGTCCATCGATGACATGGCGCAGCCGGGAACATCGATATCGGCATCGATCGACCTCGCCAATACGCGGCCTCGCGCCTGCAACAAAGGCACTTCGGTGATGGCAGCAAGCGTCTGCACGCTGTCCGTCAATTGCGCGAGGGCGTCGTCATAAGCCAGCAGTGGTGCGGTATCACAATTATTCATAGGCTCGCATTAGAACGCAAATCCCGGGGATCAGGCAACCGCCAATTCATAAAGTAGTCAGGCTAGCCAACGTCGGTGTAGTCCTGGCGATCGCCGATCCAGTTTCGCAGTAACTGGGTACGCTCTTCCCGGTACTCTGGTTGCAGCATTAGCTTGGCCAGGGACTCGACCTGTGGGAACCATTTCTGATCGCGCAGCAAATCGGCAATGCGGAAACTCATCTCTCCGGTCTGGCGCGTGCCGAGCACTTCGCCTGCCCCGCGTAATTCCAGATCTTTCTCGGCGATTTCAAAACCATCCTGAGTACTGCGAATGATATCGAGGCGAGCCCGAACCTGTTCGGAAAGCTGATTCTTTACCAGCAGGATACAAAAGCTTTCACGTGCACCGCGTCCTACGCGTCCGCGCAACTGGTGAATCTGGGCAAGACCCAGGCGTTCCGGATTCTCCAGAATCATGATGTTTGCATTGGGGACATCGACACCGACCTCGATTACCGTCGTCGCCACCAGGATATGAATATCACCTTTTTTAAAAGCGGCAATAATGGCTTCCTTGTCGCGCGGCTTCATACGTCCATGCACCAGGCCCACCGACAGTTGCGGCAATTGCTGGGTTAACGATTCATAAGTAATCTCGGCGGCTTCGCATTGCAACACCTCTGATTCCTCAACCAGGGTACAGACCCAGTAGACCTGGCCACCTTCGCGACAGGATTCAGCTACCCGCGCGATCAGGCTGGCGCGTTGATGTTCGGAAACAATCGACGTGGTGACCGGCTTACGCCCGGGGGGCAGTTCGTCAATCTGGGAATAATCAAGGTCAGCATAAATCGACATCGCCATGGTGCGCGGTATAGGGGTCGCAGTCATGATTAACTGGTGCGGCATTTCGTCATCGCGGGTCTTTTTTTGCAGAGCAAGCCGCTGATCAACACCGAAGCGATGCTGTTCGTCAAAGATGATAAAACCAAGTCGCTTGAATTCGACACTGGCCTGAAACAGGGCGTGGGTGCCGATCACGACCTGCGCTTCGCCCGATGCAATCATTGCCGTCTTCTGCTCGCGTTTCCTGCCCTTGTCCGCACCAGCAAGACCAACCACGGATATCCCCATCGGTTCCAGCCAGGCGGTAAAATTCTGCAAATGCTGTTCGGCCAGTATCTCGGTCGGCGCCATCAACGCCGCCTGGTAGCCGGAGCCGATCACCGGTAGACAGGCGAGTGCTGCGACCACGGTTTTTCCCGAACCGACATCGCCCTGCACCAGGCGAATCATCGGTTTTCCAGC
>Ga0316193_10002165_pt1 | contig 13695 bp, 9 predicted proteins | sample MerIslsedime2_MG_FD_207735 | JGI IMG/M metagenome (GOLD analysis project Ga0316193, IMG submission 207735) | Coastal sediment microbial communities from Maine, United States - Merrow Island sediment 2 | ecosystem: Environmental > Aquatic > Marine > Coastal > Sediment | place: USA: Maine...
ACAGGCCTTGGAGCACCTGCGTGATCTTGCAGGCAAAGATGAGCCGTTCTTCCTCGAGTACTGGCCACTGTATCCACTGACCGGACCACGAACGACAACGGATAAATACACTACGCCAAACGGTGGTGTCTATGTCGAGAAAATGAAGCTGCTGGACACATGGATCGGCGAGATCATGGACGAGATGGATCAGCTCGGTGTCGCTGACAACACGCTGCTCGTCGTAATGGGCGATAACGGTCATTTTACCAAGTACTCACCCGGCAGCGGTTTCACACCAATGATCTTTCGCGGCGGCAAGGGAGACACGACCGAAGGCGGTGTGCGTGTCGATGCGTTCGCGCGCTGGCCGGGCATGATCGAAGGGGACAGCATCGTGGGCGACATCGTGCACGTCGCAGACTTGTTCACGACCATTGCGCGATTCGCTGATGCGACGGATGAAATACCAACGGATCGTGTAATAGACGGGGTGGATCAGTCGGCGTTGCTGCTTGAAGGCGAAACACACAGCCGTCGCGACTATGTGTTCATCTACTCCGGTAACTCGCTCCAAAAAATCATCAAGGAACAGTACAAGCTTGCTGTTCCGGGTGCCGGAGAAAATCCGATTGGCGCCGACTTCTATGATCTCTTTAGAGACACCAGGGAGGAGTGGCCCGTATCGACTGAGGTCGGAGCCTGGGGCGGTGCCGAATTTGTGCGTGTGATTATGCGGCACAAGCAGCGAATGGCGAAGTATCCAAGTGAGCCTCCTGCGTTTGGAATTCCGTATGACGGCATCGAAAATCTCCGGCCCGAGTCGAAAGCGGCCGTTGAAGCATTTCTATTTAAGAAGAAGACACCGGGGATGTAATAGACGCGGACCGGTCCAATTCGGTGGGCCGGTCACTTGATTGGCGTCGATTGCATAATAGACCAATGAGTCAGAAATATTTTCAAATGGCACTGCTGATAGTCGCCGCAGTATCGTTTACGCCGGCATCAAGTGCCGATGAAAGCGACGACGAAATCCGGCTGGTGCTGCAAATAACTGTTGATGGCCTTCGTGCCGATCTGCTGGCCCGCTACGCGGATCGATTTGGTGATGACGGGTTTCTATTTCTCAAACGAAACGGAACGGTGTTCGCGAACGCGCATTACCAGCACGCCAACACGGAAACCATCGTTGGGCACGCTACGCTGGCAACCGGAGCACAGCCGTCGGTGCACGGTATGACAGGCAATGTCTGGTTTGATGCCGAAGACGGCGAATTAGCGTACAACATTGAGGATGCCGACTACCCACTGATCCCAACGCGCGATGTTGAAATCAAAGGAGACCAGGTTGATCCCGCGCAGCAGCTCGCGCGGACCGGCGGCCGTTCGCCTCGTGCATTGCTCGCAGAGACTTTTGCAGACAAGCTCAAGGCTCATAGCGGCGACAGGGCGAGGGTATTTGCGGTATCAGGCAAGGACCGTAGCGCGGTCGCAATGGGAGGGCGAGCTGGTAAAGCGTTTTGGATGTCGACCGACAACGGGGACTTCATAAGCTCGACGTTTTACTACGATGATTATCCCGACTGGGTTGCCGGCTGGAACGCAAAGCGAAAAGCGGACGAGTACGCCGGCACTGAGTGGCGACTGTTGAACAAAGTGGATACGTACTTGTTGGCGCACCAGGATGACCGCGCGTATGAAACGGACCTTCGTGGATATGGGCGAACGTTTCCACACCGTTTTGGCGCTCCCGGCGACAAGCTTCTGTATACGCAACTCGTTGCCAGCCCTCGAGGCGATCAGTTGCTGTCCGATTTCGCGAAGACCTTGATAAGAAATGAGGATCTCGGGAAAGACAGTGTGCCGGATTACTTATCGGTGAGTTTTTCGGGCGTGGATGCCATCAACCATTTCTTCGGTCCGTCGAGCCTCGAAAACGAAGACATGCTCTTGCAACTCGATAGAACGCTCGCTGACTTGCTTGCGGATGTCGACGAGACGGTTGGGCTGCGCCATACGCTTGTCGTCCTGTCCGCAGATCACGGCATGGCGGAGTTGCCGGAATACAAAGCCGAAATGGGATTCGATGCCGGGCGCCTCACAACAGATGTGGTGCTTGCAGTAGCGGAGCGCATAGCTGAGCAGCAATACGGCCTGGCCGACCTCGTGAAGTTTTACTATCGTCCGTTCGTTTATCTGGATGACCAGGTCTTGGCGTCCGCAAAGCTTAATAAGGCAGCTGTTACCGCGGCGATCGCGAAAGCGCTCACCCGCGAGCGTGGAATCTACCTTGCTATCGCCACTGACGACGTTGAGAAGGCGCCTGATTCGAAATTGCTGGGTCAAATTCGAAATAATATCCACCCGGTACGATCGGGTGACATATACGTAGTTCAGGATCCGTACTGGTTTAATTTCGACAAAGGGCCCGTTGCAGGTATGCACGGATCGCCGTGGAATTACGATACTCATGTGCCTGTGATTTTTGCGGGCAACAGAATCAAGTCACAAATAATTTATCGACCGGTTCAACCGGCGGACCTGGCACCGACATTGGCCGCTTTGCTCGGCATGTCACCGCCCGCGTCGGCCCAGGGCACCGTACTACCAGAAGTATTTAACAAATAGGACATCAAAATGAATACGCAAAACTTCAAAACATCGCGCCGACAAATTTCAGTGGCCGCACTAATGTTTGCGCTGACGCTGAGCTTTTCACCGCAGCAATCGCGTGCGGATGGCCTCAACTGGACGATTGCGCCCTACCTTTGGGCGTCGGATGTCGGCCTCGACGTTAGAGTAAATAGTGACCCGATCCTTGGTGCCGACGTTCCGTTCAGCGATTTGGTCGATAAACTGGATAGCACGTTCATGGGTCATTTTGAAATGAGTTCGGATAATTTCGGCGCGTTTCTTGACACAATTTATGTCGGCCTGGCCGATAGTGCGACGATCCCGGTCGGGCCAGGTGGACCGATTCTTGGCGACATGCAGGTGGATACCGATCTCACAATAAAGCTCTATGAGCTTGGTGTATTTTACAGGATGGGCAGTATTGACCCGGGATCAACTGCGTTCGATATATTAGGCGGCATACGGCTGGTGGACGCCGAGCAAAACATCAACATCGTCCTACCCGGTCCCGCCCAGACGCCGGTCGACCTGGGAATCGATACGTCGGAAACAGACATATTCATCGGTGGCCGGATCGTTGGCAAACTCAACGAAAAGTGGCATTACGCCGTACGCGCGGATTATGGCAGTGGTGGCACCGAGGGCACGTTCAACGCAATCGGCGCGTTTGGATATACATTCGGTCAAACTGGCCTGTTTTCACTTGATCTCGGCTACCGGTATTTGACGATCGAACTCAAGAATGACGACGGAGATACAGTTACGGAAACCGACATCACCATGTCGGGCCCGTTCCTGGGCTTTATTTTTAACTTTTGATCCTCCGGGACACCGGCGACATACCTCGAAGTCGTCGTAACGAAGCAGGATTCTGAATAGGAAAAAGCGATTCCCAAAACGATTGGACCCTGCTCGTGCAGTGTCCAATTCATTCGCCAAATTAGTAATACTTATTGGTCGCTAAAATCCGTAACCTAGCGACATGGCAATGACGTAAACCGTCGTTCCTCCGGCAATAAAGTCAACCACGGCTTCCGGGGTCAAAGTGAGGCGTTCGCCAAGCGCAAATGAATAACCCGCACCCAGCCGAAACAAGGCCTTATCCGGATCACCCTGTTCTCTAAACTCGACTCCGCCTCCCGCGATCAAGCGCAGGGACTCTGTTGGATAGTAACTGCCGAATACTGATAGAACGCCTAGCCGCTTCTGATCGTTTTCGCCAAAGGCTTCCCGCTCGAAAGAAGCACCCCAGCCCCAAAGTTCACTGAACTGCCGTCCATATGCGATTCCGAAAAGATGCCCGTCCTCATGATGACCATCTGCGGTTTCTTCATAGGCTTTTCCGACAACTATCGAAATATGGTCGTGTGGCAGGTGATGTTTACCTTCCTCTGCGTAGCTAACACCGCAATGGATTGTGGCAATGATTAGCAGGCCGAGTAATCGCGCTTTCTTGATCATGCATGACACCAGGTTGGTTTTCGCTAATTGGTTTCGGCGCAGTTTACACCATAACGGTAAGTCCGCGTGTTCAGTGTCCGCGAACACCTGCCGCCGTGACCGGTCACCCAGCAAAAAATTAAAAGTTCCTTATATTCAGCAACTTAAGTGTTGGCACGTTTCCTGCTATATCCAACGTATATAGCAAAGTACAGGCGCACCGAGCGCATCAGCAGGAATACCCACCATGCAGGACACATCAGGACAGGACAGGATACTCACGCCGGTATCGAAAAAGAAAATCGCCGCCGCCGCCACGACCGCAGGCGCAGTGATCCTTGGTGGTCTGGTCTGGCTCGCAAGTTCTGGCTTTTCAAACCTGGTCAATACCGACATTACGGTGTCGCGACAGGAACTTCGATTTGCATCGGTTGAGCGCGGTGACGTACGTCGAGACGTTGCGGTGCAAGGTCGCATAGTAACGGCAAACAGCCCGGCGCTGTTCGCACCGGCGTCAGGCACGGTTCATTTAAATATTAAGCCCGGCGACCCGGTAATCCAGGACCAGGTCGTAGCGACGATCGTAAGTCCTGAACTCAACAACCGATTGGAGCAGGAGCGAACAATTCTGCAGCGACTCTCGCTGGATTTCGAGCGTCAGCAAATCCAAACACGCACCACGTTGCTGACCAACCGGCAGACGCTTGAATCGGCGGCGGTCGATCTTGAGTTAGCGAAAAGTACTGAATACCGTGCAACGGAAAGCATGAAGGCCAGCATAATCAGCAAGGCCGACTATGAATTGACCATCGCAGAGCTCAGAAAATCCGAATTGCTGCACCAGCATGCAATAGAAAATCTTGCTTTGCAGAAGGAAAATCTCGACTTCGAATTGCGTGCCAGGAAACTGGAAGTGGACGGGCAGAAACTGGTCGTTACCAACCTCGAGCGCCAGGTAGCGGAGCTGGAGCTTAAGTCACCAATTACAGGCGTGGTCGGCAGCGTTAATGTTCGCGATCGTGACGCGGTATCGCAGGACGCTTCAATCGTCATGTTGGTTGACCTGACCGCGTTCGAGATCGAAGTCAATATTCCCGAAAATTATGCCGACGACCTGGAGATGGGCCTGCCGGCTGAAATCATCGTTAATAACGTAACTCATTCCGGTCAGCTCACAGCAATCTCACCGGAAGTCGTTAGTGGCCAGGTAACCGGGCGCATTCGCTTCACCGGAGACATGCCGTCCGGCCTTCGCCAGAACCAGCGCTTGTCCGCCAATGTTCTGATCGAATCGCGATCCGACGTATTGAAGCTAAAGCGCGGTGCGTTCGTGCAAACGGGGGGCGGGCAGACCATTTACAAAGTAGAGGGCGATACCGGTATTCGAACGGACATTCAGCTGGGCGCCCGCGGTTTACGTGAAGTAGAAATTTTATCCGGCCTCGACGAGGGCGAGGAAGTCATTATCTCGAGTATCGACACCTTCCACGGTGCCGAGCTCGTATTTATTTCAAAGTAGGAGACAGCGGCATGCTGAAGATGGTCAATGTAAGCAAGATTTATCGCACCGAGCTAATCGAAACTCACGCGCTACGTGAAGTGAACCTGGAAATACACGAAGGCGAGTTCGTTTCTGTGACCGGTCCGTCCGGATCAGGAAAAACGACGTTTCTGAACCTGACCGGCCTGCTTGAGCGCTTTGAGAAAGGGGAGTACTTCCTTGACGGGCAGAATGTACAGGGGCTCAAAGACAGGCAATTGTCCAAAATTCGAAATGAGAAAATCGGATTTGTGTTTCAGAGTTTCAACCTGATTCCTGATCTGCCCATATTTGACAACGTCGACGTGCCGCTTCGGTACCGTGGATTCGATGCAAAGGAACGCCGCAGCAGAATTGAAAATGCGCTGGCGACGGTCGGTCTTACGTCCAGGCACAAGCACTTGCCGACTCAGTTGTCTGGAGGGCAACAACAGCGCGTCGCCATCGCTCGCGCTCTTGCAGGAGAGCCACGGATACTGCTGGCGGATGAGCCAACAGGAAACCTGGATTCGATCATGGCCCGCCAGGTTATGGACTTGTTGCATGAAATAAACAGTAAAGGTACGACCATCATCATGGTGACCCATGATCCGGAGCTGGCCAGTCGGGCGCAGCGCAATATCCAGATTTTCGATGGAGTGGTCAGTGAAGTAGAACCACAAAGTGCTGACGTCCTGATTGATCGGGAGGTACCTCACAGTGTTAGCGTATAACCTGCAGCTTGCCTGGCGATCGCTGTTTCAGCGGCGCAGCCTGACGATTCTGATGATCGCGGCGATTGCCATCGGCCTGGGAATATTGATGACCGTCCGTACCATGGCGTATCAGTCGCGGCAATTACCGGTCGGTGAGAGAAGTCACGATTTGCACCTGGTGCAGATGGACAGCCGCGGTGTAGAGGGCGATGAATACGCGCAATGGTTTGAAGGCGATGCGATGACGTACCGGGATGCTCGCATACTGATGAACGCAAACACGTCGGCAATACGCCAAACCTACTTGTGGAAGACCGATGTCATCGTCAGTTCGGAGAACGAGGACATCCAGCCCAAACGCAGCCGCACCCTGGTCGGGCTGCACAACTTTTTCACGATGTTCGAAGCACCATTTCTATACGGTGGCGCCTGGTCGGAAGACGCGAACGACAATGCCGAGCCTGTTGCAGTAATCAGCAAACGATACAACGACTATTTCTTCGGAGGAGAGAACAGCGTCGGGCGAAGACTGAATCTGGGCACCGGTGTCGTAACCGTGATCGGCGTGCTGGATGACTGGTTTCTCAGTCGAAACTACTACGACATGTCCTTCAATGCTGCTCGCAGGGATGATGTGTTTATCCCCGACAGTCTTGCCATAGATCTCAACCTGGTTCGCGCGATGCAAATGGGTTGCCCCGAAAATGAGGCAGACCGTGCGTCCGACTTTGCCGCGACCGATATACAGGGGCTACTGAATTCGGAATGCGCCTGGGTATTGTTTTGGGCGGAACTGGACGCGGCGTCCGCGATCGCCGACTACAGGGACAGTATTGAGCAACACATGCTTGCCCAGCAATCGTTTGGTCGCTACCCGCGTGAAAAACTGACGTACTTCCTGACCAGCGTGGCCGAGCACATGGATCTTGTCGGGCAATTCCGCGGCCGCGAGGCATTTCTGCAACTAATGAGTAATTTATTTTTCGCAGTTTGCCTGATCAACGCAATTGGCATACTGCTGGCCAAATTTACGAGCAAGACTCGCGAGATCGCGTTGCGACTCGCGCTCGGTGCCAGGAAAACCACGATCATGACGCAGCACCTGTTAGAAGTTGCGATTATCGGCTTCCTGGGTGGCTGTTTCGGGTTGCTTGTTAGTTACCTGGGGCTGGCCGGAATGCGGAGTATCGTCGTTTACTCATCGGATTACGCCTTTCGTGCAGAAGAGATCGCTCACGCTTATCGCCTTGACTGGACCATGATCGGCAGCGCGTTCGTTATCGCAATCGGCAGCACAATACTGGTCGGGCTATACCCCATCTGGCGGGTTTGCAACGGCAACCCGGCCCAACAACTGAAAGCACAGTAGGAAAACACATGGAAATCAAACCCATTCTCCTGAGTCTCAAGCACAACAAGGTGCTGTCACTTCTCATTGTCCTGCAGGTGGCATTTACACTGGCCGTGGTCAGCAATTCACTGTTTGTTACCACAGCAACCCTCAAGGAGTGGAATTTGCCATCCGGCCTTCCACACGAAGACATCATCGCCATCTATCCGCAATTTTACGATTTGACTGTGGATACGAAACAGGTGGTCGTTGACGATATTGAGAGGTTCAATCGTCTGCCTGGAGTGATAAGTTCGACGACGACAAACCAGATTCCTTTTGGCGCTGAAGACGTCACGAATATTTTCCTGGAAACAGGCGATGAGCCACAACCCTATCAAACGAACATCTTCGATTTTGACGTTAACGGGCGTGAGGTACTGGGTCTGGACCTGATCGACGGGCGCGATTTTAATGCTTCGGAAGTCGTTCGAAGTGATCCCTCAAAAAGTGATACGAAGCCCGCGGTGGTCCTCATCAGTCAGGATCAGGCCGAGGCCCTTTTCCCGGGCGAGTCAGCGCTTGGAAAAACCATTTGGCTGGAAGCAAATGCTCAACCTGTTGAAGTCATCGGCATCTATAGCAATTTCATGAATGGCGAGAGCCTGAACAACGATGGCATGTCATTCCACACCATGATCCGGCCGCAGGTTTCATGGCAACGAGGATCGGATCCGAGCTACCTGATCCGGGTTGAACCGGGTATGGCTCAAAGCATGTTCGACGATCTGACCAATATCATTTATGAAACGCGTGGACGGTATATGTATGCCATCGAGCGGCTGACGCGGACACAAAAACGCATGTATGACGGCCGCGGCAGCAATGCGGCAACGTTTATGGCCATCAGCCTGATCCTGGTGCTGATTACCGGCCTGGGCATGGCCGGCCTCGTATCATTCCTGGTCAATCAGCGGCAAAAGCAGATCGGTATCCGACGCGCGATGGGTGCCACGCGTTTTGACATCACCCGGTATTTCCTGGTCGAAAACTCCATTCTCACCTGGACCGGGCTGATAGTCGGCGGGATTCTGACGCTCGTAATAACGTATGTGCTGACCGAGAGTGCCGGCGAGAATATTCTGCAAATGAAGTACCTGGTCATGGTGGCCATTGGTCTGTGGATTGTTAACCTGGCGTCGGTTTATTTTCCGGCCCGGCGCGCGGCGAAGGTGGATCCGGCGATAGTGACTCGATCAGACTGATGCGGGTCCGGCACGGGGAATGTTGGCATCATGTCGCAAGCGCGAAGCTATTCCCCGCGGTCGGCCTTAAGTGGTAGTTTGTAGTCAACGATGAATCCGAAAGTCCTGATTATTGATGACAATGATGATGTTGCGCAGGCACTCGGTGTCCTGTTCAAGCTTAATCGTATCGACTGGGCGAGCGCAAACACGCCGGAAGACGGCCTGGCCTTGCTTGCCAAAGAACCTTTCGACCTGATAATCCAGGATATGAATTTTTCGCGCGACATGACGTCAGGCGAAGAAGGCCAGCGCCTGTTCAATGACATACGCGGCTTGTTGCCAGATATTCCGATCATCCTGATCACCGCCTGGACAGACCTCGAAAGTGCGGTGGAACTGGTTCGTTCCGGCGCCGCCGACTACCTGGCCAAACCCTGGGACGACGACAAACTGCTGATCAGCGTCAATAACCTGCTCGATCTGAATGAGCTGCAATCACAGCGGCGGGAAAGCGCGAGCAAGCATAGAACGAGCCGCCGTGACCTGGAAGAGAACTACGACCTGTGTGATATCCAGTTTCAAAGCGATGCCATGTTGCAGTTGCTGAGTATGGCAACAAGGGTCGCACCATCGAATGTGCCTGTACTGATTACCGGACCAAACGGCTCAGGCAAGGAAAAAATTGCTGAAATAGTGCAGGTGAATTCGCGTTGTGCCGAGGGTCCTTTCATCAAGGTAAACGTTGGCGCACTGCCCAGTAACCTGATGGAAGCAGAATTGTTCGGCGCGGAAGCCGGTTCGTACACCGGCATCAGCAAGCGACGCCTGGGCCGATTCGAACGCGCCGACGGTGGCACGCTGTTCCTGGATGAAATAGGCAATCTGCCCCACGAAGGCCAGGTCAAACTGTTGCGCGTACTCGAGACCGGAGAATTCGAACGAATCGGTGGCAGCGAGACCATCAAAGTTGATGTGCGCATCATCAGCGCTACGAACATGGACCTGACGGAAAGCATCGCAGCCGGCAACTTCCGCGAAGATCTTTTCTACCGCCTCAACGTCATTGAACTGAAAGTACCGGCGCTAAAAGATCGTCGCGAAGACATTCTGCAACTGGCAAGCTGGTTCGGTGGCAGTGACTGCCAGCTTGACGATGATGCAAAAACGGTTCTTCGGCAACACGACTGGCCAGGCAATGTGCGCGAGCTACAGAACACGATTAAACGCGCAACGTTGCTATGTCAGGATTCGGTGATTAGCGTGGAGAACCTTGGAATTGAAGCGGCAATGCCGACCCCTCGGCCAGTTCCCGAGGTGAATGCGGATGATATTCGAAGAGCCTTGCAGCAATCGGAAGGCGTCATTTCCGATGCCGCCAGGATGCTGGGCCTGAGCCGCTCGGCGTTTTACCGACGAGTAAAAAAATTCGATATTGACCTGCCATGAAAAAGCCCTCGCTCAAGCGCAGGCTGCTGGTTCATCTGGCGGTTGCCGTTCTTTTTCAGTCCTTCCTGTTTTATCTCATCAGTTATTTCCAGCTCGACTATCGAGTCTGGTTGCCGGTTAGTAGTGTATTGACGCTGCTACTGTTGGTTGTAGCTATCAACTGGTTTCTTGCCCCGATTAGAAAGATAGTGACCGCACTGGAAACGGGTGTCAGCGGTCTGATCGATAATGACTTCAGTATTACTATTCATAATGAAGAATTCGAAGAGCTGGCGTCGATCATTGATGTGTACAATGGCCTGAGCAAAGTTCTGCGTGAAAAAAGACTGGAGCTGATGCAGAAGGAGTTATTGCTCGACAAGATCGTGCAATCAACGCCCGTCGCGATGATCCTGACCAATGACGCTGACCAGGTCGTCTACAGCAACAGCGCCGCTCGTACGCTCCTGAACTCGCCGCGACTTGAAGGTCATACCTTCGAAAGCCTGATCAGGGATATACCCGCGGAAATGCGACAGGCGACGCTGGAACAGCGCGATGGCTTGTTCACGGAGTCGCTCCGTGGCGAAACGGTGGTCTACAGTCTGAACTGCCAGACATTCCTGCTGCAAAACCAGCCGCACCACCTATATCTGTACAAGAACCTGACCACCGAAATATCCCGTAACGAGATCGCCTTGTGGAAGAGGGTTATCCGACTGATCAGCCATGAGCTGAATAACTCGCTCGCGCCAATTTCCTCGATGACGAGTTCGGCCAAGAAAATTCTTAATCAGCCGGAACACCAGGACATGCTGCCGGAAATTCTGGATACGATCGAGCGACGGGCGCAACGCCTGTTTGAATTTACCCGCCAATACGCACGCCTTGCGCGTTTACCATCAGCAAGAAAGCAGCCGGTATTTCTACGGGAATTTTTGAACGATATTGAAAAGGTCTGTGAGGTCGCCGTTGAATCGGACATTCAGACCGATACGCTTTCCATGGACTCCGGCCAGATCGAACAGGTTCTGATCAACCTTTTGAAGAATGCCCGGGAGTCCGGCTCCAGCGAAGACGAGATCAAGCTGTCAGTGCGACAAATACGGGACAATATCCAGTTCGACGTGACGGACAGGGGCGACGGTCTGGGCGCTGAGCAAATCGCGCAGGCGTTGATGCCGTTTTATACGACAAAGCGGAAGGGCACCGGCATCGGGCTGCCGCTTTGCAATGAAATTATTACCGGCCATGGAGGGAGGTTGAAAATTGCCAACCGGGATGGCGGTGGTGTGCGGGTGGATTTCAGTATCCCGTTACAAAGCTGACACCTGGATCTCGTCGCGCTGGTGCTCTGTACCGTGCCCATTACTTCGCCTGTATACTCGACGAATAGAGAGAAGCCCGATCTTGGGCGTTCAAAAACGATAGGTCCAGTATATGAAACACGGTCTGACGACTGCAGCGCTGGCGCTGCTTCTTTTTGGCATAGTGGCGCCCGGCTTTTGCGAGGATGAGTTTGACGATCCCTGGCCGAAAGAGATCAAGTTTCGCCAGGGCACGGTCGTAATGTATCAGCCGCAGCCGGAAACGCTGGAAGGAAACCACGTGACAGGCCGATCAGCCGTTGCGGTGGAAATGGACGGAGCCGAGACACCGGTATTCGGCGTCGTCTGGTTCGAAGCAAGGCTCGATACCGACCGCGAAGAACGCACAGCAATGCTGGTCGATATCGAGGTCACTCGGGTTCGATTTCCAGAGCAGGACGAAGCAAGTGGAGAACAACTCAAAACCTTGCTGGAAACAGAAATTCCAAAGTGGGGGCTGACCATATCGATGGATCGATTGCTGGCGTCCCTGGAATTGCGCGAACAGCAGATTCAGTCTGCTAATCAGATCAATACAGATGCGCCGGTCATCTTGTTCGAGCCTCGGCCCGCCGTACTGATCATGGTTGATGGTGAGCCTCGCCTGAAGCAGGAAGAGGACAGCAAGTTAATGCGCGTTATCAACACGCCGTACACGATTTTGCTGGACTCAAAGTCGTCAACCTATTACCTGAATGCTGATGTAACGACCTGGTACAGCGCATCTGATCTCCAGGGCGACTGGACCGTCGCAACGTCAGTGCCAAAAGAGGTTTCCGCGTTGGCACCGCCGGCAGAGCCGGATGATGGCGATGATCCTGCAGAAGACGAGGAGCCGGGTCCGCCGCCGAAAGTCATCGTTGCCATCGAACCCACGGAGTTGATCTCGAGTACCGGCGAGCCGGAGTACTCGCCGATTTCCGGTACGGAGCTTCTGTATATGAGTAACACCGAGAGCGACGTGTTTCTGCACTTGTCGACCCAGCAGCATTACATCCTGCTGGCCGGTCGTTGGTATGCCGGGAACTCGATGAACGGACCCTGGCGTTACATTGCTGGTGACGAATTGCCAAAAGATTTTGCCGCCATACCTGAAGATGGCCAGATGGCGACCGTCCTGTACGCTGTGCCAGGGACGGACCTGGCGAACGAAGCTGTTTTGGACGCGCAAATCCCACAGACTGCAACGATTGAACGCGACCAAGCCAGCCTTGACGTCGAGTACGACGGCGAGCCGGAGTTTGAAGATATTGAAGAAACGCCATTGGCGTATGCGAAAAACTCACCGACACCGGTTATACAATCCGGCACCAGTTATTACGCTGTCGATGACGCGGTCTGGTTTGTGTCGAGTAATGCGACCGGACCATGGGTTGTTGCAACATCTGTGCCGGATGTTATCTACACGATTCCAGCGACATCTCCCATGTATAACGTCACCTATGTCAAAATTTATGATCACACCGACGAAGTTGTTTACGTTGGTTATCTACCCGGGTACACGGGCACTTACGTTTACAACACGACGGTCGTTTATGGCACTGGCTATTACTACCCCTACTGGTACGGGACCTATTACTACCCGCGCCCGTCCACCTGGGGTTTTCATGTGCGCTACAACCCCTATACCGGATGGAATTTTGGCCTGAGTTATTCGAACGGGCCATTTACATTCTATATTGGCCGCGGCAGCTGGTATCGAGGCGGCTTTTGGGGTCCTGGTCGTTATCACGGATACCGGCATGGCTATCGACATGGATATCGGCGAGGTGCAAGAGCCGGTTACCGTGCAGGTTACCGGGCAGGACAGCGAAACTCGGGCCGGCAAAACATGTACAACAACCAGCGTAACCAGGCACGCTCGACGCAAAAAAGCCAGGCTCGAAACAAAGCGGCAGCAGCGCCATCCACGGGGCGCGCCAATAACGTTTATTCAGATCGCGACGGCAATGTGCATCGCAGAACCGATCAGGGATGGGAGCAGAAAACACGCGACGGTTGGCAGGGTGATCAGCAACGGACCCAGAACCAGGGCTCT
>Ga0316193_10002167_pt1 | contig 13693 bp, 11 predicted proteins | sample MerIslsedime2_MG_FD_207735 | JGI IMG/M metagenome (GOLD analysis project Ga0316193, IMG submission 207735) | Coastal sediment microbial communities from Maine, United States - Merrow Island sediment 2 | ecosystem: Environmental > Aquatic > Marine > Coastal > Sediment | place: USA: Maine...
CAATCTCAAGGATCTGAGCGAGCTGCAGCGTTTCGATCCACATCCATGGATGAAAGAGGTCATTGTCAAGGGGCTCCAGTTTGCCGCCTCTCTCGATTTTGAACGCGCGCTGGAACGGAACCCCATATGGGCCGAGTGGGCCGACGTCCTCGAGATGACCGATCTCGACCACGATGTTGATTCCACCCAGGTGGAGGCGACAATTGCGCACGTCCTTGGTGGAAGGCCCCTCGACGCATTCTGCGCAGCGGCTGGGGTATGGCGCCAAGGGGTCGCGGACTGATGGACATCGACGAACCGCGTCTCGGGATCATCATTCCTGAGCGAAACGTGTTTTCCGAATCTTTCATCGGATCACACATCGATGGGCTCTTCGACGACCCGCTGGTCGTCTGGGGATCGCCGAGACCGCTCTTCCACGGAGATGGCGAAGGATTGCTGTCCGGTTTGTGGGCGGCTGCGGCGAAGATGCTCGCAGTCGGCCGGGGGATGACGACCGCGCGGGCGCAGGGTGCGGTCGGGCGACGCCTTCCCGACTCGGTTTACTCCCGGGTGCTGGCCAAATTTCTGCAACGCACAGACGTCGAGGTCGTGCTCGCGGAGTACGGTCCGACTGCAGTCGCGATCATGGAGGCGTGCTCGATCGCCCGTACACCTCTTGTTGTTCATTTTCATGGTTTCGATGCCTACCAGAAAGAGACGTTGGCCGACTTGCGTGAACCCTACGAGCGCCTTTTCCGAACAGCGTCGCGGGTCGTGGTTGTGTCGAACCACATGCTTGCCCATGTCGTGAGCCTGGGCAGTCCCGCTGCGCAGACCGTCTGCAATCCGTGCGGCGTAGATGTCGATCGGTTCAAGGGAGCCAGGCCCGAGGCCGCGCAGCCGCTCATGTTGGCACTCGGGCGTTTCGTGGAGAAAAAGGGGCCCGCATTGACCCTTCGAGCCTTTGCTCGAGTCCATGACGACGAGCCGCAATCACGCCTGGCCATGCTGGGCGACGGACCGCTGCGTGATGAGTGCATCGATCTCGCCCGGAAACTCGGCATCGACCAGAAGGTGAATTTCCCGGGGAGCATCGGCCACGACGAAGTGGTCGCCTGGATGCGCCGGGCGCGGTGCTTTGTTCAGCACTCTCTGCGGGCGGCAAACGGCGACTCCGAAGGCACACCAGTGGCTGTGCTCGAAGCCTCGTCATGCGGATTGCCCGTGGTTTCGACTCGCCACGGGGGTATCGTCGAGGCCGTTCGAGAGGGCGTCAGCGGATTTCTGGTCGATGAGGGCGACGTCGACGGCATGGCGCAGCATATGTTGCGGCTGGTGCGGGAACCCGAGCTGGCCGCAAGAATGGGCGCTGCCGGGCGACGGCATGTCGAAGCCAATTACTCGTCTCAGAAGAGTCTCGGCCGCCTCCGCTCGATACTCGACGAAGCGGCGCGCAGCGGCGCCTGAAACCGATCCGGACTTGGGTCAGAGATCGCGGAGCGGCCTTGCCCGGTCTCCTTTTCGAATGCGACTCTGGCGATCCAGTTGTCCTTCACGGTCGATCCGAAACTCGGTCTGCTCGTGAAAGTTGTAGAGGCAGGTAATGCGCCACAGGTGTTGCGCATGGTCTCCGGCGAGCTCGAGCATAAAGAGGTACAGGGCGACGTCGTCCGCGGACTCCCAGTACTCACCGGTCTCGGGGTCGATCATGGTTTTCTCGGGCACGTGGTCGAAGAGCGGCCTCCGAAATGAGTGGAGGTGGCTCGTGGCCCACTCGTAATCTCGATAGGAACGGTTCCGGCGGATCTCGCGTGGCGGCGGCAGCTGGAACGGGATCACCCCGGTCGACTCGCGTTGGGTGTTGTAGGTCATCCAGACGTCGGGATCCTGGTAGACCTTGTTGAGGAAGGCGAGGACACCGGGATCGGGCAGCCAATCGTCGCCGTTGAGCTCGATGACGATCGGCTGGCTGTCAACCTGACGGATGCCGTCGAAGGTGTTCCAGGTGCCGCCGCGGCGCCGTGATCGCTGCACGAGTTCGACGCTGTGTCCCGGGTGCTGCTCGCACCATTTTTCGATGAGTGCCGGGGTGTCATCGGTGGATGCGTCATCAATGACGAGGTGCCGGAGGCGGTCCTTGGGGTATCGTTGATCATGAACCGAGTCAAGACACCGCAGGACGTCAGGTCCCGCGTTGCGCTGGGTCGACACAATGTGGAAGTGGTTTCTGCGCTGCGGCTGCACCAACGCGTAACGGACAGCCTCCCGAGCCCGTCCGGCGGCCCGCAAGAGGAGGCGGACCCGGTAGCGGCTCATCAACCACGTCAGGGGATTGGTCACGAATCGCATGCTGTGCCCTTCCATCATACAAACCAACGGCGCCACTCGGCACTGTGGCCTATAATTCGGTTGTGGCACAAACGTCCACCATCAGATCGAAATGCCTCCGATATTTATGTCCGCTCGTCACTCCGAGCAGCCATTGCGAGGCTGCCGCTGGGGCTTCACGATGAGGGAATGCCCGAAGGTCCTCGTGTTGACCCTTTTTTCGGGCGAGGCGGAGTTCGACCGTTGCCGGTCGTCCCTCGAGCAGCAGCTTTACCCATCGTGGGAGCAGCGGGTCATCGAGCATCTCCCCAACACCGAAGCCCACGCGCGGTTGTACCAGACGATCATGACGGAGCGCGAGAACTTCGGGCTCTTTCTCAAGCTCGATGCGGACATGGTTCTGGCCGACTCGAAAGTACTCGGTGACCTCGTTCGTGTTTTCGATGAGCGACCCGAACTCGATCATCTGGTGGTGGCGGTATCCGACTGGATGACCAACAGCCACCTCATTGGCGCCCATTTCTTCTCCAACCGGACGAGGTGGAAGCAGCACGAGGAGACCTTGTATGTCGACCCGGATCCCGATTTTCCGGGCCGCAAGCTGGTGGTCAACGACCCGCCACGAGATCTGATTTTGCACGCCGTTGATCCGTCTCCGCTGCAGGCGTTTCACTTCGGCGCCCACCGGGCCTTGCAGGCGTCACAGGTTTACCGAAGCTTGAGTGATGCCCGACCTCACAATGCTCGCGTTCAGTGGCAATACCTGGATCGCGTGTGGGCTCACTACGTGCGATCGGAAGATCGGCGGTTGGGGCTGGCGATACTCGCGGCGGACATGGTCTTCAGGAGGGAGCTGCCGCCGACTGCCAACGAGTACTCGGACGCGGCACTGGTCTCCGCGTTCGAGGGTGCTGATGCCCTCGACGCTGGCGAGATCCGCGAACGTCTCGATCCGCGATGGGGCAGTTCAACGTCCCGTCTCCAGACGTGGGCGCGCGCTCTCGGGCCGGCCAAGTCCACCCTGGTCGGTATCCGAGGCTTACGGGACGCCGCCGCCTCTGCGGTCAAGGGGCTGCTGGGCACATCTGCGCCGACAGTCGAAATCGGGACCCGCCCCTGATGTGCGGCATCGCCGGGATTCTGGGCCGAGCTGACGTCGAAGAACGGCGCCGTCGTGTTGGTCGAATGACCCGTGCCCTCACCCACCGTGGCCCAGACGATGAAGGGTTTTTTGACGACGATCGGGTGTCACTGGGTTTTCGCCGGCTGGCGGTACTCGACCTCGAAACGGGGGAGCAGCCGATCATTGACACGGATCGGCGCCTCGCCATCGTGCTCAATGGTGAGATCTACAACTTCCGTGGGCTCCGGCTGGAACTCGAGAGCAAGGGGCACCAATTCCGGAGCACGGGAGATGTCGAGGTCGTATTACGTTTGTGGGCCGAGGAAGGCCCCGAATGTCTGCGGCGGCTCAACGGGATGTTCGCCCTTGCCGTTTGGGATGGGCGGCGGCGGGAGCTCTTCCTGGCCCGAGACCGTTTCGGTATCAAACCGCTCTACCTGTGTCGCGGTGGCGATGGGCTGGCCTTTGCCTCGGAGTTCCGCAGCTTACGTGCGGGCGGATTCCCGGAGACCACCCGGCTCGATGAACTGCAGCTCCGTCACTACCTCGCCTATGGCTACCTCTCTCCCGAAGGAGCGCCGTTCGAAGGCGTTCAATCGCTGCCCCCCGCGACGATACTTACGGTCGACTCTGATGGACGCGAGCGGCTCGACATCTACTGGAAGCCTCCGGCGCCGGACGAATCCTCATCCGTTCCTCGCCGGGTCGTCGATCGGCTGCGAGACGCGCTCGAGGGCTCGGTCGGACGGCAATTGGTGGCGGACGTGCCGGTTGGTGTTTTTCTCTCCGGGGGACTCGACTCCAGCACCCTGAGTGCCATTGCCCACCGGCGGGTGAGTGGCCCGCTGCGGACCTTCTCGGTCGGTTTCGAGGGTCCGGATGCCGTCTCCGAGCTCCCCGCAGCGCGTGAGATTGCTCACTATCTCGACAGTGATCACCACGAGCTGATGATGGATCCGCGTCAGGTAGCTCGGGACGTCGAGCAGATCATTGATGGCCTCGATACGCCGCTCGCCGACCCAACCGCGATCCCAACCTGGTACATGTCGAGGCTCGCGCGTGAACGGGTCACCGTCGCGTTGTCAGGCGAGGGCGCGGATGAGATCTTTGGGGGCTATGCCAGACAGCGCTACGACGTCGCCTTCGACCGCATCGGCGAAGTTGGCCGAAGGCTGTTGCCGGCGGCGATGATGCTGGCGGGCAAAAAGTCGTCAACTCGGTTTGCACGGCGGTTGCGCATGACGCCGGGGCTGGAGCGCCAGCTCGACTGGGGTCGGCTCTTTTCCAGCGATGAAATCGAACAGCTGGTCGAGACCCCGTTTGTGAACGAGGCCGCGGTCCACGGACCATACGCCGAGCTTGCCAGACAATGGCTTGAGTGGGCCGATGTCGACCCGGTCAATGGACGTCTCGAGGCCGATCGCTGCACATTCCTGCCCGGTGATCTCCTGCCCAAGGTGGATCGAATGTCGATGGCCCACTCGCTCGAGGTCCGGGTCCCCTACCTGGACAACGAGGTTGTCGACCTTGTTCTCGCTCTGCCGGGGCGGTTCAAGCAGAGCGTGAGGCGAGACAAAATCCTCCTCCGCGAGGTTGCCTCGGGTGTGCTCCCGAAGGGCGGTTCCCTGCGCCGCAAGCGTGGCTTCGAGGTTCCGATCGGCGCCTGGTTGCGAGGCCCTCTGCGACCGGCCCTGACCGGTCTTCTGTCGTCGCCGAACCTGGCGGGTCCGGGTGTTCTGCGGGCGTCCGAAGTCTCCCGCCTGGTCGATGAGCACCTCGCAGGGAGTCGTGACCACGGGCGCGCCCTGTGGTCGTTGATGGTGTTGTCGCGTTGGTTCGAACGGGAGGGGCTGCGATGAAGATCGCGTTGCTCTCTCACCTCGCGTCGGAGGAGGCGCCGACCGGCGCCGAGCGATCTCTGGCTCTGCTGGCCCTGGGGCTGTCGGCCGGCGGGCACGAGGTTGTGGTGGCAACCCCCGGTCCGTGGGCCTTGCGCGAAGAGCTCGAAGCCGGTGGGGTGGTGGTGGCAACGGTGCCGGTCCGGCAGTGCTGGCTCGTCCAGTATGGACCGCAGCCGCTGTGGCGTCAGGCGGCACGGGGTTTGCGTTATGCCTTTCCCGACTCGGGAGGCCGTCGGCTTCGCGCGTGGCTGTCTGAGCTGATGCCGGATGCGGTCCACGTCAACTGCCTGTCCAACCTTCGGGGTGCGGCAGCAGCCCGGGCCCTGGGTCTGCCGGTGGTATGGCACCTGCGCGAGATCCTGCCTCCGGGTTCCCGGCGCCGGTGGTTTGCTGGCCGGCTGCGTTGTGACGCCACCCGTATCGTGGCGGTCAGTGAGGCGGTTGCAGAATGGGTGCGGGAAGAGGGTCTTGGTGACCGGGTGGAGGTCGTCCACAACGGTGTCGATCCTCCAGACGATGGATTCGACCGGGAGGCGTTGCGGGACCGTTTCGATCTGCCACCGGAAGCCGTCGTGGTGGGCCTCTTCAGTCAACTGGTGGTTCACAAGGGGGCATTCGACCTGGTGCGCGCGGCACACTCTGCCGTCGCCGAAAATCCTCGGCTGCACTTCCTTGTCGCAGGCCACGGTCCGGCCTCCTTTGCCGACCAGCTACGGCGCGAGATTGAAGCCGGTGCGGCCGCAGGGCAGATTCGCGTGGTGCCGCCGCAGGCCGAAATCTGGGAGCTTTTGGCGGCGGTGGATATGCTCGCCCTGCCGACGCAGTGGCCAGATCCATTGCCGCGGTCGGTCATGGAGGCGATGGCCGCAGGACGGCCGGTGGTGGCGTACGACGCCGGCGGAGTGCCGGAGATGGTGGTCGACGGCGAGACCGGTCTGCTGTGTCAACCCGGCGAGGTTGAAGATCTCTCTCGAGCAATTGTCGAGATGGCGGCCAACGAGGCCCTCCGCAATCGTTTGGGTGAGGCGGGTCGGAGACGCGCCCGGGAGCTTTTCAGCGTGGCGCTCCACGTTGAGCGGATGGAGGCAGTTCTCGAGGCGGTAGCGTCAGTCCGCAATTGAAAGCAGCGGGCCGATAGTCTTTGCGGCGTTTGCGTGCTCGGGTTGCGCGAGTTCCTGTGACAGCCACGTGCGAAGTTCGTCGGGCAGAGGGTGTTCCGACAGCAGCCGCGCGGCCGAATCCACCAGGGGCGCGAAGTCCGGGTCACGGTCGAGGCTGTCGACGAGTCGCGTCGCGGCCTCGTTCCATCGGCCGAGTTCCATCAGTGCGGTGACGGCCACCTTCGAGCCGGGTGCGGTCGGCGGGTGGAGCGAATTCAGTATTTCAAGCTGTTCGAGGGCCTCAGCCGGTCGGCCGGTATAGAGCAGGGCCGCCGCCAGGTTATGGCGCGGACGAAAAAGCTCAGGCCCGCGCTCTGTCGCCTTCCGGAAGCACTCCCGCGCTTCCTCGAGCTCACCCTTTTCGATATGGACGTTGCCCAGCCATTCCCAACCGTCGGGCCCCTCAGAAAAGATTTCGATCGCAGCGTGGGCGAGGTTTTCCTGGTTGGCGTAGACCCACAGCGCGTGTCGCAGACCGACCTGTTCGACCACGATGGCGGTCACCACGATCAGCGGTACCGCCCACCACAGGCGGGGTCTTTCGAGAGCGAGCGCACGGTGGGCCCAGAGTCCGAGCTCCGCCAGCGCGAGGGCGGTGATCGCCAGCGGCAAGTAAAGATAGCGTCCAAAACCGCCCCACCCCGGGACCGTCGCCACCAGCGCGATCGGGAGGAGCATCAACCCGGTCGTGAGTGCTGCGGCGAGCGCCAGCGGCAGAGTTCGCCGGAGGGCAACTGCGGCCACCAGCAGGGCCAGGCAGAGTGCGGCCGCGCCTGCGCTGGCACCCCAACCGACAGCCGCGTACTCCCACGAGAGGTGGCGGATTCCGATCGGCTGCATGGTGAGCATCGCGAGAAGGCCATCCAGAACAAGAATCGGATAGATCTTGAAGGCTGCCAATCGCTGAACGGAGTCGGCCCCGGTCGCCTGCAGGCCGGAGAGGGCGGCGGTGCGCAACAGGATAAAAACGAAACCGGCGATCGCGACCGGAACCAGGTGCCGCAGCCGAACACCGCGCGCGAGGATCAGATAGAGGCCGAACGCCGGCAACGCCGCCAGCACCACTTCTTTGGCAAGGAGACCGGCGAAGAACATCAGCCCAGCTGCGACGGCGGCAACCCAGATGCGAGGCCCTCGTTGACCCTCGCCGTTGCGGCGATCGAGGATCAGGACGGCGCCGAGAAGTCCGGCTGCAGCCAATGGCTCGGGCAGGGCGGAAGACCACAGATAGGCCTCGGCGGTGACCGGGTGACAGGCGAAAAAGAGGACCGCGACTGCGGTCGCCGGCCGCGAATCGAGCCAGCGGATGCCGAGGAACCACAGGAGCAAGCACACCACGAGGTGAGCGGCCAGAACCGCGAGATGGAACCAGAACGGATCGGGCCCGTTCATCTGGTACACGGCGGCCAGGGCGACCATGAACAGCGGCCGGTAGGTGTCGACGCCGTCGGCGCCCCGACCCTCGCCTCCGGCGGACTGGACAACGTTGTGGGTGAAGTAGAAGGGGATGCGCGACGGGTCGCCGATGGTGGTGGAGTTGACGATCTGGTCGAAATCGTCCCACAGGAAGTCGGCCCGCAGAGCCGGTGACAGGAGTGCAGCGACGAGAGCGAGCAAGAGCACGATTTGCAGCGGACCGCGTGCCGCCAACCAATTCGTCAGAGCTTTCCAGCTTTCGGCCATCCCGACCATTGTCGCAGCTTTCCCAACCGCCCGCCCACCCTTCGGGCAAACGGCTATACGGGTTCCACCACACGCCCACCCACGGCTATACGGCAAGACGGCTATTCGGCTCATGTTCTTGACAACGCTTTTACCGCGCCCGATCGTTTTGCCGTAAAGCCGTAAAGCCGTAAAGCCGTAAAGCCGTAAAGCCGTAAAGCCGTAAAGCCGTGCTGCCCCTTATAATCAATTGATGTCCTGCCTTTGGTGGTTTTCATCTCAAACAGGAGCTGTGTGGTGACCATCGGTGCCGTGGTGGTGAGCCACAACTCCGCCGATGACCTTCCGGCCTGTCTCGAGGCCCTCCGCGGTGCGGCTGGCCTCGGACGGGTGGTCGTGGTGGACAACGATTCGGAGGATCAAAGCCGGGTGCTCGTGCGGGGCATCGACGATCCCCGGATCAAACTGGTGGCGGAGGAGGTTAACAGCGGTTTTGCAGGCGGCTGCAATCGTGGCTTTCGCGAGCTCGGCGACGACTTCGAATGCCTCGCCTTCCTCAACCCGGACGTCGTCGTATCCGATGACTGTCTGGAGCGAGCAGCGAGCGCGCTGGATCAGGATGATCGTCTGGCGGGCGTCGCTCCACTCTTGATGCGATCCGATGGCGAAATTGTCGACACCATCGGTCAGGTGTTGAACCCATGGACGTTAGAGGTTGCCGACCGTGGCTATGGCGATTCACTCACCCCGAGGCTGAAGCAGAACACCGATGTATTGGCCGCCTGTGGAGCGCTGGCGGTATTTCGCCAGCAGGCGTTGGCGTCGGTAGCGGATGCACACGGGCCGTGGGCGCAGCACTATTTCTGCTTCTGGGAGGACCTCGAGCTGGGGTGGCGATTGGTCAACGCGGGTTGGCGAATTCAAAGCTGCCCGGATGCAGTGGCCATCCACCGCCGCGGCGCCGGCGCCGCCTCCGGCAGCGGCCCGCTAAGATGGCGACGGCCGCCGGAGCTCGAGGCCTGTATCCTCACCAACCGCTGGATGACCCTCATCCGACACCTCCACCCCCTTGATCTCGTGCGGTACCTCCCCCTACTCTTGTTATGGGATTCAAGTTTGGTGGTGGCCGGCGCGATGCGCCGGCCGTCCCTCGTCGGACACTTGCGGCGGCGGTGGCCGATGGTGATGCACGAGTGGCGAAACCGAAGCCGAGACCGCCGACGGAGGTTGCACGAGCTGCCATGACGATTCGCCTCATCCTCGGTTTCTTTCTCGCCTACTTCCTCGCGCTCGTGGGAACGCCCATGGCACGCGAGGCGGCGCTGCGGTTCGGTGTTGTCGACAAACCCGATGGTGCGCTCAAGAACCATCAACAGCCGGTCGCCTATCTCGGTGGACTCGCCGTCTTCATCGCCTTCCTCCTTTCCATCGGCATGACCTTCGAGTTCGACCAGGAGCTGCTGGCCCTGCTGCTCGCGTCGACGATCGTGACAACGGTTGGTCTGATTGACGACTTCGGCGCCCTGACGCCGAAGCCGAAGGCGATCGGCCAGGTGGTGGCTGTCTTTGTCCTCATTAAATCGGGAATCATGATCGAGGTCACGATCATTCCGTGGTGGCTGCGGCTCGTCATCACCGTGGTGTGGCTGGTCGGGCTCTCCAACGCCTTCAACCTGGTGGACATAATGGATGGGCTGGCAAGCGGGCTCGGAGTCATCTCCGCGACCTTCCTGTTGGTGGTGGCGTTGCTCAATGGGCGCCTGATGGTGGCTGCGTTTACGGTCGCGCTGATCGGCGCCCTGCTCGGTTTTCTTCGTTCCAACTTCCATCCCGCCACCATCTACCTCGGTGACTGCGGAAGCCTCTTTATCGGCCTCACGCTCGGTGCGTTGGCGATGGTGATGGATTACACGGCGCACAATCCCCTTGGCTGGTTGGCTCCGCTCTATATCCTTGCCGTGCCGATCATCGATACGGTCTATGTGATGGTGCTCAGGATCAAGGCGGGCCGCAAGATCTACTACGGGAGTCCCGACCACTTTCCACTCCGCATGCGGCACCGTCTCGATGGCTGGACCGCAGGTACGGTCGTCGTCAGCTACGCGGTGGCGGTGGTCTTCGGCGCCATCGGCCTGGTGGTGCTCTTTCTCGATCCCGTGTCCACCCTCGTCGTCACCGGGGTCGTAGGCGTCACCGTCATCGGTCTCCTGGCATGGTTGGCGATGGTGCCGATGGAGTCGTCATGAAGCCGGTAGTGATCCTTGGGGGTGGCCTCACAGGGTTGGTGGCGGCGGAGCAGTTGGAGCGGGCGGGGACGCCAACGGTGGTGCTCGAGCGCGAGGCGGAACCGGGGGGCGCCTGCCGCAGCCTGTCAGACGACGGATTCGTCTTCGATTACACCGGTCACCTGCTGCACGTGGCACGACCCGAGACCGAGGCCTACCTCGAAGAGCTCGGTCTGTGGCGGCAGCTCGAGGTCCACGGGCGGCGGGCGGCGGTAGTCATCGGCGGAAAGACGACTCCGTATCCGGTGCAGATCAACACCCATGGCCTGGCACCGGAAGTGCGGCGCGACTGTCTGCTCGGTTTCGTTCGCGCGTGGGCGGACGAGACGGCTGACGAACCGGCTGATTTTCGGTCCTGGGTATTGGATCGATTTGGTGAAGGGCTGGCCGAGCATTTCTTCTTCCCATACAACAGCAAGCTCTATCGAGCCCGCCCCGAGGAGTTGAGCCTCGACTGGGTCGGGCGCTATGTGCCCAAACCGAAGCTCGAGGAGGTGGTCGACGGCGCCCTCGGTCTGCACGACGAGGATGTCGGCTACAACGCCACTTTCCGTTACCCAGCGAGCGGAGGCATCAGCCTGCTTCCGAACGGGGTCGCCGAGCGTTTGAGCGGTCTTCGGCTCGGACACGAGGTGACACGGGTCCACCTCGGAGAGCGCTGGGTGGAACTTGCTGACGGCGAACGATTGGCCTGGCGGAAGCTGCTGTCCACGATCTCGTTGCCGGCACTCATTGACCGCGTCGTTGATCCTTTGCCGGAGGAGGTCGCGGTGGCCAGACGCGCTCTGCGCTGGGTGCGGGTGCTCAACCTCGCCCTCGGTGTCGAGGGTCCGGCGCCGAGTGATGAACACTGGCTCTATTTTCCCGATCCGGAGCTGCCATTTTATCGAGTGGGCTTTCCTTCCAACCACGGGGATCTCGCTCCCGAGGGCTGCCACACCGTGTCTGTGGAGGTCAGCCTGGACCCCGGCGCGGGCGAGGTGGAGGCCCTCGCTGCCGGCGCCCAAAGTGCTCTGGCCGACGTCGGTCTCCTCGACGAGGGGGCGGTGCGGGTGCGCAGGGTGGCGGTCCTCGATCCTGCCTACGTAGTCTTTGACCATCCCCGGCGGGAGGCGGTAGCGCTGCTGCGCGGCTTCCTCCGCGAGCACGGAGTGACGCTCGCCGGGCGCTGGGCCGAGTGGAAGTACTCGGCGATGGAGGACGCCGTCCTCGACGGCATGCGGGCTGCGCGCAGCTTCGGCGGCGCCGGGTAGGGATCGGTGCAGTGACCGAAACAGAGCGTATCCGGGTCCTCCTGGCCATTACCCGGCTCGAGCTCGGTGGCGCGCAGCGGGTTGTGTTGCACACCGCCAAGGAGCTCGATCGGGGGTCCTTCGACGTCGCTCTTTGCTGGGGCCCGGGGGACCTCCTCGACGATGAGACGGCGGCGATCCGGGACCTCGAGCGCATCCCGGTACCGACTCTCGTCCGTCCAGTTGCGCCGATTTCTGATCTCCGCGCCCTCGGATCCCTGCGCGCGGCGGTGCGCTCTTTTCAGCCGCAGGTGGTCCACACCCACTCCTCCAAGGCGGGGATCCTGGGCCGTCTCGCGGCTCGGTTGGAGGGCGTGCCGGCGGTGCACACGGTGCACGGTTTCGGTTTTACGCCGCTGCAGGCAGCGCCGACGTATTTTTTCTTCCGGGCGGTCGAGAGGACAATGGCTCGATTCACCGATCATTTTGTGACGGTTTCGGAGACCGATCGCCGCCGCGGTGTCGAGATGGGGCTCTTCCCACCCGAAAAGGCGACGGTGATCAGGGCCGCAATCGACCTCGAGAGATTCCGCGCCGCGGCGGACGGTGACGCCGTTCGTGAACGGCTGGGCGTCCCGGTTGGTCCTCCGATCGTGACTCAGGTGGGCAACTTCAAACCGCAGAAGGCGCCGCTCGACTTCGTGCGGGTCGCCGGCGCGGTCCACGAGCAGCATCCGGATGCGTGGTTCGTGATGGTTGGCGATGGGCCCCTGCGGGAGCCCGCCGAGAGGCTGGCGCGCGAGCTCGGAGTCGCCGACCGGATGGCCTTCAGTGGATGGTGGAATGATGTTCCCGGTCTTTTGGCCGCAACCACTGTTTCGGTCCTGACGTCGCGCCACGAGGGCCTGCCCTGCTCAATCGTGGAATCGCTGGCGGCTGGAGTGCCGGTGGTGGCGACCGCGGTCGACGGCACGGTCGAGGTGGTACGCTCGGGAGACAATGGGTTGCTGGCCCCGGCCGGAGATATCACGGGCCTGGCCCAATCGGTTGGTCGGTTGCTGGCGGACCCAGGTCTGCGGGCGCGGATGGCGGCGGCCGCACGAGAGGGTCTCGAAGCCTTCGATCGTGATCTCATGGTGCGGCAGCAGGAGGATCTCTATAGATGGATGTGTTCGCACAGCCGTTCGTGATGGTCTACACCCTTGCCTTTGTCTGGGGAGCGGTGGTCGGGAGCTTTCTCAACGTGTTGGTCTACCGGCTGCCGCGAGAGATCTCGGTTGTGCGGACGCCACCGTCATCGTGCCCGGCCTGCTCGGCGCCGATAAGGTGGTACGACAACATCCCGCTCTTCTCCTGGCTGATCCTGCGCGGCCGCTGTCGCCGGTGCCAGGCGTCGATATCGATCCGCTATCCGCTGGTCGAGCTCGCCGCCGGGCTGCTGGCGGTCGCCGCAATGGCGCGCTGGGGCTTCAGTGTGACCGGGCTCGAGGTGTTGATCTTCGCTTGGATCTCGCTTGCGCTCGGGCTCATTGATTTCGACTACCAGATTCTGCCCAATGTACTGACCTACCCCTCGATTGTTTTTGGGCTCGTTTTTTCGTGGCTCGGTGGCTACACCTGGTGGCTCGACGCGCTGGTTGGCGCCCTTGTCGGCGCTCTGTTGCCGACCCTGGTGATTGTCGTTTATAAGCTCTGGCGGGGCATCGAAGGGATGGGGTGGGGCGACGTCAAGTACCTTGCCGCAATCGGCGCGGTGGTGGGTTTGCGCGGCGTCGTTGGAATATTGGTAGTCGCTTCGATTCTCGGCGCGCTGGTGGGTCTCGCCTTGATCGCCAGTGGCCGGGGGTCGGGCAAGACCGCGCTGCCGTTCGGCACCTTCCTGGCGTTGGCGGTGATCCTGTGGCTCTACGCCCCGGCCTCGTGGTTAGCGTTGAGCCCACTGTAGGCAGCCACGAGCGCCTCTTCGAGGCTGCGGTCCTGATCGGGGAAAACGGTCCGCAGATCGAGCACCACCTCGTCG
>Ga0316193_10002170_pt1 | contig 13678 bp, 10 predicted proteins | sample MerIslsedime2_MG_FD_207735 | JGI IMG/M metagenome (GOLD analysis project Ga0316193, IMG submission 207735) | Coastal sediment microbial communities from Maine, United States - Merrow Island sediment 2 | ecosystem: Environmental > Aquatic > Marine > Coastal > Sediment | place: USA: Maine...
AACGTCTGTCTGGGCGATATGAATATCAAACTGCATTGAGAACATTTCCTTCCTTTAAACCCATTTTCTTCAATGACGATTTTCTCACTTCCCTTGCTACAAAAAATGCATCGCACATCTTCCATTGTATGTACTTTTGTACTCCTTTTGATAGGACTTATACTTAATTTACTATTAATTTTATTTTTGAGTTACAACAATTTTTTTTCGTCCCTCCATATTTTTTGAATTATATCCATATCTCTTGCTGAAATGGCTTTCAGTGCTAATAAGCTTAAGATAAAAGCTACTGGTGCAATAAGAATTAAAATTACAAGATAACTATCTTTAAATAATAAAATAACCAATCCCATTAAAAGACTCGCAAAAAATGGTTTCTTGGCAAGATAAAAATATTTTATTTTAAATAAATTTCTGGAGACATAATGATTCTGGTAAAAAAAAGTAACAAATGCTGATGCAGCGCCGGCAATACCTGCTCCAATATAGCTTAAATTGGGTATAAGCAATAGGCTAAGGCCGATGTTGGAAATCATTCCGATGATATTTGCTTTTAGATTTATTATTTGATTATTGCTAGCTATCAAAGCATTAGCAAATATTTGATTAAAACCTTTCAGAAGCAATACCCATATCAGAATATTGAGGACATATGCTGATGGCAAAAAATCTCTTTCAAAAATTAAAACAATAAATCTATTGCCAAGTAATGTTATTGTTGTAATAACGGGTAAAATAAAAATCATGAAGTATCTAAAGGACTCTATGCAAACAATTTCGAATTTTTCCAATGATGATTTAAATAATCTAAAAATCACGGGTTGAATAGCAAAAATGTAAAAGCTAATGCCAAGACTAAACAAGTTCACCAATCTATCAGCGGCACTAAAAAAGCCCACATCTCTTGCTCCCATCATGCTCGTGAGTATAACGATATTAATATAAAAGCGAATAGCTGCTACGATAAGAATAAGAGCAAATACGGGAGTATTTCTCAAAATCCATTTACAGAAAACAATATTTATTGCAGATAGGTTTTGGCGGGCCTTGGAAATGCATTTTAGGGTCAAAAATAAGCTGATAATAAAAATTAGAAAGTGGCTACCCAAGATCACAAACATTAAATACACTAAGCCTAATTTTTGGAATAAAACAATAATACCAAGTAACAATTTGAACACATTACCAGTCACGATTGCGATGGTTATATGTTCAAGTTTTTCAAAACCACGGCTTATTGATTGACACACTACCCCGAATGTATATGGAACTAACGAAATGCTCAGCACATAGACGGCCCTTATGACCTCAGAATCATCAGTGACTAAAGGGACAGAAAGGCACATGAATCCAGCTATTGGGATTGAGAAAATAACACCTAAAAATGAAGCATTAACAAAAAATTTACTGGCCTTGGAAGTGTCCTGGGCGACCTCGCGCGTTATTAGATGTTGAAAACCCAACGAGGCAAAAGCCTGGAATATAAACAACACCGACAACGCAGAAGTATATACCCCTAGCCCGGAAACGCCTAAAAGTCTGGCGATGAAATATACTAAAACAAATGAGCTGGCAGGCGTTGAAATTTGAGTTAATAATGACGCGCCTGAATTTTTTACTATCCTTCTGACCGAGTTCATTTATTTGGCTTTAGTGTCCTCAATAGGTTTTGAATAGTATCAATCAGTTCTGGAAGGCAGGAAGAATAAATGTTCGGAGATTACTATGGAGAAGGCAGCTCTGTGCCAACAGTAAATCCATACGTTGCAACATTGAGTTAATTTCGATTATCGGACATGGTGCTTATGCCCCCAATTCTAAAAAAAAATTGTGCAATCAGTGTAATATGCGGATAAGTATAAAATCCACAGATAACGCTGATTGCACAGAGTTAAGTCCGGCACCGGGAAACTTGAATTGATCACCATTTAAAGCGACCAAAGTTAGAACTAATCACCAACACTTTTTTGCTAAACACTTTAATTTAGGCAACCATCAAAGAGCCTCAGCTGCGTCGAATAACTTTACTCAGCTAATAATTCTTCATATATATTACAATAATCTTCTTTTACAATTTCCCAGCGTACGGACTCGAATTTTGCAAAAGCATTGTTTACCATTTTTTTTCTTGTCTCAGGGCTATTATAAAGCTTGATTATGCTTCTTGCTAGTTCTATGTCATCGCCAGATTCAAAATACTTTAGACAAGAATCATCTGAACCAAAGAAATCTTCGACCGCTTTTGTTCTCGATATGATTACGGGTTTTTTCATAGCAATAAATTCGAACATTTTATTAGTATGCACAAGATCCGAATAAGCATTTTTTTTCATAGGGACTATACCAATATCCGATTTTGCCACCATTTTAATCATATCGAAAAAAGGAATAAAACCGCAAAAGTGAACATAGTCTTCAAGGCGCAATTCTGATACAAGCCGCTTAAGTTCGGATTCATATTCTCCATAACCTAAAATGTTAAGCTGAATATTAGGAATTTCTTCCTTGGCAATATCAATTGCTCTAATGGCCACATCTTGACCGCATCGTTTGAGCATCGCCCCGTGGATAACAATTAGAAACTTATTGTCATTTCTGCGCAGATCATTTTTATAGCTGTCAAAGTTGAATTCCAAATTAGGAACGTTGAGAACTACATCTATTTTAGAAGCTGAATACTGCCGCTTAACATAATTTGTTTTCATTTGCTCACTCACAGTTATGGCATGATTAGCATACATGATACTAATTTTTTCAAAAAATCTAACGAAACGAATGAGCAACTTTCGATTATGGCCAAATAAAGTACCAAAAAGTTCAGGGGTGGGCTCATGCAGATCGAGGCTGATTTTTGCTCCTAAAAGCTTCGGTACGATCGTAACAAATACTAGAAAATCCGGTAAGGTATTGACTTGAATAAAATCATATCGATTGCGAAAATAAAGTGAACATAGCTTAATCGAGGCTAAGAAAAAAAAAGAAGTATATTCGTAAATATACCTTGAGATGCCTTCACGCTGATGTTTTATTGGAATCCGATAAATATTGACGCCATTATTAATTTCTTTCCTTTTTTCAAATTCTTGCTTTAGACAGATAATATCCACTTGGTACCCTTTCTCCGCCAAGGCCAATGCCTCCTTGCGAACGCGGATATCGAATGGATAATGTCCCTGCCTAACGATACAAACTTTCTTCATATTTCCAGCCCCTTTAGGGCAATATCTCATAAAATTTTGGTGGCAAGCGGCTATCGTTCGGCCATCCCAGTACCGGTGCCAAATAGCATGCATCACAGGATATTAATGAGACATCACCATTTGTCCCAATAATTCCTTGTAAACACTTACTATTATTTTAGATACGCGTCTAAGGGTTAAATTTATTTCGAAAATACGATCCCTTCCATTGCAGTTCCCCTGGAAAGCGAGGGCTTGATTCAATTTTAACGACACCGCCTCAGGTTTTCTCTCAACCAAGAAACAGCCTTCAGCATTTCCAGTGATCATTTTGGCATCGCCGGTATCCGTAAAAATCAAGGGCACATTTACCGCCAATGCTTCTTTTAAAACGCTGGGCGAAGCTTCATATACCGAGAGTTGTGCAACAACATCCGCCGCATTCATATAATACGGCATATCGGCATGCGAGAGATTTCCACCAGTAACTATTTGAAGGTCGGGTCGGTTAAGATATCTTATCGATTCTCTTAATATATCAAAACCTTTTTGTTTGTTGGCTGGTGAGGCAGGGAAAAATACAATTTTTTTATCAAGGGGGAGGCCTATCTTTTGACGGCACCATATTTTTCCCAGAGGCCTAAACAATGCGGTGTTGACGCCGCAAGGCAAAACAACGGATTTACCATTATAATTTAGCTTTTTTAGCATTTCGGCTTGAACTGCTATGACCATGTCCACCATTTTCAAAGCTATAATCTTGAGCCTCTTGGAAAAGACCAGCCGTTTGATAAAATCAACATTTTTTATGCTGGAATCATTCTGCCGATGAACCTCACCTTCGTGGAAAGTTAAGATTAACGGCGATTTTATGCATGCCACGGCGGATGCGATTTTGATCGGGTAAATACAATAGGTATGGTGGGCATGAATGATATCATATCGTTTACTTTTGATTTTTCCAACGAGCTCTGAAATTCCGGAAATATATCTTAAACGGCTCTCCTTTCCATTTACAAAAAAGACATCAATCGAAACACCTTCTTTTCTCAGAGATTCAACCTGTTCCTTGACAAAAATACCATAGGCGCGATTTTGTTCCGTTGGGTACATGTTCGTGACTACCAATACATTCACATCTGGTTCTATAATTTTGTCAATCATTACTTCTCAAAGATAAAGACATCAGAATGGGTTGTTTCTTAAGAGAGCAAACATCTCCCAATTGAATACTATTTAATATATATAATTTTTAATACATTTGTTCTTCGAATTGAATTCTTGTTATAGCAAAAATAAGCCCTGCAAAAAACCAGGTAAACAGAAACATTTTACTACCCATAGAGGCCACATCATATAAACCATGAATTAAGAAAGCCAAAATTCCAGCCAGCATACCTATTGTGCCATATACCATAAATCCTTCATTTAATATTATATAGCGTACTCCTGTATAAAAGATCACTACTAAGAACCAAATAAAAATCGAGAGTCCAGGAATGCCCATTTCAGCCGCAATCTGTAAAAAAATATTATGAACTGGATGATGCGATATTTGTTCAAGTCCTTCTTCAGTATTGTCATATTTCCACATAATCTCTGAATAGTTGTTAATGCCAATACCTAAAATGGGATGTGATTTGATTATATTAAATGCAATCTCAAATTGGGGAAGTCTAGATTTAGTAGAACCCTTGTCGGCCCCTGCAAATCGACCATACGTTTTGCTAAATAGCCTTGGGTATAATGGGAATAGTATAATAATAATAAAAATGATCGCAAAAAAAAGATTGATGAGCGATTTTTTATCTTCGATTTTGTAAAAAACAAAAAGTCCTACGAACACTGATGCCACTGCAAAACTAATCCATCCAGATCTCGAATTGGTCCACATTAACGAAGCTGAAGCCACCCCTAAGGTTACAAAACATACCAGTTTGTAAAAAGGCTTTATCTGAGAAACCATCATACTCATGGCGATCGGCAAAAAGCAAGTAAGATACCAGGCAAAATCATTATAAGAAACCCAAGTTCCTTTAACTCTTGAATCTACCCATGAAGGACCGCCCAGCGCTGTAGGGAAAAAAGGTCTATCATAACGATGTTGAGCCCATCCCAAAACTCCCTCTAAGAAAAGACATGTGATAAAAACAGTGAGTATAAATTGAACATCATTTTTAGTTTTTATATTATTAGCCAGATAAATAAAAGTTAAGTACATCTTAATTACTTCAATGATTTCATATACGCTATAATCTGGATATTCCGCCGATATTGTCGATAAACACGCATAACTTATTAGAAAAATTGCAGGAATGCTAATGACAGGAAATAGTTCTATATTTGTTTTTTTTTTAAAAATTAATTCGGAAAACCATAATAAATATGAAAATGCAAGAACGATATCGTAAAAGGATACTATATATCCGGCGGCACCACCTACATGGCCGGTGTAACCGAATGTGATATCAATGGATATTGGTAGGCATACGACTAATATACCCAGAAGTAGACGTTTAGAATCTCCGATAATAATAGCGAAAAAAGGAGAAATTATTGCTAAAAGGATAATAGTAGCATAGGTTTCTGGGAGCCTTGAAAAGAGTATTATAATTATAAATCCACATGTCATGCCAGTGAAAATTGTAAAGAACAACCAGCTTATTTTATTCTTCGCAATAATGTTAAGATGTTTAAATTGCATTTATTTTATTATTTAGGAAATAGTGGTTTTTCTATGTGTTTTGAAGCTTTTTAGTGATGCTTGGGATAGCGCCTAAAACAGGAAGATTTAAATATCGCTCGACTTCACCAGGTGTTTTTAAAGAATTATCCAAATACTCAGCAATGAATGCCATACCCAGACTAAAAATTATTGCTATAATAACTGCTATCGCCAATAAAATTATCTTTTTCTTTTTATTAGAATAGGGAGGTGGAAATGCTCGGTCAATGACTCTTATACTTCCCGTTTTCATTTCATTTGCTTGGAGAATACCGGCATTGTCTAGTTTGGCCTTTAGTCTTCGATACGTTTGTTGATTGTTTTGAAACCCTCGCGCTAGTTTTTCGAAAGCAAACTGTTTCTCTGTCAATTTTTCGCGCCTCTTTAAAAGTGTATCTATTTGATTGGCTAAATGGTCCTTTTTTTCATTCAACTTTATTAATTCCAAATTTAAGTTTTGTAAAGTCAGACTATCCGTTTGGTCAAAACTTATTGATCGTGCATTTTTCAGCCCTTCTTCTATTAAGCCTATTTTATTTCTTAATGCTTTCAAATCTGGATGCTCCTCAGTTAAATTCACTTTTGCTTCAACCAATTCGTATTTAAGTGTATTTAACTTATCTTTCAAGGCACGATCTTCTATATTCTGGTATTGATCTTGAGAAGTAATTTGTTCATTTTTAGCCTTTTCACTACTTTTTTTTATTTGATAGACTTGTCTTCCAAGATTTGCAATCTGCAACTGAATCTCTTCAAATTCTTCTTCGGCTGTGGCCAGTTTTTTTATATTAATAGCATTTTCCTCCTCAAATGAGATCACCATTTCTTGTTCTTTGAATTCGACTAATGCTTTTTCTGATTCAAAAAGTCCCTGGCGAGCTTTTTCAACCTGATCTTCAATAAAATTGTAACCACTTTGGGCATTTTCAAATAAAAGGTTGTTAGCATACTGGATGTATTCCTTCGCTATGGTATTTGCTAATAATGAAGATCTTTCGGGAAGATTTGATGCAGCGGTGATGGTAACAATATTTGTACCTCGAGGAAGGTGCACTGAAATACGCTTTGATAGGTCTTTGATCGCTTTTTCAGTCGCATCGGGCACTGGCTTTGAAGCATTTAATAGCTGATAAATTTTATCCCTCCACTTGTTTATTATATATCTCCATTTGTTTAACGTTTTTGGCGAATTTCTAATTTGATCCAACTTAAGCTCACTTACTACTTTATCAAGAATGAGCCGACTTTTTATGATTTCCTTCTGGTTCCTCAGAAATGACTTGCTGGCCATTTCCTCTATATATGGCACCTCAAGGCGAGGTAGTGTTGGAGCGTCAACATAAATCGTTGTATATGCCTCATAAACAGGCGGCATCAATATAGCTCCCACTATGGCAATCACAAGGACACCTAAAAACCCAAAAACGATTGATAGTTTCCTGGCAAATAGTATTTCCAACAAATTACTTAACGGATCACCTTGATTTTTGTCGCTATCCATATCGCCTTTTCCTAAAATTTCTGAGGTTATCTATCGCCTTCATCAAGCCAAAAAGCTCGATTAAAATACCATTTTAAAAGGATAATGACGCGCAAGTTATTTCACTTCGCTCACAATTGGAATAATTGCAGAAATTCCGATACATATATTTATCGATACTTTCAATTGTAATGATAGTATTTTTTGTAATATTTATAGTACTGCTGTGTTTCCACTTGACAATAATTTAGAACAACACCTAAGATTTTTTGACTGCCTAAAAGCTTAACTGTTTGTTTTACTATTTTTTTGTCCGTTTTCCCGGCTTTAACAACAAGTACAATACCGTCGACTATATTTGATAGGGCAAGTACCTCTGACAAGTGGGCAGGAGGAGCATCAAAAATCACATACAGGTCATCATGTTGCGTTTTTATCTCCCTCAACCAAATGTTCATTAATTCTGATGATATTAATTTGGTTACGGGTTCGTTACATTTACCCGCCGGCAATAGAGAAAGATTTGGTATTTTCGTTTTTTGGATTAAATTTCTTGACCGATTATTGTGATTGCGAAGCAAATCAGATAGTCCATTGTCCATCCTAATATTAAAAATTTTCTGCAAAGAGGGCTTCCTCAAGTCAGCATCCACCAACAATACATTTTGATCAAGCCCATACGAGAGGCTAACAGCAACATTTGAAGCCACAAATGATTTTCCTTCCATAGGTAAGGAACTTGTAACTAAAATTGTTTTTACATTTTTTTGTTTCATTAAAGTGAATAGGAGTGTTCGAATGATGCTGAAACTTTCCGAAATAAATGAGGCTGGTTTAAACAATGTAAAAAGATAATTTTTCTTGTCAAAAGAATGCTTGCTATTCTCTGTTCGGAACAGATCATTTTTTTTTGCAATGTCATTTTTATCCATATCGGATTTCATTAAATATTCTCTAATATTCTCCGTTTCTTTATTAAGTTGGTGGTGGGAGATATCTGACCGCTTCGCCACGATTGGATCTATATCTCTGATAGATTCAGTCAAGTTTTCTTTCAAAGTTGCTGACGCTCGCGAGACCAGTTGTGAAGATTTCTTTTTCGAACCAAATTTATTTTTTGGTTCTATAGATGCTCTTTCAATCTTCCCCTTATCCAAAGCTTTTTTTAGCTTCCCCATAAAAACCTCTATTTCATTTACTCTATAAATTTTAAATGCTAATTTTGAACTAATTGCTATCACTAGGGAACAATTACGCTGTCTCCTGGGTAAATGGAAATATTTTTCTTAATATCTCCATTGACAAGAGCATAATAATTGATTTGGTAAATGTTTTCTTCACCATTCTGCGTTCTTCTAACAATCCGGACTTGTTCATCATTTGCTATCTCATTTAGCCCTCCGGCGAGTGAAATAAGCTCTATTAGACTGATAACCCCCCTGACTTTATAGACTCCAGGTGCATTGACATTACCGGACACACTCACTTTTAAGCTATTTATCGCTGCAACAATCACAGTCACGGTAGGTTCTTCGATATATTTCTTGAGTTTTGCAGCAATTTCAGTACTTAATGTATCAGGGGTGCGCCCTGCTGCCTGAATATCTTTTATCAAAGGAACAGTAATTTTTCCATCACTCCTAACCGGAGCAGTTACTGAAATATTTGGTTGCTTCCAAACATGTATCTTCAATACATCTTCAGGGCCTATTGTAAATATATCCGCTATGTTTCGGTCTGATTCAGGTGGAGGCTCTAAATTTTTTATTACACAAGAGCAAAGAAATAGCAGTATTAGCCATAGGTGCATAAATCTAACGATGTTTTTACTGTGCATCCCAATCTCCTTTTCACTTATATACAGAACGATATAAATCATTGCACATACATGCACAGTGTTCTGCATGCTTGACCCTTCAAGCAAGTTTTATAAAAGTAGACTTTTCCTTACCATGCAATTCCAGTATAATTTTTCCGCAAGTGTTTATTGGGAACATCTATATTCACCAAATCATATAGAATTTTATGTTCAGGCACCTCGGTTAGAATGGTTTCAAATTCCTTTTCTTTATTAACGATGACAATCAAATCGGCATGGGCGATTATCTCTGCGGAAGTTTCCACGATGAATTTCGAAACGTAGGGAATTTTCTTTAGAATATATTCCCTATTGGCACCCATCAGTTCCGAAAAGTGAACATTTTGGTCATAGATACGAATATCAAAACCCTTACCAAGCAGTCTCTCAATTATATCTAAAATCGGACTGTTGCGTAAATCATCTGTTCCCCCTTTAAAGCTCAATCCCAGAAAGCCTATTTTGTTTTTTTCAAACTGCAGGATTTGCTCTAGAACTACTTTCTTTTGAAATTCATTGCTGCGTTGGATTGATTCTAAGGCCGGACATTCGACATAATGATCATGGGCAATCGTCTTTAGCGCGTTCAAATCTTTGGGAAGACATGATCCGCCATACGCAAATCCGGGTTTTAGGTAATAAGGTGATATATTTAATTTGGTATCCATACAAAAAATATCCATCAATTTGTGCGAATCGATCTCCATTTTTTTGCATATATTACCGATCTCATTGGCAAAAATAATCTTATGGGCATGAAAAGCATTATTCACATATTTAATTATCTCCGCAATTTTAATATCCGTGACAATGAATGGCGCCTCGATGCTCAGATACATTTGTTTCAATATATCAACGGCACGTTGATTGGTCGTTCCAATTAATGTATATGGCGGGTTGAAATAGTCGTTTACCGCCGTTCCCTCCCTTAAAAATTCCGGGTTGGATACCACCGCGAAGTGCTTTTCACCATTTTTGCCGGAAACATTTTGAATAATATGATTAACTTTCTCATTGGTTCCGGGCAATACAGTCGATCTTATGACGACAACATGAAACGTATCTTTCTGTTTCAGGCCCTCACCGATTTCCTCAGCCACCTTGTAGATGGCGCTCAGGTTTAAATGGCCATTATTGGTCGATGGGGTGCCCACGCAGATTATGGACACCTCACTGTCTTTCACGGCATTTAAAAAATCCGCCGTTGCCGATATGCGGCCGGCTTGGTACTGTTGGGAAATTATGATATCTATTTCCTTTTCAATAATCGAGGCGCGACCACTGTTTATAAAATCTACTTTAACCTCATTTAAATCAACACCGATACAGCGATGTCCATTTTTCGCTAAGCAACCGATACTCACACAGCCGACGTATCCTAATCCAAAAATACTTATGTTCATGCGTGCCCTCTAACTCGCATGAGCCGAAACCTGGGGTGGTGAAAATCGACTCTCACTTAGACTCATATAGACTTAAATATTGATCTCATTTTTGTTCCGGCTCCCAAGACGTTTCAGGTTTCAGGTGCCATGACGAACGTGCCCGGAGGTTGAATCCTGACACCTGAAACCTGAAACCTTATAGCCTTATATTTGGAATAAAATCGGGATAAAATTTAAAAGACCGGTTACGAGTAATTATCACTATCCCATGTATCAGCCACATGAGTCACTGGTTATCTTTAAGCTAGCGGGAGCGCAATCCTTATAGTTTTTTTCCCAAAAAACTGCGATTTGTTCAGGCAAGGCTTGCCAGTATTGGCCTTCGTATTTGTCTTTAAGATAAGTTAAAAATTCTTCGTAACGGGCCACGGGATACTGATCTAATTGACAATTACCACCATTAAACTTCATATAATCCGGATGCGTATTCAATAAGGCCATGCCGTTGTTTTCAACAATCCAATCCAATTTCCTCTCCCAAATACGAATATCGCGTTCTTGCATTAAGATAAATAGCGTGAAGTCTTGCGGAAGCGTGTAGGGCATCTCGACATACCCGTCATTTGTGTCGTTGCCCTTAACCCAGAATGGAAAAATGGTGCGGACTCCTTCCGGACAGGGTTCAAAGGGATCCGTGTCGAATGTCGAGGTTGCATGCTTGATGTCCAGCATGGGCATCCAGGCAAGATTGTGATGCATGGACGGGGAACTGAAACCGGATGTTTTCCAATCTCGCAAGTACTGGTTAATTCGTTTCGCCCTTTTCATAAAAATTCTTTTTGAACGGAAAAGCTTGCCATCGTGCTTAAGGCCATGGACACCAATCTCAAATCCTCGACTGACAAGAAGTTTACGAATTGAGGGCAGATTTTGATATCTTTCCGGCACGAAATTGAATGATGATCGCAGGCCCAACTTTTCCTCTAAACGCATTAGATTTTCGCATTGTTTGAGTCCCCGCTGGGTATCAACATCATGTATCAAAACGAAAGCAAACTTTTTTTCCTTCGGCCACCCTCCCCATTGGTGGGGAAGCCCATATGCACTTTCATCGATCGGCCAACGGAAAGAGTTTCTTTTGCGCTTAAATAATACGATTTGGCGCCGCAGAGCAATTTGCGCGATCCGCGGGATAAAGGGCCTCAATGTATAATAAATCTGATTTGGATTCATAGGCAGATTGAACCCCGTATCCGGTCCGGTCCGCTCGCCGCTCGCTTATCCCATATGTCGGTATAGCAGTCGGCCGGTGAGAATTAGAATTGGTTCTGGTAGACGACGAAAAAAGGAGTAGAAAATTGGTCGTTTAGCCCGTTCCTTTACGAAGCATTGTCTCATAAGATCATATTTAAAGTAGCGAATTATTCTCTCTTGAGGCGCCCAACCCCTTTTGAATTGAAGCAATCCGGTATGGTTTAAGTCCGTCCTACCAAAGCTGAAGCTTTTAAATCCGTTTTGAATATACCATTTGATAGCGGTCCACATCACCTGGTTGTTGGCCCTCAGATGCCAATATTTACGGCTTGAAGCGCCATATTTGTAAATGGCCTTTTGCCCGAAATGAAAATAAACCGCTCCGGCAATCGGTTGGTTGTTATAGCTGGCGAGAACGATAAAGCCTTTTCCGGATGAGATGATATGGTCGTATATTGCTTTAAAAAGATAAAAGGGTTGGGGGGGGATGCCATGGTGCTTGCGGGTCGTACAGTGAAGCCGATAATAGGTTCGCAACGCACCCAGTGAACGGCTAATCTTGGCCGTCACCCCGTTTTTTGCCGCTTTTCGGATATTTCTGCGGGTATTGCTCCGAAATTGCGCAAATAACAAATCTGGCTCCACCGGCAAATCTAAGTCGTGGACGTAACATGCCGAATAAGGTAAATCGTTGGCTTGAAACGCAGATTCTCCCCGGACTTCCAATGTTCTCCATCCAGCCTGCCGACCATAAATCAAAATTTCATCCATTAAGGTTGTACGGTCAAAATGTTCGGAGGAAAGCAAGTCGCAATTGTCTGTAAACGGCAAAGAAACGGCTTTACGCCCCGTAAAGGCGGTTCGGATTTCCATCAAGGCCAGCAAAGCCTTTAATTTGGCTTTTTGAAATATAGCGAAGTAACGTGGTTGATAATTATAAGCTTGACGAATAACCCGCGCCCAGCTTGACGAATGGAAAAAGGAATAGTCACCGTGCGCCCGCAGCAAGTTATCGTAATCCGGGTCGCTCAGGGGGTTTAATATTTGCACAGACATGCTTCCAACCTAAGCGGTTCCAGGTTCAGCGTTCCGGGTTCGGATGTTGCCATAAAAATATTAAGCCGCAATTTTCACCGGTACCCCGTTCTTTTTCAAAGATTCCGTTGATGCGACTAGGACTTTGACGACTTCTAACCCGGCTTTCCCGTCTGTTTCGGGAGTCTTGGAATTGACGATGCAGTCCACAAAATGGCTTGTTGCCAGAGCAAGGGCTTCATGATCTTCTAATTTTGGAGCATACATATCGCCGACCCGGTATTGAACCTTTAAATGATAGAGCTCTTCTTTGGTGAAATTGAGTTCGACGCCCTTGTCGTACACCTTTATTTTTTCACTGGGTTGATTGTCGTCATATACAACCATTTTCATCGTTCCGCCGATCAATGTCTGGCGGATTCTCACCGGGGATACCCAGCTAACGTTAATTTGGGCGACCGCGTCGTTTTCCATGTAAATGGTCAGCAGTGATTTGGGGACGATGCCATTGCCGTAATAGAAACATCCATTTGCCGATACCTCATATTTTTTAAAGGGAATCAGATAGTCCATTATGGAAATATCATGCGGTGCCAAATCCCAGATAACATTTACATCCTGCTGAAATAGACCTAAGTTCACACGCGTCGAGTCATAGTAGACCATGTCACCCAATTCGCCTTGCTTAATAAGTTCTTTAATTTTGCGAACGGCTCCCGTATAAACAAATGTATGATCAACAAAAACCACTTTGTTTCTTTT
>Ga0316193_10002171_pt1 | contig 13676 bp, 10 predicted proteins | sample MerIslsedime2_MG_FD_207735 | JGI IMG/M metagenome (GOLD analysis project Ga0316193, IMG submission 207735) | Coastal sediment microbial communities from Maine, United States - Merrow Island sediment 2 | ecosystem: Environmental > Aquatic > Marine > Coastal > Sediment | place: USA: Maine...
ACCATCATCTCTGCCGCGCCGACCGACGATGTCATAGAGGACCTGAACCTGTTTACCGCGGGCGTCAAGCAGGGTCAGATCAAGGTTGACGAAGAAATCATCATGGAATCCAGCGAGAGCGATGATGAGCTGTTTGACACGGATGAAAACTACCTGCAGCAGGCAAAGGGGCTGGAAATTGGTAGTTGGGTCGAGTTTACAGATACATCATCGAAAAACCTGGTGGCCCGCTTATCCTGGAAAAGCAAGGTGACCGGTAACCTGGTGTTCGTCAATCGTCAGGGGCACAAGGTACGCAATTGCACGATAAACGGATTCGCCATGGAGTTGCGCGCAGGGCGCGCCAAATGCGTCGAATCCTTATCGGCTTTTGATCGCGCAATTTACACCATCATGACGAAAATGCAGCACTAGCCAGGCATCTCGCGGGTTAAAAAGCACCCTCTTTAGACGAAGCAAGCAACGGGAATGAACCCTGCGCGCGCAGATCGGGGCCGATAAGCCCGCTTTAAACCCGCTCTCGAGGAAATAGCATTCGATCGCAACCCGCCCATGACGGGCATCAGCAATACTCAACGACAGCTTCGCACCACCGCTACCAGGGCATCGAGCTCTGACTCGAGATTAAAGTAATGCACACCACTGCGCACCAGGTCGGGTAACTGGCGTCGGCTGGCATCGATCAAAGTGCTGGCCGGCGAACTGACACTGACCAGAATATGATTTTCACGTAACTGCTTTTCGATTACCGACGCCGCCACGCCCTCGACCGAAAAGGTCACAATGCCACATTGACGCGCACCAATATCCTGTACCGTCACCCCGGGAACATCGGCGAGTTTGCCACGCAGCAATGCCGACAGGCGGCTGACTTCGCTTTCGATGACGTCAATACCGATATCCAGCGCATACTCAAGCGCACGCCCAAGCCCCAGTTTGGCGGCGTAGTTATTTTCCCAATTTTCAAAACGACGCGCATCGGCGCGCAATTCGTATTGATCCGGGGCGGTCCAGCGGGCCGAAAACAGATCGATCATCGGTGGGTGCAGGCTATCGAGAACGGTATCACGGACGTAGAGAAAGCCGACACCCCGGGGCCCGCGCAAAAACTTGCGCCCGGTTGCGGTGAGCACGTCACACTGAATCGCCTCCACATCGAGGACCAGCTGGCCTGCAGACTGACAGGCATCCACAATGTAGAAAATACCATGCTCGCGCGCGACCGCACCGATTGCTTCCACGGGATTAACCAGTCCACCATTGGTCGGCACATGAGTTATCGATATCAACCGCACGCGCTCATCGATCATGGCGCGCAAAGAATCGATGCATACCTCGCCGCTGGCGGTAGACGGTATGGCTTCAACGACGACACCATGCTCGCGCGCAACCTGCAAATAAGCCAGGTAGTTGGAAGCGTACTCGGCTTCGGCGGTCAAAATTCGATCACCGCGTTTGAATGGAATCGAATAAAACGCCATCATCCAGCCGACCGTGGCATTCTCCACAATGGCTACTTCATCGCGACCACAGTTAATCAGGCGTGCTACCAAATCATATACTGCTTCGATGCGCTCGTTTTCCAGTCTCTCGGCCTCATATCCACCGACCGCAGCCTCGAGTTGCAAATGTTCAATCTGGGTATCCAGGACGCAGCGGGGCATCAGCGAGGCACCGGCATTATCCAGATGAATGGATCCCGGTTCAGAAACCAGGTCGTCGCGTATTGCTTGCTTGTTTAGGGTCATTTACTAATCCGCTCATTCAGGAGCATTTTGATTGTTAAGGTTTCTGCGTGGAGATGCCTGAACTCTGCAGGTCAAATCGCCGGCGGAGCGGCACACACCTGCTCGTAGGCATATCGTTGCGAAATGCCACCGGTAAATTCAAAAACGTCCAGCGTGACTTCAAGCGCGGCAGGCGTAATTTCGACATGCGGGGTCCAGCAACCGAGCTGCTGATAACTGGCGATACATTTGCTCAACGCGGCTTCACTCACCCCGGGAAACCAGGATTGCTCAAGCGCAGCTATCTCCTGCGCCGGGGCCTCATTCAAAAACCGGCGTGCCGCAGCATAGGCGCGGGTGAAAGCAGACGCCATGTCGCTGTCCAGCCAGTCACGTGACGCCGCCAGGCTGGAAAAAGCGCAAGGACCGATCAACGGTCCTACATTCGCCACTACGTGACCAAGGCCTTCTGTTTCCAGCTGTTGCGGATAAGGACCCTGCTGTTGCACATATTGCCCTTCGCCAGCCCTGAACGCCTGGTCGATCGAGTCCGCACCACCGGGCGTAATCGTGCGTATGCGGTCAAAGTCGATACCGGCCTTATGGCAGGCGTATCGCAGCATCGCGTTCGGTTGCCCGCCGCCGAAGATAACAACCTCGGCGCCTTCCAGGTTCTTCCAGGAAAAGTCATCCTCCGCGTTCCGCGCACTGATAAAAAACCCGTCCATCTCGTTGACCTGGGCAAAATGCAGCGGGTAATCAGTTTCGCCACGGGCGATGGCGTTGAACGCCTGGCTCGGTGCCGACTGCACAACCTGCGCCGTACCCGCGGTAACCGCATCCACCGCCGGCACCCCGGGCGGTGATACTGACCATTCGTATTCGAGCCCCTCGCGCTGCAGAAAACCACCCGCCATGGTGACGATCAAGGGCGTGTAAAACGCCGAAAAAAGCGTGAACTGGATGTTGATTTTACTCATTTTTTTTGCTCCTCAGAACCAGGTCCAGGCGTCAGGTAACTTCAAACCAGGTGACCATGCCGCCCGCCATGTGTTCGACCATGTGACAGTGGATCAGCCACTTTCCCGGATTATCGGCAATGAATCGCAGCGAACCCTTTTCACCGCGCTCGAACAGCGCCGTATCGCGCCAGTAATCCGGCGTTTTGTCATAGATAAAGTGATGTCCATGCAGGTGCATCGCGTGTGGCCAGCTGTTGTCATTATCGATGTCCAGGCTCACCGCGGTACCGCGCCTGACGCTGAACAGCGGTTTCTCCGGCAGACCGGCGATGCCATTGATTGCCCATATTTTACGGTTTTTGACCAGTTCGCGTACATCCATTTCCTGGCCCTTATAAGTCGCACTGCGCATGCGCCCCATGGCCCCACCTTCCATGTGCATGGGCACCTGCAGGAAATCATTCGGCAACTGAACATTCTGCAGGGGATTAGCTTCGAGCCGAATCGTCTCTTCGAGCGGCTGCTCACGCCTGGCCTCTTGCTGGTAGGCAAAGCTCGCCACTTCGTAGGCATATTCACCGATCACCACCTCGATCAGGGAGCGCTGGCTCGGCTCCAAAGACATATCGATAATCAGGTCGGTACGTTGCCCGGGCGCCAGCTGCACCCTGCCACCTGAAGGCGCAAACGGCTCCACCGGTTGGCCGTCGATGGCCACGACCGATATTTGCGGCTCGTTGAACAGCAGGTTCATCACGCGCGCATTGGCAATATTTACCAGGCGCAGGCGAATTCGCTCACCCCGCGCAACTGGAAATGTTGCTTCGGTTTCACCGTTTACAGTGATCACATTACCCATGCGTCCAGCATGGGCCCAGTCGTGCATCGCACCCAGGCTGTTACGATCGATTTGCATGTCGGAGTCGAGGCGCCAGTCATCGATCGCAAACACCAGGTCCTGATCGACAAGTGGAGGGTTTTCCTCCTCGACGATCAGCACCCCGGCCAGGCCCAGGGCCAGTTGTGCCCAGGATCTCTGGTGGGTGTGATACCAGTAAGTGCCCGCATCGGGCGGCGTCAGTCGATACTCGAAGCTCTCGCCTGGCTCGACCGCTGCCTGTGTCATACCCGGCACACCGTCCATGGCATTGGCAATGCGCAGGCCGTGCCAATGCACCGAGCTCGATTCATCGAGGGCATTTTCAAAGCGTATGAGGGATTCGCGACCCTGTGGAATACGCAAAATCGGGCCGGGAACCGACTGGTTGTAAAACATGACCTCGGTCGGAGCTTTCTGGTCAGCACTGAAATTCACCAGACCCGTACCTGCGACCAGTTGAATCCCGGACTGCTGCGCTTGCAAAGGGGCAAGGCGCAGGCAGGCACCACCTGCCAGGCCTGCGGCTCCAGCCTTGATAAAGTTGCGGCGCGTTACCAAATAATTATCCTCACAGAATACGATGGCCGTGCACTAGCGCACCACCTGATCCCAGCACAGATGCAGGGTGTCGAGACAGGAATGCGCCAGCTTGCCGCAACGCTCCGGGCTCCAGCCCTGGAATCCATCGGGCGTAGCGGTAGTGTCCTTGAATGGCATTTCCAGCGTCATTACCAGTGCGCCGAAGCGTTCAGCGAGCGAATTCGAACAGTAGCTCATGTTGGCGGTACCCACAGAATTGGATGGATAGCCGTGTTCGACCTGGAAATCCGGATTGATTTTGGCGAGCGTTGTCTTGAACAGGTCGAGCTGCTGCTGACGTTCGTTATTCCAGCCCGGAATCCCCTCGGTGCCGGCAATGAAGTTGTAGGGCAAGGCTTCGTCACCATGCACGTCGAGAGCGAAATCGAGGCCGGTCTGTTGCATCTTTTCGAGCACGCATAACACTTCCGGACTGTTGTCTGGACTGGCCTTGTCCCACTCACGGTTGAGGTTGGCACCGGCCGCATTGGTACGCAGATGGCCTCGGCGGCTGCCGTCTGGATTCATGTTGGGCACCAGGTAGATCACCGCCTTATCCAGCATGGCACTGACCACCGGGTCGGTATGGTCGACGAGACGGTTGACCATGCCTTCCATCCACCATTCCGCCATGGTCTCGCCGGGATGTTGACGCGCCACCATCCATATTGTCCTGCGCTGCGGATCGGGCTCACCGAAACGCAGGCAATCAAGCGTTTGACCATCCAGCGTCAGTCCCAGAGTCTCCGCCTGACAGCGCTCGCTGGTTTGCGCAAAGGCGATCAGATCGGCATGACGCTCCATCGAGTAGGGTGCAAAGTAGGCGAAGTACACCTGGTCTTCACTACTGTTGTGTTCGATGACGAGATTCTGTCCATCGAAGGTCGTGTCGACACGAAACCAGACTTCTCGATCATAGCTGGCAACCGCCCGGTAGCCCTGCCATCCACCCTGATAGGCCGCTCCCGACGCATTGTTAATCAGGTAGCGACAATCGAGATCCCTGACATTAGCGGCGCGAAAGTAAAACCACTGGTAAAATTCGGACTGGTGATCACTGCGAATCGCAAGTTGCACTCGTGACGGGTCGCTGCTATCGATACATTCGATATTGCCACCATCGAACTGACTGGAAATAATCATCTATTTTCTCTCATTTATTACCCGCTTCATTTTCATTGCATAAAGCCAGTGTGAGAGAATACTTTATGCGCTGGTTAATTTCGATTCCTTTACTACTATTGCTTTGCGGCTGTACCGATGCTGGTTACTACTGGCACAGCACAACAGGCCATTTAGACATCATGAATCAGCGCGTCGACATCGACGAACTGCTCGCCGACGATGATCTCGACAGCAAGCTGCGTGCTCGCCTGGTGCTGGTTCAGGAGATACGCCAATTCTCGATCGAACGCCTGGGTCTGCCCGACAACGGCAGTTACAGCAGCTACGTGAATTTGCAACAGCCTTACGTCATCCAGAACCTGTTCGCCGCACCCGAACTTTCTATCCGCCTGCACCAGTGGTGCTATCCCGTTATCGGCTGCGCCAGTTACCGGGGTTACTACGACGAAACGCGTCTGCTGGCCTACATCGAAAAATTGCAGTCCGAAGGTATGGAAGTATACGTTGGCCGGGTACCCGCCTACTCAACGCTGGGCTGGTTCGATGACCCGGTATTGAGCAGCTTTCTCGACTGGCCGGATTATCGGCTCGCGGGCTTACTGTTTCACGAATTAACCCATCAGCAGCTATACATCGACAATGACACCACCTTCAACGAATCGCTGGCGTCGGCAGTTCAGCAGGTCGGCACCACACTCTGGTTAGAGTCAAACAATGAGCGAGCGTCCCTCGAAGAGTTCAGGCGCTGGCTGGTTTACCGCGATGAAGCCATAGCACTCATCGTAGCCACCCGCAGCCAGTTAAGTGAACTCTATGGCAGCGACCTGAGCGACGATGAAAAACGGCTGCAAAAAAACCAGCGCTTCCAGGAGGCGCGCGAAGCACATGAAAGAGTCGCCGCGCGCCACGGCATTGAGCGCGGCTTCAAACCCTGGTTTGCAACCGGACTCAACAACGCCAAGATCGGTTCAATTGCAGCTTACAATTCACGGGTAACTGCTTTCGTAAACATGCTGGAGGCCAGCGAAAACAATTTTCCTGGTTTTTATCAGTACGTGGAACTGCTCGCCGAACTGGATCGAGGTCCGCGGGACCGCTGCCTCGACGCCTGGGAAAAGGGTGCCGTAGCGGCCAGCGGGGCCTGCCCCGCCATCGAATAAGTATCTATTGGCGTCGTATGAAATTGGAGTACTTGCCGAATATGCTTTTGTAGTCTTCAAGATTTTCATCGAGCATGCGCTGATACTGATCACAGAAAAATTCTCGCGCGCGGGGCAAATCTTTCTCGTAGTCCTCCGGGGTTTCCGAGTGTTGTGACACCACGTGGGCGTTAAAGCGCGACGCTGCATACAACAGCGCCATGCCAACATTCTCCGCGCTGTTGGTTTCGGCCAGTTCGTTGGCACGGTCGATGAACGAGTCGACCATACGCCGGTAAATTTCATCGAGTTCTTCATCGCTCAGGGTTTCATCGACCATCAGAAAAAATTCCAGTTTAAAATCGCGTGCGATGATATCACAGGCTACCGCCAGAGCTGCACCAACCCGGCGGTCGACGTTTAAATGAACGGTCAGCGCAAAAGCCCCCGGTTGGGGTAACCTCGACACCGGGCGTTGATTCAGGAATTCAGGATACAGAGGCGCTCAAAGATCAGCGCATCACGCGTCTAGCACCGTAATCGCTTGCTCAGTTGCTTGAACTGGCAAACAGGGTAAGTCTAGTGAGGCTTATCCGCCAGGTGCTCGGCAATGAGCTCGGTAAGGCCGAGGAGCGGGATATCGATCTCGTTGTGTTCGAGCCCTTCTTCCATGACCATACGACAGTTTGAGCAGGCGGTCACAACCGCGTCGACCTTGATTTCCTCGATCTGGGACTTTTTGCGATTGAAGGCGGTGTGCTTTAGGCCCTCGGCGCGCTCGTTGCTGCTGACTCCGCCACCACCACCACAACACCAGTTCATACTGCCGTGATCGGTCATCTCGACAAAGTTATTCGTGATCGGACCCAACAGGTTACGCGGTTGTGCCTGGATGCCCCCGCGTCGCACGATCGAACAAGGGTCATGGAAAGTAAGGCGATCGGTCTCCATACCGGTTGTCTTGAGCTTGCCCTGCGCCTGCAGTTCGTCGAGCAATTCCAGAATATGCACGACACGGAATGAATAAGCCTTACCGACGAAGTTCGGACCTTCCCAGCGCAGCGCGGTGTAAGCGTGCCCGCACTCGGGACTGATCACGTTCTTGACCTTCAGCTTTTCGGCACCATCGACAACGCGTTGTACCAGTTGCCCGGCGATCGCCTTGTTGCCGATTTGCAACCCGGAATTGGTGGCCTCATAAGCAGCGGAAGAAAGGGTCCAGCTTACGCCGGCATGATCAAATATCTTCGCCAGCGCTTCCAGGTATTCAGGGTAAAGCGCGATTTCATTCGATGACAGCAGCGCCAGATAATCTGCGCCTTCTACATCCAGCGGTATCTTCAGCCCGGTGTTCTCCTCGGCATGCTTGATCGTCGCCAGCACCGCTTTCATGGTAATACCCATCGGGCTGCCAATTTCGACTGCACGTTTGGTGGCTCCGACCAGGCCCTCGGGTGAAAACCCGGCAACGGCCAGCGCATGCTTGACCTTGAAAATCACCATTGAAATATCAACACCCACCGGACACACCATACTGCAGCGGCCGCACATCGAACAGCCGTCGTAAACCAGTTCTTCCCAGTCGGACAGATCGGCCTCGGTCATGGGTTCACTGATTCCGAGCGTGCTCTTCAGCTTGCCCCAGAAGCTGTATTCATTTTTCCACAGCTTGCGCATCGGTTCGGTTTTGTAGATAGGCGTATAGCGCGGGTCATTGGTCTCGGTATAGAACAGGCAGGACTCGGCGCAGATCCCGCAACGCACACAACTCGAGAAAAAGGACATCACCTTCTTGTCCATCTCTGCGCGCAGCACGTTAAGGCCGGCTTCCAGTCGCTCACTCATGATCGTTAACTCCGTTCACGCGTCGATTCCGCGGCGGCCGAACCAGGCACCGGTAAAGGCGCGACTCGGAATAAAGGTGAAGGCATGCATCAGGCTGCTGAACGGAAAATAAATCATCAGCAGTTCAACGGTGAAGAGATGTAAAAGGTTCAATGCTGGAAATCCCTGCCCCAGCGCCAGGCAGCCGGTCAGCATTACCACGAAGGTCAGGATTGCCGCGATATGGTCGTCGGTAGTCGAGATCAGCCGACTTACCGAATTCAGCATGCGGCGCAACCACAACAGGATGAGCCCGAAAAAGGCAAATTGGGCGGCAACGATAAAGGCCCAGTACGGCATCGGCGTCCAACCGAAGCCTAGCAGGTGCTTCTCCAGGAAGTGCACATGCGGTGCTGCAAAAAACAGCAACGCGAAGAGGCCGAGGTGGAACATGTATCCCGCGATCACCTGCAAGCGGATGCGCGGCGCAATTTCAGGGTGCGGAACAAAACGGCTGAAAACGTTGCGCCAGGCACCGCCACTCGCCGAACCCCGCGCCACCGAAAGGTCGGTCTTGCCTGCGGCGAATATGATTCTGGCTAGTTGCCACAGAACCCCGATGCAAAACACCGCAAGCGAGAAATACCACAGTGGTCCTTTGATCAGATATTCAATCATCAGCTCTGCCCTGCCGCGTTGTCGGTCGATTCAGGTTTCCGGCCATGCTGGCGCGCAAACTCTTCCGCCGACAGCACCTCGTCGTTCTCTTTGACCTGCCGCGCCCAACGATCGTGATGCGCTTCCACCCAGTTAATATCCACGTAGCCCGACTTCATGGCCTCGATCGACCCCTCGGTACCGATCGAACCCATGTACATGTGTCCGAGGGAAACCGCGATCAGTATGATTGCGCCAAATACATGGACAACATGTGAGATCGCCATAATCACCCGTCCCTGGCCGAAATTCGGCGATACCAGAATCAGACCGCTGATCGAAATGGCGAGTCCTATCAGAATCACCATCCAGTACCATGATTTTTCACCCATGTTGAAGAACCCGCCAGAAACATGGCTTTTGCCAATGAATCCACCGCCCTTCAACAGCCAGGTCAGGTCACCCTTTTCGTAAATATTACGACGCGCGAAGCTAAACACCATCATGATCAGCGAGACCAGGAAAATCGGGCCGATCAGATTGTGGCTTTCCTTGCTCGCCGACGCCAGCAGGGAAAACACCTGGTGACCGAAAAGTGGTATCAACAGCGTGCGTCCGAGCAACAGGATCAGCCCGGTTAGCGCCAGATACAGAAATACGAGGGCAAGCGTCCAGTGCACAACACGCTCGTAGTCGGTGAATCGTTTAACCATGCGGCCGGATAAACCACCCTCGATACCAACCTTGCCCCGTAGCGCGTAGAACAGTACCAGAATTGCCACGACGACTAGCAGCACAAAGGGAGCGTAGCGGACCGGATTTTCTATTCGAAAGCGGGCCCAGCGATCCCCTTCTGCATTGATCAATACTCCGCTTTCAACGCCCTGGACCTGGGTGATGCCACTAATGGGCAGGTCGCGCTGGCGCACTTCACGCCACAGATCGCTTCCGGGACTAATGGAGGAAACACCCTGGGGGTAATCTTTTTGTTGTTGCGGAGCTGAGGCATTGGCGACTGGAAGCACCAGCAGCGCAATCATCAGCACAACCGGCATAAGGATTGATATCAGCGCGAATAAGGCAGCGCTTGAATGCTTTTTACGGAGAGCTGACAAAACCTGTTCCACAAGTCTTCACTAACCTGACAGGATAAAACTTAGGCTCAGATTTAGCAATCACAAATATCCCGGTTATCGCCCGGAGTCGATAACCGGGACAAAAAAATCTCAAATGAATTGGCACGCTCAGGCTTCCGCGCATTTGGCAGTCAGCATCTCGATACGTCCCTGTATCGATTTAATCAACTGCCCTGAAAATTCCAGGGCAGCAATCCAGCTGTGTTAACCCTGGATCTTGCCATTATTGAAGTTAACGCCCCATTCAAAAGCGCTGGCACCACGGTTGATAACCCGCTTGCGATAGATGTCGGATAACACATCGGCATCACCTGCGAGCAGAGCCTTGGTAGAACACATTTCAGCACACAACGGCAGCTTGCCCTCGGAAATACGGTTGCGACCGTATTTCTTGTACTCATCTGAACTTTGGTCCTCTTCGGGTCCACCGGCGCAGAAGGTGCACTTGTCCATTTTACCGCGTGACGAGAAAGCCGCCGCTTCGGGAAACTGGGGAGCACCAAACGGGCATGCGTAAAAGCAGTACCCGCAACCGATACAGATATCCTTATCGTGCAGTACGATGCCGTCGCCCGTGGTGTAAAAACAATCCACCGGGCAAACAACCGCACAGGGAGCGTCGGAGCAGTGCATACAGGCCACCGAAAGCGAGCGCTCACCCGGCTCACCATCCTTGATGGTCACCACGCGGCGGCGGTTCACACCCCAGGGGATTTCATTTTCGTTCTTACAAGCGGTTACACAGGCATTGCATTCGATACAACGTTCGGCATCACAATAGAATTTCATTCTAGCCATTTTTCTGTCCCCCTAAGCTTTCGTAATGCGACAAAGACTGCACTTCGATTCCTGCATCTGCGTCACCGAGTCGTAGCCATAGGTAAATGCCGTATTGGCAGACTCACCCAGTACATAGGGCGCAGCACCCTCCGGATATTTATCCAGTAAGTTCTCACCCTGCATATGTCCGGCGAAGTGGAAAGGCATGAAGGCGACGCCCGAACCAACGCGACGCGTAACCATGGCCTTAACCTTGACCTTTGAGGTCTCCGCACCTTCTACCCAGACATCATCACCATCCTTGATACCGGCGTTATTGGCATCGCGCGGATGAATCTCGACGAACATGTCCTGTTGTAATTCCGCAAGCCAGGGATTGGATCGAGTTTCATCGCCACCACCTTCGTATTCGACCAGTCGCCCGGAAGTCAGGATAATGGGATAGTCCTTGGAAAAGTCCTGGTCCTGAATCGACTTGTAACGCGTCGGTAGACGCCAGAATGATTTGCGATCTTCGTAGGTCGGATACTTTTCGACCAGGTCACGCCGCGAGGTATACAGCGGTTCGCGGTGGATCGGAACCGGATCCGGAAAGGTCCACACCATTGCGCGGGCCTTGGCGTTACCAAACGGTGAACAACCATGCTTGATAGCAACACGTTGAATGCCACCCGACAAATCGGTTTTCCAGTTTTTGCCTTCCGCGGCCGCTTTTTCTTCCGCCGTCAGATCTTCCCACCAGCCCAGCTTCTTCAATACCTTGTCGCTGAACTCTGGATACCCGTCCTTGATATCGGAATCCTTGCCGTAGGATCCTTCCGCCAGCAGATTGACACCGTCGCGCTCGACACCGAAGCGAGCACGAAAAGTCAGGCCACCATCGGCAACACTCTTGGAGGTGTCATACAGGTTTGGTGTTCCCGGATGATTCATTTCGGGTGTACCCCAGGAAGGCCAGGGCAGGCCGTAGAAATCGCCATCCGCAGGGCCGCCTTCAGCCTTGAGCGTATCGTAATCGAAGGTACCCCAGTTTTCCTGGTGCTTCTTCAGGCGCTCAGGACTCTGACCGGTATAACCGATGGTCCACATGCCGCTGTTGATTTCACGCAGCACGTCTTCCACCAGAGGCTCTTCACCATTGACGGTGATATTCTTGAACATCTGCTCGTGCAGGCCCAGCTTCTTCGCCATCTTGTACATGATGACGTGATCCGGCAGCGATTCGAACAGCGGATCGATTACCTTGGAACGCCACTGGAAGGAGCGGTTGGACGCAGTTACCGAACCGTAGGTTTCCATCTGCGTGGAGGCTGGCAGCAGGTAGATGCCATCCTTGCGATCCGGCATGACTGCCGATGCGGTCGGATAGGGATCGACAATGACCATCATTTCGAGACCATCCATCGCTTTTTTCTGCTCGGCACCACGAGTCTGACTATTGGGCGCATGACCCCAGAAGAACATCGCCTTGAGGTTGTCTTTCTGCGCGATGTTAGCCTTGTCTTCCAGCACACCGTCGATCCAGCGAGATACCGGAATCCCCTTGGTATTCATGACGTGCACATCCTTGCCCTTGCTCTGTTCGTAGCTACCGTCGTCGAACTGGCCCTTGATCCACTCGTAGTCAAGATCCCAGACGCGCGCCCAGTGTTTCCAGGAGCCGGCGGCCAACCCGTAGTAACCGGGCAGCGTATTGGACAACACGCCAAGGTCAGTTGCTCCCTGCACGTTATCGTGGCCACGGAAGATATTCGCTCCGCCGCCGGATACACCCATGTTGCCAAGTGCCAGCTGGAATGCGCAATAGGCGCGAGTATTGTTGTTACCGATGGTGTGCTGGGTACCACCCATGCACCAGATAAAGGTACCGGGGCGGTTATCGGCCATCGCCTTGGTGGCTTCGTATACCTGAGATTCAGGCACACCGGTGACACGCTCGACTTCAGCCGGATTCCACTTCTTCACTTCCTTCATCACGTCGGCCATGCCGTAAACACGTTGACGGATAAATTCCTTGTCCTGCCAGTTGTTTTCAAAGATATGCCACATCATGCCCCAGATGATCGCAACATCGGTGCCGGGACGAATCTTGAGGTAATGATTGGCGTGCGCTGCGGTGCGGGTATACCGCGGGTCGATGACGATCACCGGCGCATTGTTCTCTTCCTTGGCCTTGAAAATGTGCTGCAACGCGACCGGATGCGCTTCCGTCGGGTTGGAACCGATCATCAATATCGACTTGGAGAAGTGAATATCGTTATATGAATTGGTCATCGCGCCGTAGCCCCAGGTATTGGCAACGCCTGCGACCGTGGTCGAATGACAGATGCGCGCCTGGTGGTCGACGTTATTGGTTCCCCACATGGCCGCAAACTTGCGGAACAGGTAGGCCTGTTCATTGCTGTGCTTGGCTGAACCCAGCCAGTAGACCGAATCCGGACCCGAGGTTTTGCGGATCTCAAGCAGCTTGTCGCCGATTTCGTCGATGGCCTGGTCCCAGGAAATCTTCTGCCATTTGCCATCGACCAGTTTGGTCGGATACTTCAAGCGGCGCTCGCCGTGTCCGTGCTCGCGAATCGCCGCACCCTTGGCGCAGTGCGCACCCTTGTTGAAAGGATGATCAAAGGCCGGTTCCTGACCTGTCCACACGCCGTTTTGCACCTCGGCAATAATACCGCAGCCGACCGAACAATGCGTGCAGATGGTTTTAACCTCTTCGATCTTGCCGCCGGAGGTAACAGCCGCATCGGCTTTCTTCATCATCACTGGAGAAACCGTCGTGGCCAGTGCAGCACCACCCGCCATCAAACTGGAGTTTCTTAGAAACGCACGCCGCGAAAGTGCTCCGGGTACCGGACTGGAAGCCT
>Ga0316193_10002173_pt1 | contig 13674 bp, 14 predicted proteins | sample MerIslsedime2_MG_FD_207735 | JGI IMG/M metagenome (GOLD analysis project Ga0316193, IMG submission 207735) | Coastal sediment microbial communities from Maine, United States - Merrow Island sediment 2 | ecosystem: Environmental > Aquatic > Marine > Coastal > Sediment | place: USA: Maine...
TCGAAGAAGCGTCCCTTCGAGCGCACTATAGTCTGCCGGGATTTGCGAGGAGGTCGCTTTATCTTATGTGAGTTGGCGGCAACAAAGTTTCGCAAAACCGAAGGTGCTTTCCTATTTCGGCTCTTGACGAAGCGAGCCAGCGAATTCAAGACTTCACTGTCTGCCGCAAGGAACATGTGATGAAGACGCACTTTATAGCCACTGCCGGAAGGCCTGATGTGGATCATCGAGTGGGTGTTGTCGGTGATGGTGAGATGAGCCGGTCTCTTAACCAGACGGGAGAGGTTCTCTTGGAGATGGGTGACATCCTTCCGGTTGAACTTTTCCATGCAGTTACTCAGGTGATTTCTAGATTGCCTCCTGCCGGACTTTTCTGTGCACTTCTAACAGAAAATGGATGACAAATACCAGCATTAATTTCTATTTTAGCACGACGTCGAGATTTCTTGTTGATGGGACAGATTTGAAATGTGAGATGTGAGATGCGGGATTGAATATCCTTAGGTTTTAGCATCCCACATCAGAAAAAAACTTTTGAGAGGTGAATCATGGACCCAAGAATCAAAGAGGCGATGCAGAGACAAGTTGCGAGGGAGCCCTTCGCAAAGAAGCTCGGTCTAGAATTGATCGATGTGGACGAAGGCTATGCGCTTGTCGAGATGAAATGTACCAAAGAGATGGAAAACATCTTCCAGATGACCCACGGCGGTGCCATTTTTACTCTCATCGACGAGGCCTTCGAGATCTCGTGCAATTCACACGGCACCGTGGCCGTGGCGCTGAATGTAAATATTACCTACCACAAGGCTCCATCCTCGGAAAGCACGCTGCGGGCTGAGGCCAAGGAGGTCGCAAAGACCCGGAGAACAGGCAACTATTACATCACCGTGAAAGATGAAAAAGAGAATCTTATTGCTAGTTGCCAGGCACTCGCCTACAGGGTGGGGGAAAAGTTACCTTTTCTCGAATAAAAAAAAGGGTAGGAGGTCAAAATGTTTACGAGGGTAAAAGTGGCTTGTGTACTCTTGGGCTGTCTAGTTTTGTCAGGTACTGCCTATGCTACCACTGAGCCGCAAGCCCAAGCCTTGGCACAGGTGCAAGAAGAGGCCAGGAAGGGAAAGTATCGGCTTATAGCCCCTGAGACAATCAGAACTCAGTTTCTCAAGAATCCCGCTTCTCTCTTTGTCGTGGATACACGACAAGAGTGGGAGTACCAGTGGGAGCACATTAAGGGGGCAGCGAACCTGCCGGTAACCCCCACTTGGTGGACCCAGTATTCTCCCTGGGCCCGGTCCGAGATGAAAAAGCTCCTGGGACCTGACAAGAAGCGGCACGTAGTATTTTACTGAGACGGTCTCACCTGAGTCCGTAGCGACTCGGCGGCCAGGCTGGCCGTTCGCCTCGGTTATGAAAACGTCTATCGCTACGCTGAAGGGCTCCCAGATTGGAAAGAGCTGGGCTTGCCCACCGAAAGAGGACAGATCTCGCTGGCGCAACCCACGGGAATCGGTGCGCCAGGTTCTACACTTTTTCAATCAGGCTTGCTTCTGACCCTTGTGGGGGTCTTTTTGGGCGGCCTTGCCCTTAACCTCACTCCCTGTGTTTATCCACTGATCCCTATAACCGTTTCCTATTTCGGCGGGCGCGGCAGAGACAAAGCCGGCCTTCTCGCTGTTCACAGTCTTTTCTTCCTCCTGGGCCTTGCTGTTACCAACTCCACTCTGGGGGTGGTGGTTGCCCTCACAGGGGGTCTCTTGGGCTCAGTGCTCCAGCACCCGGCTGTTCTTGTTGCAATAGCAACGATTCTTGTGGCACTGGCCCTGAGCTTTTTCGGTCTGTGGGAACTCAGACTTCCAGGATTTCTGACCCAGGCTGCATCCAGGTCGTATGGCGGTTATGGTGGCAGTCTTTTTATGGGCCTTACTCTGGGAGTGGTTGCTGCACCCTGTATCGGCCCTTTTTTGATAGGGCTGCTGACCTACGTGGCCAGCACCGGCAATCCTTATCTGGGATTCATGCTTTTCTTTACTTTGAGTCTCGGCTTGGGCATTCCCCTGGCTACTCTGGCCTTCTTTTCCGGGAAATTGGATAGGCTACCCCGCTCCGGGGAGTGGATGGTCTGGGTGCGCAAACTTTTGGGATGGGTATTGGTGGCCATGGCCGCTTACTTTATCAAACCCCTTTTCTCTTCACACCTTGCGGGAATCATTCTGTTGTCAACGGTGATTCTGGCAGCAGGAGTACACCTTGGCTTCATAGATCGGACCACAGGCACTTTTCGTGGTTTTGGCTGGTTGAAAAAAGGAATCGGCATAGCTCTCATCCTGCTTGCCACCTATCAGAGTGTCTCCACTGTCACCAGAGGTCCTGGCGTTACCTGGCAGCCCTACTCTGAGCAACTTTTAAAGAAAGCTACCAGCGTAGAAAAGCCGGTGATCATCGACTTCTACGCAGACTGGTGCGCTCCGTGCCGGGAACTGGAGCAAATCACTTTTCACGATCCTGAAATTGTGAAGGTGGCAAAGAATGACTTCGTGATGATCAAGGTTGACCTGACCCGCAAGGATGATCCGCTCAATGAACATTTGCTGCGCCAGTATGAGGTCAGAGGGGTACCAACGGTGGTGTTTTTGGACAGAAATGGCAGGGAGCGGCGTGATTTGCGGGTGGTAGATTTTCTGCCTCCGGCGCAGTTTATAAAACATATGGCAGTTGTGAAACATCCGGGCCAGAAAGGAGAAAAAGATGCTGAAAGTAAGATTCTTTATGAACGAGCCTAATGGCAAGCCGTGAAAGCATTTCAAGGAGATGATGCCCAGGCTGGGCCAGAGGTACGAATTAGAAATTGAGACCATATCCAAACCCAATGCAGAATACTTAACCGATGAATATTTTGAGCTGGATCTGCCGGTGGCTCCGGCAGTAATGGTTGCAGAGGAAATCGTCGTGGAGGGCAGTGACATCCAAGAAGATGAACTTGAAGCGGTGATTTGCCGACATCTAGGACTTCCACCGCCAGAGCCGCAAAAGAAAAGACTCCTTGGGCGGCTATTCAAATAATCCTATCCTTTCTCATGACAAACAAGTAATGCTTCAGTAAATCAACCACCTTCTGACCGACAACCTTCTTTGCATTTTCCAGGCAGACAGACACAGGTCAACTGTTCTTGTAAGACGTCGCAATTCTAACTCATAAGAAAAAGCAGGGATAGGCGGTATTTACCATAGATATTTCCTATTTGACCAATGGGTAAATACAAGAAATAATTACTGGGTGTTCACAATCAACCGATAGATAATCGCTGAGAAGCTGAGTTGATTTAAGGGGGTGTTTATGAAGAGAAGATTATTAATCGTGCCTGTATTGTTCTTTTTGATTTTCAGTTTTACTGTCTTGACCCTGGCTGAAACGAGTCTTCCAAAGAGTAAACAAACGGCATTAGGGCTTTACTTGACTGCGAAAGAGGCCTTTTCAAAATGGCATGTTGATGCCGACAAGGTGGTTGTCTTAGATGTTAGGACGCCGGAGGAATACATCTTTGTCGGCCATGCACCGATGGCAAGAAATATTCCCGTCAGGGTCTTGAATCGAGAATTGACTGCCAAGAAAAAAAGACCTGTTATGGAGCCTAATCCCAACTTTGTCTCTCAGGTAAAAAGGGACTACAAAGTCAGCGATACGATTCTCGTCATGTGCCGTTCGGGGGGGCGCAGCGCCATGGCGGTCAATCTTCTAGCCGAGGCTGGGTTCAAGAATGTTTACAATATCACAGACGGATTCGAGGGAGATTCCGTCAAGGACCCCCAGAGCTACTTCAACGGGAAAAGAGTAAAGAACGGATGGAAGAACTCTGGAGCACCCTGGACCTATGAGCTTGCCCCCAACCTGATGTAACAGCCTTAACGGGAAATGTTATTGTATTTGGGATGAACGCTGGGTCAGGGCACGATATGTCACTTTGCAAAGGAACATATTGGTCAATTATCTTTATTTCGGTGCTTTACGTGCACTTCTGGAACGCCGAGTTGCTTGGAGCGCAGGAACAGTCGCTGCCTGTCAGCCATCAGGAGCAACTCATAGTCATCGATAAAGAGAAAAAGATTGTTCGCCTCAAAGGATGGATTACCACAAGGCGGGAATCACATCACTGTGGCATCGGTTGGGCCGGCGGGAGTAACGGGTCTGCGTCAGGCGATACCAAGTTTCTCTTTGAGACCAAGGTCAAACCCGAAGAAGTCTTCGAGGGCCTGGCGGCCATAGGCAAGAAGCCAGGGAATAACCTGAGTCGGTGGAAACGCAGCACGCCAGTGCAGGGTGACCCGGTAACGATTAGAGTGGACTGGCCTGGAGCCGAGCGACAGTACGAGCTCAGTGAGCTGGTGCAGGATTCTAAAGGAGCAGAACTGCGATTTCGTTTTGGAGGAAACCTGAAAGCAGCAAAGAAGCACAAAACTGGATGTATTGCCTGTTTCACCAGTTGCTATGTAGCTATTGTGAGCAATGCCAAAGTGGTCTTGAGTGAAAGAAAAGAGCATGACTTTCACTTTACCCACCTAGCTCCTCCCTCTGGAGCCGAAGTGAAATTGATCATTCAATAGTTCCTTCCGGAGAAAAACCCGAGAAACCACAAAAATTGGGCTTTTACGGCCAATAATCCCCCGCCAACCCTGTTCTACTTCAATAGAAATTTCCGATATATGTCATTGGTAAACATCAAAATTATCTATTTGACTTTTACTTAAATTAGCCTTGTAATAGTGCAAATATTCACATTTTCTTAAAGCCGTGAATCGCTGGCCGAATGAAATGGTGGTCTGTCAAGGCTGGTGAATCATTCAGAGAGGTGGGTTTCATGCGCTACTCCCCTGCCGCAATGCTAGCATGCACGTGTCTACTGTTATTTACCCCCCCTAAAGCCTTTGGGGCCTCACCTGCAATCCGTTTCCAGGAGAGTGTGTTCACCTTCCAGCCGATCTTGGAGGGTGAATCCGTTGATATCGCTTTTGAATTTAGTAATGGAGGTGGGGAGCCTCTTGTGATCCATGATGCAGTGACCTCGTGCGGTTGTACCACGGCAGACTACCCAAGCTATCACTTGAGGCCGGGGCAGAGTGGCAAGATCAAGACCACGTTCAAGTCCACAGGCCACGGCGGTGAAAATGATATTGTGCTGCTAGTGAAAAGTAACGACCCTGTTGCTCCGGTGAAAAAGTTGCGCATACGGGGAAAAGTGATCCGCCAATGGCAGGCGCGGCCTGACCGCTTCATTTTGACCAACCTGAAGCCCAATCGCAGATACACTCGAAGGCTGAAGATAAATAACTTCATGGACGAATCACTACAGATAAGAGAACTTGTCGCTGGGAACCCCCACCTCCGTCTTCTCTCTAACCCCACGAGTGTGGCCCCGAACGGGGATGAAGTCATTGATTTTGAAGTGAGTGTCAAGGATCTCGAGGCTGGGGGAATTGCTCAGTCTTCTGTTCGCATCGAGGTTGCCAATGCTGTGAAGAAATCGGTGGAGATTCCCGTGCTGGTAAAACTGAAATGAATATGGAAAGGGAGAAAATCTATGAGAAAGGGTATCGTGTTTTTTTGGTTGTTTGTTGTGGTTGCAGGCCTAACTCTGCCTTCCGGTTGCGCTAACCCAAAAAAAGTCGGTGTTAGTGAAGCCAATGTGCAAGCCGAGTTCCTAGCGTTAAAAGCAGCCGCTGAGAAAGAACGTGGCGGTTACAAGCTCATGAGTCTAAAGGAGTTGAAAGCAAAATTGGACGCCGAGGAGGATATCCTTGTGGTGGACACTATGCCCTATGAGGCCAGCTACAAGAAACAGCACATTCCGACGGCAGTACAATTCGAGTTCCCGATTCCCGAGATGACAACCATTGATCCGGCAATGGAAAAGCAATACTCTGACTTGCTTGGCCCTAAAAAGGACAAGATGATTGTCGTCTATTGCGGTTTCGTAAAATGTGGCCGGAGCCACAACGGGGCCATGTGGGCAGTAAAGCTAGGTTATACGGATGTATATCGCTGCTTGGGCGGTATCCGCGGCTGGAATGAGGCGGGCTATTCAGTGGAGACTGTGAAATAAAAGCACAGCAGGCAGGGGGCAGCGGGCAGCATAGAGTAGCACAAATTCCAAATCATAAATCACAAATATCAAAGAAATTACAATGACCAAAATTTTAAATTCCAAACCTGTTCATTGTTTTGGTCATTGAATATTAGAATTTGAAATTTGTTTGGCATTTGGTGCTTGGAATTTGGGATTTTACAAGTCTCTTTTACTCCATCACTCCACTAATCCAGCACCAGGCCCTGACATTTCATAAATGCAAGGTGGGCCTCTTGACTTTTCAATTTTGCGAGTTACGCTCAAGGAAGTGGGTAAAAACAAGGCCCCAGCGAAAGCAGAGGGGAGGCGATATACATGTCACAGTCAAATTCCAGCAGTGCTGGAGCGTGTTGCTTCAGTGAAAAACGGAGGCTGGTAAAGGAACTGAGCACCTGCGGCTATTGTTCCACCAGCTTCGAAGAGTATAAGCATTGTAGGCAAGAGGCAAGTCGCGAGAGTGGCGAGCGCTCCAAGGAATGCATGATTGGCTAACTCCAGATAACCTTTAAAAATCGTAATCTACAAAAATCAAGAAAGCCCGGAGATGTTCCGGGCTTTCTTTTGTTCGGAGCGTTACCTGCGCATCTTACACCGTATAGTCGAGTTTGGCGGACCCATTCTCTCTAGCAATTGTTACGAAAAGAATATAAGCTCTAACAAAAAGAAAAGGAATGATTGAAGGGGAATGAAACATTTCCATTTGAGTGGAGAGGTCACGGAGGTGAAGCCATGAAGAGAAAATGTAAGCCCTCAAGTTTTCATAAGAGCATATCATTGGTAGCTATGATTTTTTTGTTGATTTCTTGCGCGGGACCTTCTGTAAAGCGGACAGAGGTAGATGAGACTATTGATCTGAGTGGCCGCTGGAACGACACCGATTCTAGGCTGGTCTCGGAGGAAATGATTGAAGACTGCCTCAATCGTCCGTGGCTCCAGAGCTATCAGGGGAAGCATCAGGGCAATATGCCGACAGTGATTGTAGGCACCGTTAAGAACCAAAGCTACGAACACATCAACACCCAGGTTTTCATTAAAGATCTGGAGCGGGCCTTGATAAACTCCGGGAGGGTGCAATTCGTAGCCTCCAAAGATGAACGCATAGAACTGAGGCAAGAGAAGGCCGATCAACAGCAAGGTTTCACTGACCCTGAAACTCAGAAATCAATATACAAGGAAGTGGGGGCAGACTTCATGCTCCAGGGATCAATCAATGCGATTAAAGATGAAATAAAAGGCAAATATGTGATGCTCTACCAGGTGAATCTTGAACTCATCCAATTGGAAACGAATGTGAAAGCGTGGATAGGCCAGAAGGAAATTAAGAAGGTGGTCAAGCGGAGTAGACTTAGCTGGTGAACAAAACCAGCAGGCACTCTCGTTGCAGATTAATGGGTCAAGAATTATAGGCATGGTGGACAGTAAAGCTGAACAACTTTGTATAAAGTCCTACAGTCGTAGGAAAGAAGGTTTCGCCCTCCTGATAGTGCTCGCATCGGCATTCCTTTCTCTAGCCACTATCTCCGGCTGCGGCATGCCGCATCACCTCACCACCACGGTTGATGAAATGAGCGCTCGAGGGGAGTTTTCCCAAGCTCTCAGCTATGTAGAGGAACACGAGGAAGACTATCAAAATCGCAATCGGTTGCTGTTTTATTTGGATGAAGGGATGCTGGCCTTTTCGGTTGGAGACTTCGAAAAAGCTATCCAGGCTTTCACTGCGGCAGAGCAACTTATGGAAGAACTGTACACCATCTCCATAAGTGGGGAGGCCACAACCTTCCTGATCAATGACAACACGGCTCCATACCGGGGTGAGGATTTCGAGTCAGTAATGGTCAACCTCTTTCTGGCCCTGTCATACGCTAACCTTTCGAAGATTGAAGATGCCCTGGTGGAAGCACGGAAGATTGACAGTAAGCTGGCAACAATCAACCTGCAATACGACGAGGAACACCAAAATGCTTACCGTGAAGACCCCTTTGCTCGAATGCTCATTGGAATTCTCTATGAGATGGGACAGACGAGCGCTGATCTGAATGATGCCTATATATCATACTACCTGGCCATTAGTGGGTACGAGGCGGAATACCAACGCTTCGGTTTAAGTGTTCCTGGAATCCTTGCGGAAAACGCTTTGTCAACCGCAGAGTTCATGGGGGAAAAACAACAAGATCAATTGCGGGAGCGCTTTCCTGCGCAGCAATTTCCAAGTCTGGCAGAACGCAAGGAGAAGGCGGAAGTATTTGGCCTGCACTTTAATGGCAGAGCCCCGGTTAAGGAACCGGCTACCATCGTTTTTCCGATGCCTGACGGATTTTTACTGAAATTGGCTTTCCCAACCTACAAAGAGGTGGATAAACGTATCGTCGGCGGGCGACTTTACGCTAAACCGCCGGAGGAAGATAGGGCCTTTCATGCAGCGTTCACCGTTGCTGAGCCCATCGGCAAGATCGCCAAGGAGAACCTGGAAGACCGGGAGAGTCGTATCGTGGTGAAAACTATCGCCAGAGTCACTGCCAAATATCTGGCTGTAAAGGCAGCACAGCAGGCAGCAAAGGAAGCGGGTGGACGGGACTACGGGGCCCTGGCTGGTTTTCTCACGGGGATTACTGGGAATATACTTGCCTTTGCCAGCGAAGAACCGGACTTGCGCAGCTGGAGAACCTTGCCAGCGGAGATCTTGATCAGCAAGCTGACTTTGGAGCCGGGAACCTACGAGTTTTGGGCTGAATGTTATGACGCTTCAGGTAGAGTAGTCCAGAAGGTAGAACTCGGAGAGAGAGAATTAGCAGCAGGCGAGAAGATACTATTGCAGTTTCGCACCACGGAATAAAGAAAAGGCATAAGGCACACGGCGCAAGGCAGAAGGAAAAAAGCAAACAAAATATCGCCTTGCACCTTAAGCCCTGAGCCTCAGTTACTGCCTACTGGCTTTTTCCTCTTGCGGCGATCTTGAATTCTTCAACCACCTCACCGTTCCTGATGCCATAGGCACGATCGAACAGATTCACCACAGCACAAGCATGGTTAGGAATGATTCGAACTCTGTCGCCGATGTCGAGATCGACCTTGGGATCGAGGGTCATAATACCGTGCTCTTCGGACAGTCTTACCAATAATGCTTTCTTGCCCAACACTATGCCAAAGCCGGATGCCATCTCTTTCCCGTGCGCCCCCCGATCCGAACTAAAAGCCTTGCTTCCTCCATCTAGGACTGCCCTCTCTTTCTCAGGTCGGCTAATCACGGTTGCCAGGATGGACAAAGCGCATTCCTCCAGGGTTGCCGCGCCGAGGAACACCTGGATGGCATCGTGAAAAATGTAGTTGCCCGGGCGGATCTCATTGACAGCCTCATGCCCCTCCCAGACCTTCATGGTTGGAGTGGACCCTACGGAGACAATATCAGGAGAAGTTCCGAGCTCGGAAAATGCTTGCGCGGTCTCAGCCATTATTTTGCTTTCAAGCCGACTGACTTCCTTCACTTCCGAGAGAGAATCTGCACCATATACCTGACCGGCATGGGTAAATATGCCTTTGAATTTGAGAGAGGGAAGGGTAGCCACAGCCTGAAAGAGCTCCACTGCTTCCTTCCCAGGTGAAACGCCACATCGATTGAGACCACTGTTAATCTCTATGAGATATTCGATGGTGAGTCCGGATGCAGCAAATACATCTGACAGTGTACGCGCTGCTGCGACGCTGTCCAACCCTATTGATATGCGCACTTTCTTGGAGAGAGCCGCGAGTCTATTAAGCTTGTCTTTGGTCACAATCTGGTTGGCGACAAAGATGTTCGTAATTCCCGCCGCAGCCATGACTTCGGCTTCTGAAACCTTGGCGGCGGTAATCCCGCGTGCGCCCAGACGCATTTGCAGCTGAGCCAGTTCAGGTATCTTGTGAGTCTTAATGTGAGGACGGAGAGCTACCCCAAATTTGTCGGCTTTTTCCTGCATCCGTTCAAGGTTGCGGTCAACTATATCGAGGTCGATTAAAAGGGCAGGAGTATCTATTGGAGGTAGTTCAGAGGGTGTCATGGGGCCTTCTACCTAGAACGGTAATGGCAAGTGCAATCCGGCAAAAGGCTCAAGGCGCAAGGCACAAGGAGACAATAGAAAATAAGATTTGCCTTGTGCCTTACGCCGTGCACCTTGTGCCGGGAACCTTAGCGGCTTACGCTGCTAGGGTAGCTGTCGATCCCACACAGCTGATCGCAAAGGTGCTACCCAGTTCCTGACTCATGCGGATGTGGGGACGAAAGCCGGTGCAATGGCCGGTGAATGCTAGTTGAGCTCCGCAATCCTTGATCCCGTTGATAGTCTGGGTGAGGACCTCCTCGCCCACTTGAGCCAGGTGCAGACCGCCAATCACAGCATATATGCGAGAGTTTCCAGTAATCTCCTGGGCATATTGGATGGTATTAACGATTCCAGGATGAGAACAACCCGAAATAATTACCAACCCCTTCTCACCTAAATTCACCACCAGGGCTTGCTCATCAACGAGAGGATCGTCCATATCTTCACCGTCTTTGATGATTTTGGCCCCAGGCATGGGACCTTCAAAATCAGTGCGGCGGGGAATTTCACCGGTAAGAAAGACACCTTCCTGCAATTGCTGAACATCCGTAGCACAGGTCAACTGAGCGCCGGTTTCCTCAATCTTCTCACGTTCCAGTTTCCAAGGCCCCACTTTACCCCTCGGAGTCATGAGGTATTTGGGCCAGAAGACATCAGGGTGGCAGTAGATGGGCAGAGGTGTTCCTCGCCACTCCAAGAAACCCAGAAGCCCTCCATAGTGGTCCGGGTGTCCATGAGTTAGAAATAAGGCATCAACTTCGGTGGGGGTTCGTCCCAAAGCTTCAATGTTGTGTTTCAAGGGTTCAAAGGCATTGCCGGTATCCATGAGCAAGCAGAACGTGCTTTCGCCCTGGCTGATGTCCACCAAATATGCAAGCCCGTGACCGGCCAAGAGCGGCTTTATCAGCTTGCCAACCACGGCGCGCTCAACAAGGGGAGTGGAAGGTTCAAAAACGTCGAGGTAGTTGTCAACAACCGCGGTGACACTAACTTTTTCTGGCAGCGACATAACGAGCCTCCTGTAGCCGGTTCAAGTGTTTAAAACAACATTGATACCATTTCTCTCGAGCTGTGAAAATGCGAATGAGAAACCCTCCATCATTCACGATAAGAATGGTTAAAGGTGGAAGTGAACGTTTCCAAGTCAACTACCAGTAGTTTATATTATTGTGCATTAAAGTGCAAAGTTTTTTGGGCTCGTCGGCTTCAGAAAATAGTAGCGGCTGGCTAATGATTTCGATTTACTATAATATTATGGTATTATTTGTTGCAGAAGGTTGCAACATTAGTCCCTCGTGTTCTTTACCAATACTGAGGCGGGCAAGGTTTCAAGTAGAACCAGACGCCTCAGAGGAAAAAGGGTTCCCAGTCAACGGTGAAAAAGAAACCGCCCTACAGCACAAACATCCTGCACGAACAGTTCAGCCAGCTTCTGGAGAACTTGGGCATCGGCTTCTTCACTGTTAACAAGGAACGGCAGATCACCTCCTTTAATGAGACGGTGGAGCGGCTTACTGGCTTCCGTGAAGAAGAAGTACTCGGGAAAAAGTGCCACGAGATCTTTTTTAGTGATCTGTGTCATGGCAGGTGCATGTACCCGCAAGAGGTTGAGGTCGAGGGAAAACCGCAAGTCCTTGAGATGGATATCTCCGATCAGGAAGGCAACCTGCACCGCATAACCAAGCTAGTCTCTCCTCTACTTGGTAGCGAAGGACAAGTTACGGGTTGCATCGAGGTCTTCCAAGATTTCTCAGTCTACAATCAACTGCTGGACCGGATTCGCTATGACGAGCATCGGCTCAAACTCATCTTGGACAACCTGGACATTGGAGTTTTTACGGTAAACCGTGGTGGGTACATAACCTCATTCAACTCCATGGCCGAAACTATCACCGGCTACCAGCGTCAAGAAATTGTCGGCCAGCATCACGCCAAACTCACGGGCTGTGATCGGCCTGGAGAGACATGCAGCCTAGGGGAATCAATCTCGAGCGGTAAAACTCTTGCAAACCTCCACCGGCGACTATTTACCAAGGATGGGCGAAATCTGCCAGTCCGGGCGAATTTTATGGCTCTCCGTAACGAAGCGGGACAAACCATCGGCGGCCTGGAGACCTTCCAGGATCTCTCCCTCATCCAACAGCTCAACCGTGCCATAAGCAATAAGTACACCTTCGCCGATATGATCGGCAAGGATGGAGTAATGCAACAGATATTTGAAATTCTCCCGGTGGTGGCTGAAAGTGAAGCCAATGTCCTGGTAGAAGGGCCTACGGGTACAGGAAAGGATCTATTGGCCAAAATTATCCATAATGCTTCACAGCGAAGAGATAAGCCTTTCGTAAAGGTCAATTGTGCAGCCTTGCCTGATAATCTTTTGGAATCAGAGATGTTTGGCTACGTCAAAGGTGCCTTCACCGGAGCGGACAAGGACAAACCGGGCCGGTTCCAGGAGGCAGACGGCGGCAGTATTTTCCTTGACGAAATAGGTGACATGCCGCTTGCCCTGCAAGCCAAACTCCTGCGGGTATTGGAAGACAGAGAGTTTTATCCGCTGGGTGGGAGGAAACTCTGCCGGGTGGATGTGCGGATTATGGCTGCCACCAACCAGATCCTGGAGAATCTAGTGAAGGAGAAAAGGTTCCGTGAAGATCTTTTCTACCGCCTTAATGTTATGAGATTGGAACTGCCGCCACTGAAAGAACGGCGTGGCGATATCTCACTGCTAATCAATAATTTTATCAAGAAGTACAACGTTACCAAGGAAACTACGGTATCGAAAATAGCCGAAGATGCTATGGACATTTTGCTCAACTATGACTATCCGGGCAACATAAGGGAACTGGAGAATATCATTGAGCACGCCTGTGTGCTTTGCAGGGGAGAGGTGATTGAGCGGCGGCATCTGCCCATGTATCTCCAGAAAGCACGTGGCAGCCTTGAGGGCGAGATTATTTCCAGACCTGAGCCTACTGAAAGCCGTGATGCCTGGGAGCGGGAGAGGCTTGTGGATGCATTGAAAGAACATAGCTGGCATCGACAGAAAGCTGCACAGGCACTAGGCATGGATCGAACCACGTTGTGGCGCAAGATGAAAAAATACAACATCTCGCCTTGATTTTCCGAGTTGCATGTCGTTGCAACAAAAGTTGCAAATTGTTGCAACGACAGCTACCAGAGAAATTATCTTTTAATTAAAGGTGGTTATAGATTTGTTATTATAGTAATGTTGCAGATCTGCAGCAATTTTACGCCAATTCTCCTGCCAACTCTCCACCACTCATCTCTACTAACTAATTGAAATTACAATCATATGTCAGGTGGATTGTGAGATGGCACAGCCCTGGCATAAACGGTGAGCACTAACCTGTGGAGAGTATTGCAAGTGACCAACTCAGATACCATCAGTTCAGGTCGTGACTTTTTCAAGACCGTGAGGCAAAGCCTCAGCTTTAAATTAGGGCTGGCAGTGGGGTTGA
>Ga0316193_10002174_pt1 | contig 13673 bp, 14 predicted proteins | sample MerIslsedime2_MG_FD_207735 | JGI IMG/M metagenome (GOLD analysis project Ga0316193, IMG submission 207735) | Coastal sediment microbial communities from Maine, United States - Merrow Island sediment 2 | ecosystem: Environmental > Aquatic > Marine > Coastal > Sediment | place: USA: Maine...
TTGTTTGCGCCCCGCCGGGTCGCCTTTACGAAACAGCATCCTCGCCGTGTTGTAGGGGTTGGCTTCCATCTCCGCACGGGCCGCGTCGAACTGCTCCTGATAGAACAGCTGATAGTCCCACTGGCCCGCCGGAAACTCCGCCTCGGGATAGGTATTTCTGTCCAGCAGCTCCAGGCAGGCATCCAGACCCAGCTCCAGAGTTCGATAGGGTACGCACAAACTGGCCACTCCCAGACAGCTGCCGGGGTGGTGGCTGGCGAGGCTCCACACTACCGGACTGCCCCAGTCGTGACCCACCCAGATGGCGCTTTCCCGACCCAGAGACTCAAGGAGCTCCAGCATGTCTGAGACGATGTTTTCAAGAGCGTAGTCGCTGTGCCGCTGTGGAACCGACGATCTCCCGTAGCCGCGCATGTCCGGCGCTACCGCGCGGAAGCCCAGCGCCGCCAGTATCGGCAGCTGGTGGCGCCAGCTGATAGCCAGCTCCGGCCAGCCGTGCACGAAGATGATCAGCGGGCCGTGCTCGGGACCTGCCGCCAGGTAGTGCGTGGTATGGCGCTCCGTTCGGACGGTGTGCTCAGTGATCTCTGTCTCTGGAATTTCCATGGCTGAGTTTTCTTGACCTCGGCGTCGGGTTCGCGATTATAGCCCGGTCGCAAAATCTGGGGATCCGCCTTGTCCGAAGCGCCGTCCACCTCTGCCGCTGCCGCACCCCCGCCGCGGGCGACCGCCGGGATCCTTGTCTGGGAGTGGCCTCTGCGGCTGTGGCATTGGCTGTTCGCCGCGTGTATCAGCGGTTCCCTCTATACCGGCCTGTCTGAAGATATCAGCATGCTGACGTGGCATATGCGTTTCGGCTACTGCGTCCTGGGGTTGCTGATGTTCCGCCTGCTCTGGGCCATCTGGGGTGGCCGGCACGCCCGCTTCTCGGCCTACGCGACCTCGCCGGGACGAATTCTGGCTTACTTCAGGGGGGAACCGGCCACAGGGGCGCACACGCCGCCTGGTTCGGCGCTGATTCTGATCATGTGGCTGCTGGTGACTATGCAGGTGCTCGCAGGGCTGTTCGCCAGCGACGAAATTTTTACCGAAGGTCCGCTGGCTCGCTACGGCTCTGACGAGTGGGTGGAACTCATGACCGGTGCGCACCACCGCATATTCTGGTTGATCATTGCAGCCATCTTGGTGCATCTGTCGGCGCACGCCGTTTACGCGCTGCGTCGGGATCCAACACCGCTTTCCATGTTTACCGGGCGCAAGCCGGCGTCTGTCCCGCCGACGGATCAGCGCTGGATCGCTGCGCTGCTGACGGCCCTTGCGGCCGCGGCGCTCGTCTGGTCCGGACTGGAACTGGTCTGAATAATTCTGCCTGGCCCCAGCCCTGCATCGCATTATTCGACCGCCTCTTTATGAGGCGGTCGCCTCTACAGTGTCGGCTGGAGGTTACTCGGCGCGATAGTCGTCGTGGCAGCTTTTACAGGCTTGCCCGAGTTTCTGGAATGCGGGACCCACTTCGCCTCCGCTGCTAACTGTCTGCTTGAGCCCGGCTGCCGCGCTGTCGAATGCCTGGAGTTTTTCCTGGAATTCTTTCGGTTGTTCCCAGATTGCCGGTAGGGCATCGCCGCCTTCGGATCCTTGCGGGAACAGCGTCAAGGCGATTTTCCCGAGATCTGCCATGGCGTCTGCATGCAGCAACAGATGGTCGCTGTGCGAAACTTCCTGCTTGAGAATGTCCACCATGGCCTGCATGTGTCCGCCGACGGCTTCCATCACGTGTTCGCGGTATTTGGCATCGCCTTCGGACGCGCTCAGCGTCCAGCCCGGCATGGTCGCCGCGCCAATCAGCACTGTCAGTTGGATAAGATTCCTCATCGTAGCTCCTCCTGTAAAAATTTGGTCCCTGTGGGCTTCTTTTCAGCGCGGAACCTTAGGCGATCTGTCGTTGGCTGACAATCGGCATCATCCGCGTGCCGGCGCGGTCTGGACAAACCAGCGAGGAAAATGAGATGTTATAACACTGCAATCGGATGGATGGGAAAGGCCGTGGACGGTCTCGGCGAAAGCCTGCTTACTCCTTTGGCAACGGAGAACGCGACACAGCGAATGACGATGGATCGGGTGGCGGTGCTGCTGTCCGCCGTCTGCCTGCTGCACTGCATGGCGATCCCTCTGGCAATCCTGGTGCTGCCTGCAATGAGCAGCCTGTTGCTGGGCAGTGAAACGCTCGTCCACTGGCTCCTGCTCGGTTTGGCCGTACCCATTTCCGTCCTTGCGCTATGGGTGGGCTACACCCGCTACGCTAATCTAAGGAGCGTGCTGCTCGGGACCTCCGGGCTGCTGCTGATGTTCGTGGCGGTATCGCATTTCTTCGGCCGCGCTCTCGAGGTTCCCCTTACCCTGGCTGGCGTTAGCCTGGTCGCCTGGGCCCACTGGCTCAATATCAGGCGCGCCTCTAAGCATTCGGCGGAGAGCTGACGGCCGTCTAAGGGTCTCCTTGTTGGTGCCTGGCCTCCCAGTCAAACACCTCTACCGATTCCCCGCGCATGCTGTAAGCGGCTTCTGCCAGATCGGTGCTGCTGTTGCTGGTCCTGAGCTCGCCGGTTACCCAGTGGGCGCCGTAGGGGTCCGCGAGGCTGACAGCGTCCTCCAGCTCCACGAACACGACCTGATTCGGCGGTGGTGGCGGCACGTGAATGCAGGCACCGAAATAGGGGACCATAAGAAAGGAACGAACGCGCTCGCCCTCGAGGTCAATGGGAACCAGATATCCGGGCAGGCGCACCCTGCGGCGATTCATTGCTGACACGACGGGTGATTCGGCGGAAGACAGCGTTTGCGCAGGTGTTTCATCAAAGAAGTGATCGATGGAGGTCGCGGGCGGCACCCAGTCCGGCGGCAGCAGATCGTCCCAGGTGATGTTTTCGGCCGGCCTGGCGTCGCCACTTTCTGCGAGCGCAGATTCCTGCCGAGCAGATTCCTGCCGAACCGATTCGGCCCGGAGGTTGAAACTCAGAAGTGCGAGCGTTGCGATGAATAGGGTTCGAATGTTCATGCACGATTCCCGGCGGGTGCAGTTACAGGCGAATGCTCAGCCCGTCGGCCAGTGAATTTCGATAAGCGCGCCACGCGGGGATCAGGCCCAGAAGCATGGACGTTACCATGACGGCGCCGACTACCAGCAGTTCGATGGCTCCGGGGGTGCTGGTCGAAATATGCAGGCCGCTTGACGCTCTGAGGTAAGGGGCGCCAGCCAGCATGGCCAGATTCAGTAGCAGCGCTCCGCTCACAGCGCCGAAGGTGCCCAGCAATGTCGACTCTGCCATGAGCAGCAGAAATATGTGCCTCGGTCTCGCGCCCACCGAGCGCAGGATGGCCATCTCCCTGCGGCGCTCGTTCAGACCGCTTAGAATCACCGTCATCATGCCGAACAGCCCCGTCAGCACCACCAGCGTGGATACGGCCAGCAGAGCCCGTTCCGCGAGGCCCACCAGGCCCCAAAGCTCCTGAAGTGCCACGCCGGGCAGAATCGCTGACAGGGGCTCCCGCGGGTACTCGTTGATTGCCCGCTGAATCTGCAGTGTGTGCGTGGGCTGCGTCACGCCCAGCAGAAATGCGCTGATCTCCGCCGGTTCTGCTGCCAGTTCCCCGGCCTCCGCTGCGCCGGGCCCCGGGTCCCTGTGGTTGGCGCTTTCCCAGCCGCTATGAATAGCCTCGATGCCCTGCAGGCTGACGTGCACCGTGCGATCCACCGGCGTGCCCGTGGGCTCGAGAATTGCGATGACACGAAATGGTAGATCGTCGTGCTCGGTAAAGCTGCCTTCTCCGGTGCCGTGAGCGACGATAAGCGCATCGCCGATCTGGTACCCCAGTTCTCTCGCCACGCCGTCACCCAGCACGGCTTCGAACTGCGCCAGGCTCAGCATCCCGTCGGCGGCGACAAGGTGGTTACCCGGGCCGTAACGCAGGTGCTGAAAGTACGCCTCATTGGTGCCCAGTACCCGGAATCCACGGTGAGAATCGCCAAGAGACAACGGTATCGACCAGTCCACCCAGGGGTGACGTGAAATCTGCTGGTACGAGTCCCAGCTCAGATTGTTGCTGGGATTGCCAATTCTGAATACGGAATACAGCAGCAACTGCACCGAGCCTGAGCGCGGGCCAACGATTAGATCGGTACCGGACAGCGTGTTTAGAAAGCTCTCGCGGGTCTCCGTGCGCAGCTTCTCGACCCCCAGCAGCAGAAAAACGGCCACGGCGATGGACATGATGGTGAGCACGACGCTGCCACTTCTGTTTCTGAGGCTCTTCAGCGCCATGCGGGTCAGCATGGAATGTGCGCTTTCGGCGGCCCGTCCTGAGGCCCGCGCAGCTCCAGACGTTTCGGGAATCTTTCCTCGAGGTCACCATCGTGACTGACGAACAGCAGGCTGGCACCGGTGTTGGCGCACTCTTCGAAAAGGAGGTCGATGAATCGCTCACGGGCGATCGGGTCGAGCGCCGAGGTCGGTTCGTCGGCGATGATGAGCTCCGGTCGGCCGATAAGGGCTCGGGCTACGGCAACCCGCTGCTGCTGGCCAGCTGAAAGCTCGGATACCCGGCGCTGATGGATAAGGGATTCAGGCAGCTGCAGGCGCTTCAGCAGCCTTTCCGCTTCTGCCGATGGGCGGCGAGCGCCGCCGGCCGCTTCGACCGCTCGCCGTCTGCGTACGGGCGAGAACCGGCAGGGCAGCAGCACGTTTTCCACCAGCGAAAGATAGGGCACGAGGTTGAACATCTGGAAGATGAACCCGACGTGGTCGGCGCGGAAGCGGTCCCGCTGGCCCGCCGTCAGCGCGGCAAGGTCCTTGCCGAGCACCTCAATTCTGCCCGCATCGGGTCTCAACAGCCCGCCTATCAGGCTGATGAGGCTGGTTTTGCCGCTGCCGCTGGCACCCCGGATAAACAGCCGCTCGCCCGCTTCGATAGTCAGATTCAGGTCTTCCAGAATTGGCTGCGATTCAGTGGGCCAGCGGAAGCTGACGCCGTTGAGACTTGCAACAGTTTTTGCAGTCAATTTCAGACTCTCGTTGCTGGAAAGGTTCGGGCGTGACCGCACCGGGTGGATGTCCTAGTATCTTCGCTGTTAACCACGGGAGACGACACATGTCTACGTTTCATGGTCTCGAAATGAAATCGATCGACGGCGAGCTGGTGAAATTTGACGGCTTTGAGGGTCAATACTGTCTGGTGGTAAACGTTGCCAGTCGTTGAGGGCTGACGCCCCAGTACGCAGGTCTGCGTACCATACACGAAAACTATTCCGATCGTGGCTTCACGGTGCTGGCGTTCCCCTGCAATCAGTTTGGTGCCCAGGAGCCGGGTACGGACGCGGAGATCCGCGAGTTCGCGGTGAGCAAATACGCGGCCAACTTTCCCATGTTCAGCAAGGTAGAGGTAAATGGCGCTGGCGCCTGCCCGCTCTATCAGTACCTCAAAGCCGCGCGGCCTGACGAGGAGGGCAACGTCGATATTCCCTGGAACTTCACCAAGTTTCTCGTCGATGGTGAAGGAGAAGTTGTGGCGCGTTTTGCTCCCACGGTAACTCCGGAAGAAATTGCCGAGACCCTGGAAAGGCTTTGCTGACCCGCGCGCTCTGCCGGTCGCGGAGTTCTTGTGGGGGAAGATGGCTGTTGGCAGGGTCATTGCATAGCTCTGGCGCATGAACTGGCTCATCGCCACAGATCTGGATGGAACCCTGCTGGATGACGACTACGACCTGGTCGCGGCCGCCGCCGCCCTGGATAAGCAGGTTGCCATGGGCCACGAAATCGCGCTTGCCTCCAGCAAGACCTTCAGCGAGATGCGGGAGCTGTCTGCGCTTTGCAGCCGCTCGCCGACTCTGATTTTTGAGAACGGCGCCGGGGTCGCGTGGCCCGAGCGGCTGTGGCGGAAGTCCGACGCCGGGTCCGTGCAGGATGGGTTCCGGATTCAGCTGCGCGGCGATGGCTATACGCGGTTGAGAGCCATGCTCCGCGGCTTGCGGCGAAGCAACGGAGCGCGCTACCAGGGTTTTGCCGACATGTCCGTTGCCGAAGTTGCCGATCTCACCGGGCTGTCGACGGCCGGCGCTGGCCTCGCGCGGGAGCGTCAGGCCAGCGAACCGCTGCGCTGGCTGGACAGTCCTGAAGCTCTTCAGCGTTTTGAGCATGCCCTGCAGCAACGTGGCTATCGCCTCGTACAGGGGGGAAGATTTCACCACGTTATGCCGCGCACCGACAAAGCCTGTGCCGTCTCAGCGCTGGCGCGACGCCTCGCAGAAATGCATGCTGCCAGAATCAGAGTGCTCTGCTGCGGTGACAGTGCCAACGACCGGGCCATGCTGCTTGGTGCCGATGCTGCCGTGGTTTTTCCACGCCCGGACGGAAGCTTTCTGGTGCTTGATCATGATGGCCCGGCGGGTGATTCTGGCCCGGCCGCTGTGTTCCACGCAGCGGGCGCTGGTGCCGACGCCTGGTCGCGGGCTGTGGCCGGCGCCTTGCGTCGATGCCGTTCGGCCTAAAGTTCGGCTGCAATCCGAGAGCCTGGAGGTATCGTCCATGAGTGACTTTTTTCAGAACGGCATTATCACGACACTGCATAATCTTTCCCGACGGCCTACCGAGGCGCTGCAGCAGGACCTGCAGCGGTTTTCGGCTCAGCGACCCATGGCGCTGGTGCTGCCCTGCCTTTATTCGGAGCTGCAGCATCCGGCTCTGTCCGGGATTCTGGACCAGTTGCAGCAGGTGCCCTATCTGTCCCAGATCGTGATCGGTCTCGACCGGGCCAGCGAGAGCGAATATCGGCATGCTCTGGCGTTCTTTTCCCGGCTGCCGCAACCCCATGTGGTGCTGTGGAATGACGGTCCGCGAATGCGCGTCATTCAGGACCGGCTCGCGGACCTGAAGCTTGCGCCCGCCGAGCTGGGCAAAGGCTGCAACGTCTGGTACTGCTTTGGCTATGTGCAGGCAACCGGGGTAGCCGAAGCGGTGGCGCTGCACGACTGCGACATCACCACCTACCATCGGGACATGCTTGCCCGGCTGCTTTATCCCGTGGCCAACCCGCAGTTCAACTACCAGTTCTGCAAGGGTTATTACGCCCGCGTCGCGGAAAATCGGCTGAATGGTCGCGTCAGCCGGCTGCTGGTTTCGCCGCTCATCCGAACGCTGAAGAAAGTCTCTGGCGAGCATTCCTTTCTCAGCTATCTGGACAGCTTCAGGTACCCGCTGGCGGGAGAATTCTCCATGCGTATAGAGGTTCTCAAGGATCTGCGTATCCCTTCTGACTGGGGGCTGGAGATTGGCGTGTTGTCCGAGGTCTATCGGAACTATTCCACCAACCGGCTTTGTCAGGTGGAGGTTGCTGACACCTACGATCACAAGCATCAGGACCTGTCCACCAACGACGAGACGCGCGGGCTGTCGCGCATGAGTCTGGATATCTCCAAATCGCTGTTCCGCAAGATGGCAACCTATGGCGCGGTTTTTGATCAGGCTACGGTTCGCTCGGTGAAAGCCGCCTACTTTCGCATTGCGCTGGATCTCATTGAGTCGTACAGCAACGATGCGCTCATGAACGGCCTGCATCTCGACCGTCACAAAGAGGAGCATGCCGTTGAGCTTTTTGCTCGCAATATTCTCAAGGCCGGCGAATCGTTTCTCGAAGGGGGTGACGAGTCGCCCTTCACACCGGCATGGAATCGAGTGACCAGCGTGTACCAGGACGTGTTTGAGGATCTGGTCGCGGCGGTGGATGCCGATACCCGCGAGTTCGGTCCGACGTCGACACAGGACCGGGCGGTCACCGTGTGACATTCGGCTGTTAGCAGCCGACGTCCAGCCACAGCACCTGAAAGGGTTTCAGCGGCAGCAGCGGTTCCACCTCGATGGTGTTTCCGGTTAGAAGATCCATGTAGTTGCCCGGCGCCAGGTCGTCTTTCTCCAGCCTCAGGTCCTGCGCGATGCTGGAAAGTGAAGCGACGACCAGAACCCTCTGACCGGGGGCGCTGCGTTCCAGGGCGAAAGCCGATGCCGGCATATCCAGCACGCGCTGCGGGCACTCGGGAGAGAATGCGCGGATGCTGGCGCGTCGCCCCAGCATATTTTTGAAAGCCGCCATCACGTGGTGCTGGGGGGAGTAAGGATCCTCCAAGCTGGCCTGAAGGGCCTGCAGCTCCCAGCGCCCGCGATTGATAGAGCGGGTTCGCCCCGTCTGCTCTACGCCCGGCAGGTCGTTTTCCGACGCCAGCAGGCTGTGAATGTAGATCGCGGGAATGCCCTGGAATGCCAGCAGCAGCGCATGTGCTGCAAGGTATCGGGGCAGGTCGTTCAGCGAACCGCCCAAGGCCGAAAACAGGGATATGTTGATTTCGTACGGCGTCTCGATACCGGGCGACACTTCCCGCAGGGTCACGAAGCCGCCCCGCTCGTGCATGCGCTCTACCAAGGCCTGTACGCGGTTCGCCGGCATGAGCCCTTCCAGGGGACGCAGGCCGATGCCGTCGTGGGATGCAACGAAGTTCAGGTAGCCGGCGCCGTCCGGCGGCGGATCCAGCGCCCGGGCCCAGGTGGTCAGATAGCTGGCGTCCTCGAACACGTAGCTGTAGAGCAGCAGCGGTGCCAGGCTGAACTGGTAAACGATGTGGGCTTCGTCTGCGTTGCCGAAATAGCTGACGTTTTCCTCGTGGGGGACGTTGGTTTCCGACACCAGGCGCACTTCCTGTCCGGCAATTTCCAGCAGCAGGCGTAGAATCTTCACCACCAGGTGTGTCTCGCGCAGGTGCAGGCAGGTTGTTCCCAGGGTCTTCCACAGAAAAGCCACCGCATCCAGCCTGATGTAGCGGGCGCCGTGCTCGACATAGCGGAACAGGATGTCGACCATTTCCGCCAGAACCTGGGGATTGCTGAAATCGAGGTCCACCTGGTCTTCGCTGAATGTGGTCCACACCTGCTTTATGCCGCGATACGTGTGCACGTTTGTTATAAGCGGCGTGTTGCGCGGACGAGTGACTTTTGAGACGTCGGCTACCGGGCCAACGGTGATGAAATAGCCGCGCCCGGGTTCGCGGTCGCTGATGAAATCGGCGAACCAGAGGCTCTCCCGGGAACAGTGGTTAATCACCAGATCTATCATCAACTGGAAATCGCCTGCCAGACGCTGCACGTCGCCCCAGTCTCCCAGGTCGGGGTCGACGCTGCGGAAATCGATAACGGCAAACCCGTCGTCGGATGACGAGGGAAAAAAGGGCAGAACGTGTACGCTGCTGAAGCCATCGTTGAGGTGCTCGAGGAGGAATTTTCTCAGCGTCTGCAGCGGCGCAACCCCGGGCTCCGTGATGCTGTTGGCATAGCTGATCAGCATGATCTCGCCGGCCGAAAGCGGGACCGGGTTGCCAGCGGGTTGCATGTGCCTGGCACGTTCCAGAAGCTTTTCACCCAGGTCGGTGGCTAGAGTCTCGCCGTATAGCTCCGTGAGCATTTCCTGCAGCCGCGCGCGTCTGGTTTCTGCGGCTGCGGAGGTGGGTCTTGTCATGTCCACGGTGTTACCCCAACTAGCCCCGGGAAGGCGGGTCGACCAGCATTTGCTTTATTTTGGTGCACGGGCGCACGATGTCAGGGCGCTGCGCCCGTCGATTTTGATGAACGCAGAGTCTTGCCTGCATCAGCTAGGGGCATGCAGGTCTGGTGGTCTGTTTTTTGCAATTTCCTCACGCTATGACTGCTGAATCCATGACTGGAACCATTCCCGGATGCTTTTCTAAGGTTGCCCCTCCCGGATCATACATATTGCATGCCAAGGTGGCTCGATGCAGCTGATCGACTGGCTTGTAGTGGGCTTCTACATGCTGCTGATGCTGACTCTGGCCGCGCTGATCGGCCGTGGTCAGCGCAACACGTCGGACTACTATCTCGGCGCTAACCGAATGAGCGCTCTGAGCCTTGCCTCGTCGACCATAGCTACCCAATGCTCTACCAATAGCCTGCTCGGCGCGCCTGCTTTCGTCGGTTTCACGTTGGGTGGCGGCCTGCTCTGGCTGCAGTACGAGCTTGCGGTTCCTCTCGCCATGCTTGCGCTGATCTACCTGCTCACGCCTATCCGGCGATTGGGCGTGATCTCGGTCTACGAGTTCCTCGAGCGGCGCCTCGGCCCGGCGGCCCGCCTTGTTGCCAGCGGCAGTTTTCAGATTTTCCGCGGCGTGGCCACCGGGGTCACCGTCTACGGAGTGGCGCTGGTGCTCACCCTCATCATGGAAGTCACCTTTACCCAGGCGGTGCTTCTGATGATGGGCGTCACCATCGCCTACGACGTGCTTGGCGGCATGCGCGCGGTGGTGTTCAGCGACGTGGTGCAGCTGGTGCTGCTGACCGGTGCTGTCGTGGTGAGTCTCTGCCTGCTTGGGCTGCAGGTTGGGGGTTTTGCCCCGTTCTTCGACCAGCGCACCGATACGCTCAGTGATCAGTGGGGGCTGACTGGCGGCTCTGACTATGGTTTCTGGCCCATGCTGATTGGCGGTTTTTTTCTCTACGCCGCCTACTACGGTTGCGACCAAAGTCAGGCTCAGCGGGTGCTTTCCGCCCGATCCGAATCCGATACCCAGCGCGTCCTGCTCTACAACGGCATTTTGCGATTCCCCCTGGTCTTCGGCTACTGCCTGCTGGGTCTCGGCCTGGCCGCATACGCTGCAACCGACCCGGCGTTCGTGGCGTCGCTTCCCCTCAGCGAGTCAGGAATGCCCAACTACAACCTCGCCTACCCATACTACGTCCTGGAGCATTTCGCGCCGGGATTCGTCGGGTTGGTGATGGTGGGCATCTTTGCGGCGGCCATGTCTTCCATCGATTCGTCCATCAACTCGCTCTCCGCGGCGACGGTGGAGGACTTCCTGCATCGATTCCGGCGGCTTTCGGAGCGTCAGCTTTTCGTTGCGTCCAAGCTCACTACGCTTTTCTGGGGCGGGTTTGCAGTGGCCTTCTCTTATCAGGTGGAGCGTATCGCCCCAACGGTTCTGGAAGCCATCAACAAGATCGGTTCGATGGTCAACGGGCCTTTACTCGCCCTGTTCACCCTCGCGCTGCTGGCGCCGAAGGTCGGACAGACTCGAGCCATAGTCGGGTTCTTTGTCGGTGTGGGCGGGAATTTTGTGCTGTGGCAGGGTTTTCCCGGCGTTTCCTGGTTGTGGTGGAACGTTTTCGGATTCATAACCGCCATTGGCGTGACTGCACTGTGTGCTGTTCCCTCGTTCATGCGGTCGACGGCCGGGGTTTCTAATTCCGACGCGTCACAGAATCGGCCGCGGCTTGGGTTTTCTCTGGTGCGCGTTGCGGTGCCTGCCAGGCTGCAGGGCGCGCTGCTCCTGATGGCGGTGCTGATCTTCCTGATATGCCTGGCGCTGGATCGGATCACGCCGGCGTGAACGGGATTCTCTTCCAAACCTCAGCTTCGAGGTGGCGCTGCAGAACTTCGTAAACGTAGCGGCTGCCTGCGCGACATGAGTTCCGCGCCAAGGTTCCGCGCCAACCCCATACGCCTCGAGGGTCTGGTGGACGTGCTCGAGCGGGTAGCCCCGCGGCAGTGCCGATTCGCCCCGCTGTCAGATTGCCCGGGACCTGTTAGCGCTCAACGCGCAGAATTCTGCCCTGGTCGCTGTCTGTTACCAGGTAGAGATAGCCGTCCGGGCTCACGCGGACATCGCGTATGCGCTCATCCAGATCGGAAAACAGCGCTTCCTCGTCTACTACGACGCCGTCTTCCAGCACCAGCCGACGCACCTCTCTATCTACCAGCGCGCCGACGAACAGGTTGCCATCCCACTCCGGAAACCGGTCGCCGCGATAGATCGCCATGCCGGAAGGCGCGATAGACGGCACCCAGTAGGTCAGCGGCTGCTCCATGCCGGGGAGCTCGGTGTACGGAGAGATACGGGCGCCGTTGTAGTCGATGCCCCAGCAGATGGCCGGCCAACCATAGTTGTGGCCGGGTTCGATGCGGTTAACCTCGTCGCCACCCTGTGGCCCGTGCTCGTGTTCGTAGACGATGCCGGTGTTCGGATCTACCACCAGCCCCTGGGGGTTGCGGTGCCCGTAGCTCCACACCGCAGCGCCGGGCATGCCCCGGTCTGCATAGGGGTTGTCTTTGGGAATGCTGCCGTCGCGGTTGATGCGGATGATCTTGCCTAGATTGGAGTCCACATTCTGAGCCTCCTCCCGATAGTCGAAGCCGTCGCCGGTGGTCAGCAGCAGAGTGCCGTCCGCCATGAAAGCCAGTTTGCCGCCGTAGTGCTGCGGCGTGCCCTTGGCAGGGTTGGCGGTGAAGATAACTTCGACGTCCGTAAGCCCGTCTTTGGTCAGAGTGCCGCGGGCAACATGAGTCGCGTTGGCCTTCAACTCACCCTGGGCATAAGAGAGATAGACCACGTGGTTGGTATCGAATGCGGGGTCCAGGGCGACTTCCAGAAGCCCCCCCTGGCCCGCAAAATAGCTTTCGGGCACGCCCGTAAGGGGTGCGCTGACGGTGCCGTCGACGCTTATCCTGCGCAGCGTTCCCGTGCGCTCCGTCACCAGATAGCCGCCATCCGGCAGGAAAGCGAGGCTCCAGGGATTGTCCAGACCGTCCGCCACGGTCACCAGGCTGTAGTCGGCTCGCCCGGCCGCGGAGGCAATCAGGGTCAGCGCGGCAAGCAGGATCAGAGGTCTAGGCATTAATAGCTCCGGTGTGGCCGACTGCGATGCAACTGCGGTGCATTGGCCTATGTCATGGGTCTGCCGTTATGCTATGGCATCTTCACATCGAGGTTAAAGGGGAAATGCTGCGAGCGTTGGGCGCCTATCTGCTGGCCGTTGTGGTTACCTACGTGTGCGCCGCGGTTGCGGCCACCCAGTCTGTGATATCCCGTCTGGCCGATATGGGCGTTGACGTGGACTTCGCGCTTCGCCTGCAGACCACGCTGCAGGACACTGCGGGTATGATTCCTTACCTGCTCCTCATCGCGGTTGCCTTCGCCATTGCCTTTCCCGTGGCTGCGCTGGTCTCTCGATTTCTGCCCCGCTGGCGAAGCCTGGGCTACCCGCTGGCGGGCGGTGTCGCCATCCTGGCCCTGCACTTCATTCTCAATCAGGCCTTGAACATCACCCCCGTCGCCGCGGCCAGGACGACTCTCGGTCTTGGCGTTCAAGCGCTGGCTGGCGTGCTTGGCGGCTATCTCTGTCTGCGAGTACTGCCTCGAAAGGAAACGCTCGTCGAACGCTGAGCGAGTCGAGCCATGAGCGAACAGTTCGACCCGCCTCAGGAAGGGCACGAGCTCCGCTCGTTGACGACGCGTCTGCTGGACAGCGTGGAGCGCATCGGCAACCGCCTGCCGGACCCCGCGCTGCTGTTTTTCCTGCTGCTGCTGGCAGTGTGGGTGCTGTCGGCGCTGATGGCGCAGTTCACCTATACCCATATCGATCCGCGCTCTGACGCGCCCATCGAGGTGGCGAACCTGCTGGCGGCCGACTCTCTGACCAGCTTTCTGTCAGGCATGGTCAAAACATTTGTCAACTTTCACCCTCTGGGTGTCGTGCTGCTGGCGATGCTCGGCATCGGGGTTGCCGACCATACTGGTTTCATCCGGGCAGGTCTGCGAGCCCTGCTGGAGCTGACCTCGCCCCGACTTCTGA
>Ga0316193_10002175_pt1 | contig 13672 bp, 9 predicted proteins | sample MerIslsedime2_MG_FD_207735 | JGI IMG/M metagenome (GOLD analysis project Ga0316193, IMG submission 207735) | Coastal sediment microbial communities from Maine, United States - Merrow Island sediment 2 | ecosystem: Environmental > Aquatic > Marine > Coastal > Sediment | place: USA: Maine...
TGGCTGTCAGCCGATCGGCGATGGACCTGGTTGCAGGACAGCGCTCGTATTGCATCAGTGCCCGGCGTCTGACGTCGTCCAGCATTGAAGTCTTGAGCAGATGACGTACGCTGAGAAAGACTTGATTGGGAATAGTGTCGATAAATTGCTGCCAGAAGACCGGATCGGTCAGCTTTGCCCGCCAGCCACCGCCCATGTACATTTCAAAAAGCGCAACCCAGGGTGCAGCCAGATAGGTATCGATATCGGCACCGTTGGTGACGTACCCCATCGGGTTTTCCGCTGCCTGCAGTTCCGGCCAGATATAAGAAGACATGTCTGAGGCGACATCGCCGTGAATGCGGCTGACACCGTTACGAAAACGCGAACCGCGCAGCGCCAGGCTGGTCATCGAGAAGCTGTTTGGCGTATCCGGAACGGCGCCTAATTCATACAGGCGCGACGGCGGAATACCGAGTTCGGCAATCAGCCCGCCAAAGGCACTGTGGATCTCATCGTTCTGGAAAACATCGTGTCCGGCAGCCACCGGTGTATGGGTGGTAAACGCGGTACGCGAGGCGACCAGCTCGAGGGCGCTTTCAAAATCCATGCCCCGGTGCATCCACTCACGACAGCGCTCCAGGATGAGAAATGCCGCGTGCCCTTCATTGATATGCCAGACCGTGGGCTTTAATCCCAGAGCGCGCAACGCCCGCACACCACCGATACCCAGTACAATTTCCTGCTGCAGGCGCATGTGACCATCACCGCCGTAGAGTTGTGCGGTGATCAGGCGGTCCTGGGGGGCGTTCTCGGGCAGGTCGCTGTCGAGCAGATAGAGCTGAATCTGCCCCACCTTGGCGCGCCAGACCCGCAGTTCCAGCAGCCGGCCGGGCAAATCGACATGGACGTGAATCCCGGCACCTTTACCATCCAGCACCGGAAGCACGGGAAGGTCGCATGGGTCGGTATTCGGGTATACCGCGACCTGCTCGCCATTACAGTCGATATGCTGGGTAAAATAACCCTGCCGGTAGAGCAACCCCACCCCGACAAACGGAACCCACAGATTGCTCATCGCCTTACAGTAATCCGCGGCGAGTATGCCCAGGCCACCGGCATAAATCGGCATGCTTTCGTGGAAACCGAACTCCAGGGAGAAATAGGCGACCAGATCCGTATCCCGGTCCAGGTACTTGACGATCGAGGCGGTCGGTTTCTCCTCGTGGTAGGTATCGTATGCTGCCAGTACGTGACGATACTCAGCGAGCAGAATAGGATCGCTGGCCGCCTCATTCAGCTTGTGCTGGCGCACCCGCCGCAGGAAAACCCTTGGATTATGCCAACAGGCGTTCCAGCATTGTTCATCCAGATGCCGGAACAAACCCCTTACCCCCCGGTTCCAGCTGTAATACAGGTCGTTGGCAAGCTCTTCCAGGCGTTTGAAACGCTCCGGGAGAACAGGCTGTATCTCGACGCTGAACCGGGAACCGGGAGCGCCGGCGTTTGCCGGTTGTTTAGTCACCGCACCGTTCCCTCCTGGTGGCCCGGCAAAATGGGGTTATTCTGACGGGCCGGCCCGCTTACGCTGACAGGCCGGCCCGCCTGCAGGGAGTTATATCAGCGACAGATACAACCAGACAGCACCAAATGTCAATCCAATACCGGTAATACCCAGCAATACGGTACTGCCCTCATTACGACGCCAGCCACGATATATCCAGTAACTCTGCAAGCCGGCAAAGCCCGCTGCGGCACCGGTGACTAAAATGGTATTTTTATTGGCTATATCCATCGGTAACAGGAAGATAAAAAAGAAAACGAACGCAACTCCGAGCGGAGTCAGCGAAAAAATCCACCGTTCAATTTCCTTTTCATCGCGGCTGTTCCTGATCAGTTGACTGAGCTTAGTGGTAATTGCCATAGATCTATCTCCTTACATTGCTAAAAAAATCCTCTCCCGCCATGCTGGCATGGCGCAGCGGGAAACAAGCTTAACGGCTCCGGCCGGTAAATATACTGACGTGGGTCACAATCGCGGCAAACATCAGATTTGCCAGCCTTGACCGACAATTACCAAAGGATCTCAATGTTGTGATATAAATTCAAGTGGGCGCCATCATTTCAGTTGCTGCCTGTGCGGTGGGCGGGGTTTACTGGCACAATAGCCGCCGGGAACGGGATTTTTCTATGCAGTATTACAGGCGGTAATTCGGTGGCATCATTCACCAGCATCGCAATCGCAGTCGCGTTCATGGCATTGTTGGGGCTGCTTCTTGCGGCAATTCTGGCAATAGCCAACAAACAACTGTTCGTGTACGAAGATCCGCGCATCGACGAGGTCGAAGACATGCTCCCGCACGCCAACTGTGGTGCCTGCGGGACGGCCGGTTGCCGGGCGTTTGCGGAGAAGCTGGTGCAAGGTGAGCTGCAGCCGGGTAAATGCACCGTCAACTCGCCGGATATGAATGCTATGATTGCCACGTTTCTGGGTGTGGAACTCGGAGCAGAGGAAAAACGCGTGGCGCGGCTTGCCTGTGCAGGCGGCAGTCACGTCGCCCGTATGCACGCCAGTTACTCCGGCCTCGATAGCTGCCGGGCCGCTGCACTGATCTCGGGTGGCGGGAAAGGCTGTGTCTGGGGCTGTCTCGGATTCGGCGATTGTGGGCAGGTCTGTGATTTTGACGCAATTGTTATGGACCGGCACGGGCTGCCGCTTGTCGACACAGAGAAATGCACCGCCTGCGGGGACTGCGTGGATATTTGCCCACGCGATCTGTTTTCCCTGCACCCCGTCAGCCACCGGCTGTGGGTGGCCTGCAAGAATCAGGAGAAGGGGCAGGAAGCGGAGGCCGAGTGCGCCGTGTTGTGTACCGCCTGCGGCCGCTGTGCGGCGGATGCCCCCGACGGCGTCATTACGCTTGAAAATAACCTCGCGGTGATCGATTATTCCAGAAACAGCCTTGCCTCCAGGCTGGCCATCGAGCGCTGCCCGACCGGCGCCATTGTCTGGCTGGATGATCAGGCCGGCATGCGCAAGGGCAAGGAGGCAATAAAGATAGTTCGCAAGGAGGCGCTACCCATCGACTGAGCAGCGGCCCGCTGCAGTGTTACGCCCCCGTTGACAACGAGCAGGTTTGCCGGGCACCCACGAAACCGATACTGTCTTTTCAGTACCGGTTCCTCTTAATCATCGTGATCGACAAAATGAGACACAGTGGCAATGTTGAAGAAAACTGAACCGCAACAATTCAAATATCCCGGCAAGCGGATGGCGATGGACGGCAACACCGCCGTCATCATGTGCGAGCGGGAATCTTCCGACGCAGCCGGTGCCTACCCGATAACACCCTCGACGCAAATGGGCGAGTACTGGGCGGAGGAAGCCGCCAAGGGACATATCAACGTGTCGGGGCGCCCGCTGATCTTTGTCGAACCCGAAGGCGAACACGCCGCGGCCGCCGTCACTGCCGGCATGTCCATGTCCGGCTTGCGCGCCAGCAATTTCTCCTCGGCGCAGGGCATCGCCTATATGCACGAATCCCTGTACGCTGCCGTCGGCAAGCGCCTGCCCTATGTTTTGAACATGGGCTGCAGGGCGATGACCAAATCCAGTCTTAACGTCCATTGCGGCCACGATGACTACCATTGCATAGACGATACCGGCTTTTCCCAGATGATGGGCAAGAATGCCCAGGAGGCCGCCGACCTCAACCTGATCGGCCGCAAACTCGCCGAACTGTCTCTGACACCGGCGGTGGTCGCCCAGGACGGCTTTCTGACCACGCACCTCATAGAGCCGTTACAGGTTCCCGAGCGGGAACTGATCGCCGAGTTCCTGGGTCGCCCGGAGGACATTATCGACTGCCCGACACCGGCCCAGCGCCTGCTGTACGGCGAGACGCGCCGACGCATACCGGAACTGTGGACCGTGGACAACCCGATGCTGGCCGGACCAGTGGAGAACCAGGACTCCTACATGCAGTCTGTGGTCGCACAACGCCCGTATTTCTTTGACCATGTTGCCGCCATCACCGAGCAGGTTATGGATGAGTTCTACCAGCTCACCGGCCGGCGCTACCAGCGCCTCAGTGGCTACCGCCTGGAAGACGCCGAGTACCTGATCGTCGGCCAGGGCAGTATGATCGTGCAGGCGGAGGCGGTGGCCGATTACCTGCGCCAGTCGCGCGGCATCAAGGTGGGGGTTGTCAATATCACCGTGTACCGGCCGTTTCCCGGCGATCTGATCGGCAACATGCTGAAAAACAGAAAGGGTGTAGTGGTGCTGGAGCGTGTCGACCAGCCGCTCGCCGAAGACCTGCCGCTGATACGTGAAGTACGTGCCAGCCTGACCAAGTGCCTTGAAAACCAGCTGGCGGGTGAAGCGCATAAGCCCTATCCGGACTATGCGAATTACCGCCTGGAGGACATGCCGCGACTGTACTCGGGCTGTTACGGCCTCGGCAGTCGTGATCTGCAACCCGAAGCCCTGCTCGCCGCCATCGAGAACATGCTGCCGGACGGCAAACAGAAACCGTTTTTCTACCTGTCGGTCGATTTCATTCACGACCAGGCCGGCACGCCCAAGCAGGAGATCTACCAGCAGAAGCTGATTGATGCCTACCCGCAGATCAGGAACCTGGCGATCCGCGGCAGCGAAAATCCCAACCTGACACCGGAAGGTTCCATCACCGTACGCATGCACTCGGTGGGTGGCTGGGGCGCCATTACCACCGGCAAGAACCTCGCCATGACTCTGTTCGACCTGCTGGGTTTCGATATCAAGGCGAATCCCAAGTACGGCTCTGAAAAGAAAGGCCAGCCGACCACCTATTACCTCTCGGCGGCGCCGGAACCGATCCGCCTGAACTGCGAATATCACTTCGTGGATGTGGTGATGTCGCCGGACCCGAATGTATTCAGCCACTCCAATCCCCTGTACGGACTCAAGAAAGGCGGTGTTTTCATCATCCAGAGCAGCCTCGAACAGGCGGATGAACTGTGGGCGAGCTTTCCGCGCCACGCGCGGCAGGCCATTATCGATAATGAATTCAAGGTGTATTTCCTGGACGGTTTCAGAATCGCCCGTGAGGAAGCTTCCAATCCCGACCTGCAGTACCGCATGCAGGGCAACGCTTTCCAGGGTGCTTTCTTTGCCGCCTCACCCTTGATGGAGAAGGCCAATCTGGACGAAACCGGCCTGTTCGAAGCCATCGACAAACAGTTGCGCTACAAGTTCGGCAACAAGGGCGAACGCATCGTCCAGGACAACCTGCGCGTGGTGCGACGCGGCTTCGATGAAATTCATGAAATCACCGACAAAAAGCTGGGCGCCACGAGCCACGAGCCGCAGCGTAAAGCGGCTGGACTGCCCATCATGCTCAAGCAGCTACCGGAGGCGGACGGCGGCATTTCAGACGTACACCGGTTCTGGGAACAGACCGGCAGTTTCTACATCAGCGGTCACGGTGAAGAGAACCTGGCGGACCCCTATATCGGACTGGGTATCATTCCAGCCTCTACGGGCGTTTTCCGCGACATGACGCAGATCCGCTTTGAATATCCGGAATATGTAGCAGAAAACTGCACCGCCTGTGGCAACTGCTTCAGCGTTTGTCCGGACAGTGCCATCCCCGGCCTGGTGAACAGCATCAGCGACGTGTTTGAAACCACGATTTCACGCATCGAGACCCGCGGACAACCGACGGTCTATCTGCGCCGCGCCGCACGCGACGTGGAGAAACGCCTGCGCGCCCTGATCGAACCGGTGGGCGAAAGCGCCGAAGTCGACAAGCTGCTGGAACAGTCGCTGCTGGCAGCGCTGTCGGATTCCGAGCTGGAGGACGAAAACAAAGAGCGCCTGGAAGAGGAGCTGGGCTGGTTCAGGGAGACCATCGGTGACTTCCAGTTCTCGATCACCAAACCCTACTACCTCAATCGTGAGAAAAAGTCGCAAAACAGCGGCGGCCTGTTTTCCATCACCATCAACCCCTACACCTGCAAAGGTTGTATGGAATGTATCGAGGCGTGCAACGACGACGCGCTGGTGGCCACACCGCAGACACCCGAGAGCATCGACCGGCTGCGTCAGGACTGGGACTTCTGGCTGAATCTGCCCACCACCCGGCCGGAGTTCATTCGCATAGATGACCTGGACGAGCGTATCGGTGCACTGGAAACCCTGCTGCTGGACAAGCGCAACTACGGTGCACTGGTGTGCGGCGACGGGGCCTGCCTGGGCTGCGGTGAAAAGAGCGTTATCCACCTGTTCACCGCGACGGTAACCGCTTTGATGCAGCCGCGGGTAAAGAAACATCTGGCCAGGATCGACGACCTCAGCGAACGTCTGGAACGCCACCTCCGCCTGAAGCTGGCGGAAAGCATGGATTTCACCGATACCGCCGTCATCACCGAGGTGCTGGAATCGCATAAAAACAGCGACCTGACCCTGTCGGAATTATCCGAATCGCTGGACAGCGCACACGCCGCCCAACCGGTCGACACCGAGTGGCTGAAAACCACCACCGACCTGTTGAAAAAACTGCGCCATCTCAAATGGCTGTATACGGAAGGACAGACCCGCCAGGGGCGGGCCGACATGGGTATTATCAACGCCACCGGCTGCACGTCGGTGTGGGGTTCCACCTACCCCTACAACCCCTACCCTTTCCCGTGGGCCAATCATCTGTTCCAGGACTCGCCCTCGATCGCGCTAGGCGTATTTCAGGGCCACATGGCCAAAATGGCGGATGGTTTCAGAGCCATCCGCCAGGCCGAGCTGGAGCTGGCCGGTGAATACAAGGTGCAGGAACACGATGAATTCTTCACCTACTTCGACTGGCAGAAATTCAGTGACGAAGAGTGGCTGCTGTGTCCACCGGTGGTATCGATTGGTGGCGACGGCGCCATGTACGACATCGGCTTCCAGAACCTGTCGCGCGTACTGATGACCCAAATGCCGATTAAAATCATGGTACTGGATACACAGGTCTACTCCAACACCGGTGGCCAGGCGTGTACCTCGGGATTCACCGGCCAGGTTTCGGACATGGCGGCCTACGGCAAGGTCGGAAAGGGCAAAGCGGAAATACGCAAGGAATTGGGGCTGATCGGCATGGCGCACCGCAACGCCTACGTCATGCAGGGTTCGATCGCCAATATGACGCACCTGCTGGAAGGCTACATCGAAGGCCTCAACAGCCGTCGCCCCACCCTGTTCAACATTTACGCCGCCTGCCAGCCGGAGCACGGTATCGGCGATAATGCCTCGGAAACCCAGAACAAGCTGGCTGTGGAGTCGCGCGCCTACCCCTTATTCCGTTTCGACCCGGACGCAGGCATCACCTTCGAGGAATGCTGCAGCCTCGACGGCAACCCCGCCATTGACGACGACTGGCCCAGCTACCAGCTGACGTATGAGGACGACCAGGGTAACGCGCAGGCCATGGAACTGCCCATGACCTTCGCCGACTTCGCGGTCACCGAGGGCCGCTTCCGCAAACACTTCCGCAAGGCGCCGCCCGAGACCTGGAATGAGAACATGATGCCCCTGCACGAATTCCTCGGGCTGGAAGCAGAGGACCGCGAGGGCCTGTTTCCCTATATCTGGGGCATGGACCGCAAGAACCGGCTGATGCGCGTCATGGTCTCTGAGGAACTGGTGCGCGCCAGTGAAGACCGGCTGCACTACTGGAAACAACTCAAATCGCTGGCCGGTATCGACAAGATCGTCGACGAGGATGCCATCGTCAACCAGGCACGCGCCGAGATGGCGCAGAAACTCAGCGCCAGCCTGCTGTCACTGGTTTCATCGGGTGATGCCACCAGTCTGCTCGACGCCGGCGGGATACCTGCCGGTGGAGAAGCCGCAGCGACGGCAGCCGCAGCACCTGCAGCGGGCTATGAAGCAGTGTGGATCGATACACCGGAGTGCCAGAGCTGCGATGAATGCACCCAGATCAATCCGAAAATCTTCGTCTACAACGACGAAAAAAAGGCCATCGTTGCCAACCCCAGGGGTGGCCCCTACAAGGACATTGTGCGTGCCGCTGAGAAATGCACCGCTGAGTGTATCCACCCCGGCACACCGTTCAACCCCAAGGAAAGCGGTCTGGAACGACTGCTCAAGCGGGCGGAAAAATTTCAGTGACAGCGGCGCTGGGAAACAACGCTCGCTTGCCAGGCCTGACCAACGCTGAACAGGACACGGGCGGATCATGGGCATCCTGAATCTGTTGCGACGCAATAGCTTCGAACACGGCGTCCACCCGCAGCAGCACAAGGAGCTGACCTGCAGGCTGCCGATCCGGCGTCTGCCATTTGCCCCGGTGCTGATCGTACCACTGTCCCAGCATGCCGGCGCGCCGGCCGTTCCCCTGGTCAGGCCCGGTCAGGAAGTGGTCAGGGGCGAGCCAGTCGCCAGCGCCAACGGCTTTGTCTCGGCGCCCATGCATGCCCCTGCCACCGGCGTGGTGGAGAGCATTCAGCTCATGCCGAGCGCACGTGGCCCTAAAACAGAGTCCATCATTATTCACGTCTACGAGGGCTCCAGCCAGGAGGTGTTGTACAGCGCGCCGCGCGACGTCGACAGCATGACGCCGGAGGCAATCATTCAGGCGGTGCAGGACTCCGGTATGGTGGGACTGGGTGGCGCCGCTTTCCCGACACACGTTAAAATGAAGCCGCCGCCGGAACACAAGGTTGATACCCTGGTGGTCAACGGTTGCGAGTGCGAGCCCTACCTGACCTGCGATCACCGACTGATGCTCGAACGAAGCGATGATTTGCTGGCCGGTATTCACATCGTCATGCGCGCCCTCGGTGTCGAGCGTGCCATGATCGGTATCGAAGACAACAAGATGGATGCCGTAGACGTCATCGCCGGCCGGCTCCCCGCGAACAGTCCGATCAGCGTCCACGCCGTGCAGACCAAATACCCGCAGGGCGCCGAGAAAATGCTCATCGAGAGTCTGCTCGGGCGACGTGTTCCCAGCGGTTCGTTTCCCTCGGCGGTGGGCGTCAGTGTATTCAACGTCAGTACCCTGGCGCAGATCGGTGCCTTGTTGCCCGTGGGTCAGGGCGTCATCGAACGGGTAGTCACAGTGACCGGACCCGGCGTCCAGCATCCCGGCAACTACCTGGTGCCGGTCGGCACCCCGGTGCGCTTTCTGCTGGAGTTTGCCGGCTCGACACCGCAGGCACACGAACTCATCCTCGGTGGTCCGATGATGGGCATGTCGGTGGCATCTCTCGACGTGCCGGTGACCAAAGCAGTATCGGGGATGGTGCTGCTGGAAGCGTCCGATGCGGACCTTCGTGAAGCCAAGGTCCAGCCCTGCATCCGCTGCGCCTATTGTGTCGAAGCCTGTCCCATGCACCTCAACCCGTCCACCCTGGGGCTGCTGGCGGCCAAGGGTGAATATGAAACGATGGCAAAGCAGTTCCACCTCAACGACTGTTTTGAATGCGGCTGCTGCAGCTACGTCTGCCCGTCCAACATCCCGCTGGTGCAATACTTCCGTATCGCCAAGGCCATCAACCGCGAAAAGGCCGCGTGATGGATTCAAAACTCAAGATTGAACTGCGCACCTCGCCACACCTGAAACAGGCGGTGACGGTCGAACAGATCATGCGCAACGTGGTCTATGCGCTGCTGCCGGTGTGCGCCTTCGCGGTGTACGTCTTCGGCATCAGTGTGCTGGCGCTGCTGATGGTGACGACGCTGACCTGCGTACTGGGCGAAGCCCTGTTCTGCCGGCTGTCCGGCAGGCCCAACACAGTAAACGACTGGAGTATTGTCATTACCGGACTCCTGCTCGGCCTGACACTGCCACCCGGTTTCCCGCTGTGGATGGCGGCCGTCGCCGCTTTTGTGGCCGTGGGCCTGGGCAAAGCCCTGTTCGGCGGGCTGGGTTATAACGTCATGAACCCGGCACTGGTCGGCCGCGCCTTTGTGCAGGCCGCCTTCCCGGTAGCCATCACCACCTGGACACCGGCCTTTCTTGACAGGCGGTTCACCGAGTTCATTCCTTCCACCCTGACGGCGCCCTTCATGCAGCCGCCGGCACTCGGCGACTGGATCGAGCAGAGCCGGGTGGATGCCTTCAGCGGCGCCACGCCACTGGCGTTACAGAAATTCGAACAGATCATCACCCCGGCCGGCGATCTATTCACCGGCATGACCGCCGGCTCTGCGGGCGAGACCTCCGCCCTGATCATCCTCGCCGGCGGATTGTATCTTGCCGCCCGCCGCATGATGGACTGGCGTATCCCGGTGGGCGTGCTGCTGGGGGCGGCCCTGACCAGCCTGCCCTTCTGGCTCATGGATTCGGTGCAATACCCGGATCCGCTGTTCGTGCTTTTCTCCGGCGGACTTATGCTGGGCGCGGTGTTCATGGCCAGCGACATGGTCGCCTCGCCGGTCACCCCGCGGGGGGTGTGGATCTACAGTCTGTTCATCGGCGTGCTGACCGTGATCATCCGCCTGTTCGGCGGGCTTACCGAGGGCGTGATGTATGCCATCCTGCTCGGTAACGCGATCTCGCCGCTGATTGCCACGGTCACCCAGCCGCGCGTGTTCGGCGCAGCCGGTAAGGGACCCCGGACATGAACCAGACGACCACCCCGCAGACACAAGGACTGGTTGCGGCAACCCCCAGTTTTGCCATGCTGCGCACCTTGGGCCTGGTAGCCGGCTTATCCGGCTTCCTGGTGGTACTCGCCTACCAGATCACGCTTCCGCTGATCGAGGAGAACAAGCGCATCGCCATTGAACGGGCGCTGTTCAAGGTGATACCGGGGGCGGTCTCACGCCGTAACTTTTTAGTCACCGCCCAGGGCATCGTTCCTGCAATCGACAACACGGGCGAAGGCACCCTCATCTACGCCGGCTATGACGAGCAGGGTCGGCTGGGCGGTGTCGCGCTGGAAGCCGCCGCCCAGGGCTACCAGGATGTCATCCGTCTCCTCTACAGCTTCGACCCCGCCTGCCAATGCATACGCGGTATCCAGGTCTTGAAGATGGCTGAGACCCCGGGGATCGGTGACAAGATTTCCAAGGATCCCGTGTTCCAGGAAAATTTTGTCGAACTCGATGCCCGGCTCAAAACCGACGGCAGCGCTCTGGCGAACGAGATTATCATGGTGAAACACGCTACCAAAACCGAACCCTGGCAGATCGACGCCATTTCCGGAGCAACCATTTCCTCGCGGGCGGTAGCGCGTATGCTCAACGACAGCGCGCAACGGATGGTACCGAAAATCATGGCTGACCTGGATCGACTGCAGGATGCCGGCGGGGAGAAACAATGAGCCCGCCTAACCAGGAAGAGAAAATCACAGCGGACACCTTCCTGCGCGGACTGTGGGAAGAGAACCCGGTATTCGTGATGCTGCTGGGTATGTGTCCGGTGCTGGCCGTCACCAACTCCGCCATCAACGCGCTGGCCATGGGGCTGGCGACGACCTTCGTCCTGCTCTGTTCGAGCAGCCTGGTTTCGCTGTTCCGCAAGCTGATTCCCAAACAGGTGCGTATTGCCACCTACATCGTCATTATCGCCACCTTTGTCACCATTGTGGATTACAGCATCCAGGCCATCAGCCTGGACCTCTATAATGCCCTGGGCGCTTTTATCCAGCTTATCGTGGTCAACTGCATCATCCTGGGACGTGCGGAAGCCTACGCGTCAAAACAACGCCTCAGCGCCACTATTGTCAACGGCCTGGGCATGGGCGTCGGCTTCACCATCGCTTTGCTGTGCTTGGGCAGCGTGCGGGAAATCCTCGGCGCCGGCAGTCTGTTTGGATTCCCCCTGTTCGCGGAGAACTTCCAGCCCTGGGTGGTGATGATCCTGCCCCCGGGTGGTTTCTTCGTACTGGGTGGCTGGTTGCTGCTGTTCAACTGGTACCGGCAATACCGCGAACGCAAGCTGATGGAACAACAAGGAGCAAGCGCCCGTGGCAGCTGATTCCCTGACTTTCATTTTTCTGAACGCCGCGGTCATCAACAATTTTGTGCTGGCCCTGTTTCTTGGCATCTGCCCGTTTCTGGGGGTCTCGGCCAAGCGCGATACCGCCTGGAACATGGGCCTTGCCGTCATTTTCGTGATGCTGGTGAGCTCGGTCAGTGCCTACGCCATCAACTGGCTGCTGGTACGCTTCGACATCCAGTTCCTGCGCCTGATCTGCTATATCGCAGTCATCGCTTCCGCCGTGCAACTGGTGGAGATGGCGATGAAGAAATTCAGTCCGGCACTGTTCCGCGCGCTGGGCATCTTTCTGCCCCTGATCACCACCAACTGCGCCATCCTCGGTGTGGCGCTGTTCCAGACTTTTCGTGACTACGACTTTCTGCAGTGCCTGGCATTCAGCCTCGGTGCTGGCGTTGGCTTCACCCTGGCACTGACCCTGATGGCCGGCCTGCGCGAGCGGCTGGAACTGGCCAACGTACCCAATGTCAGCCAGGGCGCCGCCCTGACGCTGATGCTGGCGGGGCTGTTATCACTGGCATTCATGGGATTCGCCGGACTGGGTGGGCAGCATGGTTGATTACCTGCTCGCCACCGGCCTGATACTGCTGGTGCTGGTAGGCTGGATACTGGTCCAGCAGGGTGCGCGCAACTTCGCTGCCCGGCATCCACAGTTCGGTCCGGCAAAAGAGGAAGGCAGCGGCTGCGGGGCAGGCTGTTCGTGCAGTAATCGCGACCAATGCAGTAAAGGGAAATAGGCGTTGCCAGGAGTGCTGCTGCGCCAGGATTTTTTGTCAGGTTAAATACATAGACTGAGCATTCGGCTACAGGTCTATAATGAAAAGCAGGAGGATGACAGCATGACGCAGCTGAGCAACTACGATGTAAGTCGTGCGTGTGAAGCGGTGGTCAAGGAAAACCACCGCATTACCCCGAAAGACACCCCGGAGGTTCGCAGCATCCTGCTGACGCTTCCACACGCCCGCCTTATCTATGTGGAGGGCCAGAATATCGGCGTCATGGTGCCCGGCACACACGCCTACGGCCATAAAGGGCACTTCCGGCTTTACACCATCGCCAATACGCCCCGCCCGGATGAAAACGGCGATGTCGACATCGAGCTGTGCGTGAGGCGCTGTTTCTATATCGACGAAGTCAGCGGCGAAGAGTACCCGGGACTGGCTTCCAACTATCTGTGTGACGCCAAACCCGGGGAAAAGATCACCTTCACCGGGCCTTATGGTGATGCCTTCAGTATGCCCGATTGTAACGACGCCAATCTGCTGATGATAGGCACCGGTACCGGCATTGCGCCCTTCCGGGCATTCATCCAGCACATCTACGAAAAACAGCCGCGCTGGCTGGGCAAGGTGCGACTTTTCTACGGTGCCCGTTCGGGTACCGAGAAGCTCTATCAGAACGATCTCAAGAATGACCTCGCCAATTATTACGACAAGGAGACTTTCAAAGCGTTTGAGGGCCTGAGCAACCGGCCCTGGATGAATAGAGAGGACAACGGCCTGAGCCAGCTGCTGGATGATAACGCGGAGGAAATCTGGACACTGATGCAGGACCCCAAGACCCACGTCTATCTTGCCGGCCTACCGAAAACGGCCGAGGATTTCTACCGGGCCATGGCCAAGGTCACCGGCTCCGAAGTCCGCTGGCGCTGGATGCGAGAGGAGATGATCGAGCAAAAACGCTGGTCCGAGCTGATCTACAGCTAA
>Ga0316193_10002176_pt1 | contig 13671 bp, 12 predicted proteins | sample MerIslsedime2_MG_FD_207735 | JGI IMG/M metagenome (GOLD analysis project Ga0316193, IMG submission 207735) | Coastal sediment microbial communities from Maine, United States - Merrow Island sediment 2 | ecosystem: Environmental > Aquatic > Marine > Coastal > Sediment | place: USA: Maine...
GTGACCGCTGCCCGCTTTCCCGAAAAGGCAAAGGCGGCGGCGGCCTCCAGGGCCACGATTTCATTTACCGACCACTCTACTGCAGCGCTATGCGATTCACCCCATTTGAACAAAGTTTCGAGGATTTCCGAGGACGGGTTTCCCGGATAGCCGGTGGCATAGGAAACGCCTCCCTCCAATATCCCTCGGGCAATGGCCTCGTTGCCCAGCATCAACGTTCGAGCTGATTGTATTGTTGTCATCGTTCTCCATCGTTTTCAGATCATAAGCGAGACCTATCTAGCCAGGGCTGCCTTTATGCGGATCAGGGACTCATCGATCAGGCTCCGATCTGCAGCGAACATGATTCGAGCGTTGCCCGCACCTTGGGATCCGAAAAATCCGCCTGGAACCACGGCGACGCCTCCGTCCAATAGGCGACGAAACAGGGTTTCGTCTGATGATTCGACCCCGGAAAAATCGGCAAAAACGTAGAAGCCACCGACAGGTCTCGGACACTTGACCCCGGGAATTGAGTTTAAGCCGTTTACCAGACGTTCCATGTTGCTTCGGCAAAGCTCCTTGACAAGATCTAAGTAAGGGCGGCTTCCGGGGAGGTACTTGGCCAAAGCCCACTGCCCGATAGAGAAGGAGCACAAGGAGACGGTCTCTTTGAAGACGCTCATCTGACGAACAATCCAAGGGTCGGCAACAGCGTAGCCTAGTCGCCAGCCGGTGACAGCGAAAGTTTTAGAAAAACTGTTGACCATGATCACATGGTCCAGGTGATCGAACTGAAGAGCACTCACGTGATCTCCCTCGAAGAGGTAATTATGATACACCTCGTCAGAGAGCACGAAGATACCGTATTTACTTGCTTTCTCAAGCACGGCTCGGAACCCCTCCCGCGAAAGAGTAGCGCCCGTGGGATTGGAGGGCGTATTGATCACCAGCAATTTGGTGGTGTCGTGAATATTGTCCAGGATTGCCTGTGGATCGACTGTCCATGTATCGCCCTTTTTCAGGGGATAGAAGCGCAAGGCCCCTCCCAGCCTCTCGGTGATGGGCCGCAGAATTCCCCAGCCCGGATCCGGGAGCAGAACTTCGTCGCCGCGTTCAACCAGGAGGCGAAAGGCAAGGAAAATGGCCTCCATGCCTCCTACGGTCATCAGTAGATTTTCCTCCGGATCGATGCTTACACCCATTTCTGCATCCAGAAACGCAGCGACGGCCTTTCGAATCTCGGGGTTTCCAGTGGTGGACGTGTAGCGGTTGCGCCCGCCTCGCATGGCCGATACGGCCGCTTCGATGAGTTCTTCAGGCGCGTTAAAAGCGGCCTCTCCTGCAGAAAGGTTCAAAATATCCGAACGCTTCTCCATCATTTTCATCATTTGGCGAATCGGCGAGCTCTCCGATTCCTTTACCATAGGGGTCACCCGATCCTTTGCTTTGCCCCGTTCACTCATCATGCCTCCACCTTGTTTTCCAGGCAACCCACACCGGGGATATCAACGGTCACGGTGTCGCCTGCTTTCAGAAACATGCCACCCCCCTGCATCATGCGCTCCCTAGCCTTGGGAAGATCACCCGGACCGAGGGACATCCCATGGGTCCAGCCTACACCACTGCCGGTCCCCAGAGCAACTACGTCTCCCGGCTGAAGCGTGAACAGCCTGGAAAGGGCCGAGACGCACCGGGCCGGTCCCCAGATCATTCGGTCGACCCCGGTGTTTTGCATTACATTCCCATTGACCAGACAGCGGATGGTCAGGTTTTCTATGTCGGAAATTTGATCTGTCGGCACGAGGGCCGGTCCCAACGGTCCAAAAGTGTCCCGAGCTTTTCCTGCAAGAAAGTTCAGACTTCCATCTTCCTGCATCATCAATTGCCGGTCCGTTACATCATTGTGGCAGGTGAAACCGGCCACATATTCCATGGCTTCCTCGGGGCTGACGTCTTTTGCAGGCTTGCCGATAACAACTGCGAGTTCGGCTTCCCAGTCTACATATTTTGAGGAAAGTCGAATATTTTGGCAGGGGCCGATAATGCAGTTTCGATCTCCCTTCCAGAAAAAAGATGGCTTAAAATCTTCTGGGACCTCCATGCCCATCTCTTTAGCGTGATCGTAAAAGTTCAGCCCTACGTTCATCATTTTACCGGGGGCGGGCACCGGTGCTTGAAGCTCGACGTGGTCGAGCGCCAAGCTTTCTTCCTCCGAAGCCTCCACGATGATGCTTGCAACCTCCTGAAGGCACGTGAGCCAACCATCCCATTCATTCAAGACGGATAGCATGGTTTGAACGGGGGCATCCTTGCCGGATGTAGAAGGGTGGGATCGGCCGACTATTTCCAAGGCATGGTTAATTTCCCAGATTTGTTGCCCTAATACCAAACCAACATGATTTTCATCGTCATATCGATATGTTACGAGTGAAAAAGGTGTGCGTTGCATGACTTATCTTTTCCTTTACCAGCTGGGCGGCGTATTCACCACGAGTACCTCGCTTTTGCATTTGCCGGGATTGAACCAGCTATGGAGCGCTTCGCTGCGATACGGATAGATTCTTCACCGAATAGGGGGGCAATACGGATATCCAGAAAACGGGTAATCTTCTAATATATTGAAATATTGGTGTCAAGAATTTTCAGTTTTGTTTTGATGTGTTTCCGATAGCAACAAACAATTTTGTATGAAAGACTTAAAAAAAAATTGGTAATTTTATCCATATCTTAACAAAATACACCATATGTGGTGTTTGATTTTATCTTGACATACTAATGATTTTGATTCATCTATTTCGAAACGGAGAGGGAGTCAGGAAATGTCATCAAAGAAAAAGCGTCGAAAAAAACGCAAATCCAACCGCCAGGTCGCATCCACCGTACAACCCAAGCTTAAGGGCACAGGCAATCATGCTGGCCAGCCAACTCCAGAAATGGGCCAGATAACACCTTCCGACTCGGCCGACGATATCAACCGATTGATATCTAAAGGAAAAGCTAAAGCAGCGGTCAGCAAGGCCAAACTTTATCATAAACGCCATGGTACGGATAAATCTGAAATGATACTGGTGGACGCTTATGCTGCTCGAATTCGCGAAATGATTGACAAGGGATATAGCGTTGAAGCCAAAACGCTGCTGGAATTGGTCAGAGAAAGATTTAAATGCTCGGATCTTCTCCTCTCCGAGTTAAATGGCGTTATTGCCATCCGTGAAGGAAAGGTAGATGAGCTGGTTCGGCCCTTGGACGATCCCGGAATATCATCTGATAAACGAACAACCATCGAAAGAATCATCAAAAATGAGCTGGTCGACCTCAACATGTTGGCGCAGAGCACAGCTATTTCCGCCGATCATCCATTAAAAACCAGCGCCCAGGCCGTCGCAGGGGCATTTGCAAAAGTGACATCCGGTTTTGTACAAGATGCGGCGATCGCCCTGCCGGAGATTTCGCGCCGCAGCCCGCTGGCGCCCTGGAAAATGCTCATCAGGGCGCTGGCCTGTTTTTACCGCCAGAATGACGAAAAATGTCAGAAGTATCTTCAGGCGGTTGATCCCGAATCCGCGCCTGGGCGGGTCGTGCCGTTAATGCGCGAGATGATTGCGAAAAACTTTAAGGCAAATCACGGTGGAAAATCGTTGATCTTGCTTGAAACCGTGACCGGAAACAGGAAAAAGATGCGGGATGCTTTACGACGGCTTGACAACATCCTGGCCACAAATAAATCTCACAAATTGTTTAAAGCACTCCGTCATGCTTTAAAAATCTGTGGCCAGACGGATCCCGAGCTTGTCGAGAAACTGAAACAGCATATAGCCATACGATCCTGGATGATAGGCTTCGAAGCGGATGACGTCAACAGGGCCATGGGCGGACCTTCAATGAAAGACGCCTATTTTTGGCGGCTGTATGCGCGGGCAGCCGAAATGAAGGGAAATTTCCTGTGGGCTTGTGCGATGTTGGCAGAGTTCCGCAATCACGCCCTGCACGAGGGATGGTTCAGCGAAAAGAGTGAAGAGGCTTCGGCGATCTACCTTTATATGGCGGATTTGCTAAAACGGCTGCCGGCGGAAGATTTTGAATGGCTGCAGTCTGAATTTGAAAGTGAATTCAAGGGATTTGAATTCTACTATCACGAACAGCCACGATCCATCCTGGAAGCCGTTCGTAAAGATACCGCAAGGCCCTTTGATACCTATTTTCTTTACCCTGAGCGTTTGTACAAAATGGCCGGTGAGATCAATCCGACGGATGAGACATTTCGACAATGGCTGGCCTGGGCCGAAACTCACACGCCGCACTGGAAAAAATGCGACGAAGTGGCCCTGGCCTGGCATGCGGCGTTTCCGGATAACACGCAGCCGCTGTTGTATCTGATGAAATCGGCTGAGAATAGAAACGCGTTTAAAAAAGCCCTCGGCTATTTAGATACGGCCGAACACATAGATAATCTGAATCCTGACGTGAGAAGAGCGAGGCTGCGCCTGCTGGTGGCCACCGCCGTCCGCCATTTAAAGCAGAAAAAGACCCATCTGGCCCAAAAAGATATTACCGCAATCAAGGAGTTGCCCCAGTCCCGTGAGAAGGATAGACCGGCCCTCGGTATGGCATTGAAATCCGTATGTGCGATGATTGACAAAGATGAATCCGAATGGGTCCGGTGGCGCCATAAGCTGACCGAACTGCTCGAATATCCGCTGGCTGTCCAAGTGGTATTGCAAGGATTGTCGACGGATTGCGGCCTATCCCGGCGACAAATCCAATCGCTGGCATCCGAGAATGATGCGTTGGAGGGAAACGATTTGGTGAACGCCATGGCAAGAGGCTGCCAGGTTGGGGATGATATGGGAATCGCTGTTGCGATCCCAAAGGCGTATGAAAAAAAGCTAAGGGATTTTTTTTCGAACGAAGACAACTTACCTGATACGGCCGCCATCAGGATAATTGCCGAAACCGCATTGAAAAATGGCAATCTTGAACTTGCCTACGCGGCTGCAGGCGCCGGGTTATTGCAGCCCGGTGTCGCTGTGGCAAGATTTTTGCTTTTGCGCGCTCGCTCACTTCCGGGCTGGGAGATAGACCGGCAGGATGATTGCATTACGGCGGCAATTGAGCTGGCCCGTCGCGAAAGGGATCTGGATCTGATTGATGAGGCCATCGAGTTGCGCCGGAATGGAAACGGGTGGCCATTCGGATTTTCAATCTTCAACCCGATAATCGGTGAAGATAAAACATCTATGGATACCGAAGCATTGAATCAAGTATTGCAGCGCGAAAAGAATGCGCGCGAATACCCGTCGAGTATGATGGATGGTTTTCTTGACGATTTTGATGACGACGATGATGATGATGACGACGACGAAAGCCAATGTCGCTATTGTGATGTCAAGAATTGTGCGGACAGGGTTGCGCCATACTTACCGGATGCATTATATGCTGATGATGGCGATGATGACGACCTTGATATTGACGACTTGCCCGATTTTAATACCCTTTTGGATGATTTGCTACCCGATTTACCGCCGGAATTGATGAGATTGATCACGAAAGTATTCTCAAAGCATGGTAAAAACGGCACGTTTCCCCCTCGGGAAGAGGTAGCGCGCAAAGACCCCTGGCTGGCGGATCAACTGCTGCGGGAAATGCAAAAAGCTGAGTCTGACGGCAGCCTGCCGGACATTGATCGTCATTGGTTTCCCGGCTGGCGACCCGTAAATCCGAAGCGCAATTGGCGTTAATCTTTTCATAACGGAGACCAACCGAAACCATTATAAGATGAATTTATCACGAAAAGATGCAAAGAACCATTAAACCGAAACAGAGGTTTAGCCGGGCAAGCGAAGACACAAAAAGGCTTGCATGTCCGGAAAAAACATAATGTGGGGATCCAGCGATGAAGGAAAATTACAATTTACCCGTATTGGACGAAAATCCGCAAACTATAATTGGAGTGACGCCGGATGCCACGCCGGAAGAAATTCGCGCGGCCTACCTGGACAAAATAAAGGAATACCCGCCCGAAAAATTTCCCGCGGAATTTGAACGTGTACGGGATGCCTATGCGATTCTGAGCGATGCGCGCTACCGCAGCCGTCTGATGCTTCAGATGACTAATCCCGAAGCGCCGTTGGAAACGCTGATAGACCATCAAAAGCAAACTAGACATTTTGTCGGGTCCGAAGCGTGGCTGGCCGCCATGCGGGAGCGATAATTGTGACTTTAAACGAACATTTTACGGAAGCTAAATCCAAAGAAGCCCTCAAGGTGCTTATTCTGCAACGCTTTGCCGGGTGGCTCGATGATGTTTTGGCTGAGGAAAAACCATTGGAGGGCATTGCAGCGCAGCTGTTAGCCGAATTGTACGATCAAAAAGAGTCAGATAGCCGCGACCCGAGGGCCAAGACCTATGATTTACATTCGACCTGGTCGGCGATGACGGCATTGACCCAGGAAATAAAATTGCAGGGTAGGGCCTTTAAACAGCTAAGTGAGAAGATGGCGCCGTTTACCGAATTGGAGGCGATGGTCGACAAACTTCTTACGACCCACCGGGAAGCCCTATCCGATGCCCGTCGCATTGCGGAAGAGGGTCGGACGGATCGCACCGAACGTGAAACCGAAGTGAAGCGCGCGGCACGTCAACGTGCCCGGCGTGAACTCATCGGTGTTATCACCGAACTCCGCGACAGCTTGACAATCGGCTTGCGATCGGCTGTTGAAAGTCAACGTAAAATGAAAGAACACCCCAAGTGGCGTCGGCTGAAAGAATATTTCATCCATCATTCGACCGATCATAATCATATGCTTGAAATCGTCAGCTCTTTGAAAAAAGGTTATCAAATGGGACTTGATCGAATTGACGAGGCCTTGCAGCCACTCGGTGTGACTGAAATTGTCTGTGACGGAAAACCTTTCGATCCCAGGGTCATGAAAGCCGCCGACATCAAGGAAACCGGGGAAGTGCCGGATGGAACAGTCCTTGAAGTATATCGAACCGGATATATGATTGACACAGAAGTTCTTCAGCCGGCCCAGGTAAAAGTGGCCCGAGCGCCCCGGAGCCAATAGAGGTTATTCGTTATCCGCTATTAGATGTAGTTAAAAATTTGAAACGCTCAGTTTAGCTATAAAAGAGTCCTGGCGGACTATTCGTAAATCGGAGGAAATTATGAACACTCGTGAGTGTATCGTCGGCATTGATCTTGGAACGACCAATTCCGAAATCGCTGCGTTTATTGAGGACAACGTCAAAATTATCGGCAGCGGAAATACCAAAATGCTGCCGTCCTGTGTCGGTCTTTCCCAGGCGGATGAACTGCTGATTGGTGCACCGGCCAGAAACCAGCAGCTACTGTATCCGGACCGGACCGTCCGCAGCATCAAACGCAAAATGGGAAGTGATGAGAGCGTCACCCTGGGTGAGAAAACGTTTACGCCGCCGGAAATATCCGCCCTCCTGCTGCGGGAATTGGCGCAATGGGCTCAAGAGAAACTGGGTTTTGCGGTGCAGAAAGCAGTCATCTCGGTCCCGGCATACTTTTCGGACGCCCAGCGCAGCGCGACGCGTGAGGCCGGCAAGCTGGCGGGTCTTGAAGTTGTGAGGATTCTCAATGAACCGACGGCAGCCAGCCTGGCATACGGCTACGGATCGGACGAAAATCGAACGGTGATGATTTATGATTTGGGCGGCGGTACTTTCGACGTATCGATTGTCACCATTGAAAATGATGTCACCGAAGTGCTGGCCAGCCACGGCAATAACCGTCTGGGAGGCGACGATTTCGATCAACTATTGGTAGATCACCTGGTGAATGAATTTCTGGAACATCACGGGGTCAATCTCAAAGACAACCATCGGGTTGCCCTAAACCGTCTTTGGTGGACGGCTGAAGAAACGAAAAAGAAGCTTAGTTTTGAACCGTTCGTCAAAATACGGGAAGAAGCTCTGGTTGACATCGACGGCAAAGCACTGCACCTTGAGGCTGAAGTATCGCGGGAGGAATACGAGCATATGATCAGTCCTCTGGTCGAATCCACTTTGGACAGTGTGTCCAGTGCCATGGACAAGGCCGGCAAACAGTCGGGGGATCTTGACGCCATCCTGCTGGTGGGTGGGTCGACGCGTATCCCCTATATCTCCCGGGTTCTGGAAGAACGTGCGGGGATCACACCCCGCCATGATGTCCACCCGGACCTGTGCGTGGCATTGGGAGCCGGTGTGCTGGCATCACGGCTGGCCGGACGCGAGGTGAACCGGGTTTTGGTGGACGTTTCGCCTTATTCATTTGGCCCTTCCTATTTGGGGCAACGTGACGGCTTTGAGTACCCTTACTGTTACCATCCCATTATTCGATCCAATACAGCCCTGCCGGTGACGCGCACGGACAGATACTTTACTTCCGTCCCCTATCAGAAGGAAGTTGAAATCGATATCTATCAAGGCGATGACCCGGATGCACTAAAAAATATCCCGATCGGACATTTTCGTGTCAAAGGGTTGAAACCGACCGAGGAGCCAAACCCGGTGCTGTGTCGAATGAACCTTGATATCGACGGGATTCTGGAAGTGACCGCCATCGAAAAGGAGACCGGGAAAACCAAACAAATTATCATCGAAAACGCCCTCCAACCGAAAAGTGACGAGGAAATTGCGGAAGCCAGAAAACGATTGGAAGCGCTTTATGATGCTCGCACACCCGGCCTTGACAGCCTATACGATGACCTTGTAGCTGCAGACCCGGCAGACGAGGAGGAAAAGGCGGACAATATAATTGAGATTCCATTCGAAACGATTCATGAATCCCGAGAGGGGACCACTACAGAAGAATCGGAGGGCAAGATTCTCGAGTTCGACTCTCAGTGGGGCAGGGCCCATCGAGATGCTAACAACCTTCTGGAACGGTCACGTCGGCTGCTGGGTCATATACATCCTGAAGACCAGGAAGATGCCATCGATCTTCACGAAAGGATTGATTCAGCAATCGTCTCCCGGGATACCGCAGGCCTGAACGAAGCCTGTGAGGAGCTAAAGGAACTTCTTTTCTTTGTCGAGAATCAATAATGAATATAAACGGATCGTCGTCGTGTTGTCCGGTGTGCCGGGCCAAATTTAGGGGAACCAGACAGTGCTCGCGTTGCGGGGCGGATCTTACCGGACTTATGGTTCTGTCTGTAAGAGCTCAACATTGCCGCGTCAACGCAAGAAAATCCCTTTTTGCCCTGAATTTCGAAAAAGCCCATGAATTTGCCGCCGCTGCCCAAAAGGAACATGCCACCGAAACGGGAAGAAAGCTTCTGCTGCTGACTTCGTGGCTCAAAGCGGAGTTGTGATATTGCAACCAAGGTTGAGCGGTTCAAGGTTCAAAGTTCCGGGTTTAAAAACTCCCAACCCGCCTCTATCATGGGAATTCAGCCTTTATGTGTTATTAAATCATATTCCACGGAAGGTACTTATCAGTAATTGAGATCAAAGGGAGCTATCCGAACACGATCTCTTTTTAAGAAATGGATATGGGGTTTGTTTAGATATGGGGAAAAATCCAACGATCTTTAATGTTTTGGCAAATATCGGCAACTCACGCATAGAAACGGATCATGTACAAAGCATACTTTAACCAACAAGCCCTCAGTCTTCAGTAGATCTATGAATGGTGAATGGATTGCAGATACGCAACTGATTGTCGATCAGCAGTCCGTCTTGCATATCCTCGGAATACAATGTTTCACATCCACCAAGAATAGCGGCGGCTACGATCATCGCATCGTACACGCTTAACTTGTAGCGCTCAGCTATAAGTTTTCCCATGTCATGGGTTTCGATTGTCAAAGGCTCAATGGGACACAACGACCGAATTAGCGATAAAAACTCGTTGATTTCCATCCATGACATGGCGAGTTTACGATGTGTCAAATTAACCAGTTCGTTCAATACCTGCACGCTAATCGTTCCACCCGCCCGTACAATCGTCTCTGCTCGATCGGCTTTATTAGAGTCTTCCGACAAAAGATAAAGCAAAATATTGGTATCGATGAAAGCTTTAGTTTCTGGCATTTGCATCGTCCCGGTCAAACTTAAAATCGGTCGGCAGCTTTCCCCGGAATTGCCTTAATCGCGCGAGAATGGCTTCTTTGCCGGGTTTTTTCCTCACTTTAAAGACTCGTTCATCTGCAATGAACACTTCAATGTCGTCGCCTTCGTGCAGTTTCAATGTTTCGACCACCGAAGCAGGCAAACGAATTGCTAAGCTATTACCCCATTTAGAGACTTGCATGATAGTTACCTCCTAGATATACATCGTGATAGATGTATATCATAAATATTTGCCAGGATCAAATCGAAAAAGATAATTTTGTTGATGAAGAGTAATTTTGATGTATACCTTAAATTGACGTCAACTTAAGTGATTGAAGGGCGATCGAAAAGGACACTACAGCATACGAATCAACGACCAATGGCGTATTTGTTTTAAATGGGGCGATGCTGGCCCCGAGAATGTTGAAATAGTAGATTATCATTGAGGGATTATGATCATGGCACGAGAATCAATACATCCGGGAAAAATATTAGCCGACGAATTAACGGAGCTGGGAATTTCAGCCGCAGAACTGGCAAGGCAAATCAAAGTACCCGCAAATAGGATTTCTAAGATACTTTCCGGAAAAAGATCCATTACCGCCGATACGGCCTTGCGGCTTGGTCGTTGGTTTGGAACGGGGCCTAAAATATGGCTAAATCTGCAGCAGGCCTATGACCTTGATGTTGCCGCACTTGAGATGGGATCAGATCTTGACATAATTGAGCCGCGGAATGCCGCATAATCTTGTGAAGCAACTTCCTTGCCAAAAAGCATCAACCGCCCGATTATGCAGCAATCTGAGGGGGTACCCCAATAGGGGAGGGCGTCGGCGGTATTCCATATTAAATCATAAAAAAACCCCCGGGCCGGGAAGATCCAGAGCCGGGGGTTTTTAACTTATAGCGACTTATTGTTCGCTTGTGTTTTCGGGTAAGGGGGTTTTGGACACCTCTATACGCTTCTCATAAAGTTTTTCATAAAAATCGGCCCTGGTTTCGTTAAAGAACGATTTTACGGAGGTATGAATATTCTCGATCTTACTTTCGAGGTTTTCGTACTTGTAGTCTATTTTTTCATTTAATGTGCGAAGGCCGGTCGCCATTTCGCGCTGGAGGCTTTTTATTTCGCGATGGAGGCTTTCTATTTGGCTTTTCAGGGGGTGCATTCCCATTTAGTGGCAGCATTCGATTTGCCCGCGATTGAGTTGAAAAATATTTTTTAACAAATTGTACCACCGACCACAAAGCAGTGTGCTTCTAAGATAAAGCATTACTTCTGCAGTTTTACGTTTCCAGAAAATCCCTGGTGATTTAAGCCGCAGATTGATCACTCGTCGAATCGCACTTTCAACACATCCACTGCCGGTTGGCAGATCCAGATCCCGGAAGGAGGAATACTGCATGCGGTGAAAATTTTTCAAAAAGTAATTTTTAAACTTATTCAAAGCGTGCTTGCGTTTGGCCGGGGACTTGATAAATTGCCGGATCTGATAGTTAATTTCCCCCAACTTACCGTGCCAAAGCAAGTTTTTCCAATCTTTGAAGATTTCGGCCAGTTTTTTATCTCCAAGCTTTTTGGGTAGATGATCAGCAACAAGTTTCAGATTTTGTTTGGCATGGGTATAATCGATGATTTCAAGATGTGAGTTGACCTGAAGCCTTTCGGCAAGCGATGAGAACCGCGTCCAGTATCTTCGGGCGCCGTCTGCACAAAAGATCACCATGTCGGCTTTGGAGACGTCCATTTGGCGAAGATAACCTTCCAGCAGTTGGAAAGCGGCGTCAATATCGCCCAGCGTGGCATCGTACAACGGAACGGTGTGTTTGCATTTACCGCCTTTGGCATCAAGCCATTGAATAACGATCTGCGTCGGCTCTCGCCAGTCGGTATGATAGCCCTGACGCTTTTGTCCTTTAGGACGACGTCCACGTTTGGGTGTACGCTCACGAAGACGGCCGCCATCGATGCAGACAAACAGGGTACGGTTTTCGACACCGTCGGCATCCGACAGGGCAATTCGATACCGGTTTTCAATTGCCTGTTGGCCCATGCTCATACATAGCCGTTGGATCGTTTTTATGTCCATCTCGATACCAAATGAAATTAATGTGCGTTTGGCGAGTGCAAAAGAGGGACATAGCAACGCGGCTTGCACTGCCGATGATGTCAACACACCGCTGCAACGGCCGATGAATCCCAGATACGACAGACCGAGGTGGCAGCCGTTTTTCGCCTTGCGTTTTTTACTTTTGCGGCCACGGCGAGCCTTTGTCGGGGCTTTGATAAAATAGGGAGAATCGATCGATATCGACTGGCCCGATAGCAGCCGGATACTGGTGGGTTTATATCCCTTAAAGCGCAGCGCCGATTTTGCTGCCAGCATTTTCAAGGTTGCCAGAAAGTGCCGATCAGACAAAAGTTGCTGTATGACCGCAACGATCAGCTCTTCGACAAATCGGATCAGGGTTGCTCGGACATCGGAAAGCAGTTGGTTGACATCATGGCCGTTTTGAAAATCGGCGATGGCCTGTTCAATCGGTTTTGCTAGTTGCTCAAGATCCAGTGTGTTCATGGTCGCCTCACGGATAGCAGGTTGATCGGATTCCTGCCGCCGCGATGGCGACTACTCACATGCTGGTACGCAACCGTTTTTGAAAATTAGCTGTCAGCGGATAGACATACAGGTCTTTGATCGTGGTCTTCAACCGGTGGTAGCGATCTTGACGACTGCGGCCCACTGTTTTACCGACGCGTATCCAGTTGGCCGCTTTATAACAGGTACCGGCAAAGCGGGATCGATCCACGAAGGTCTCCACCAGGCAAAGGTCATGACCGTATCGATTTTGCCAGTCATTGCCAAGACGTCTGACACACGTTCCGAGAATAAAACTGGCAAGGTTTTTCACGCTGACCCATGGCAAAATCAAAAACCGGGTGTTGTTGGTCATCATCTTCAGGTTCGCCTGACGTGTGGTGGGATTCCAACCGATGAATCGGTCGCGAACGGCCGTTTTCCATGCAGCGGAACCGAACAGCAGGCATGCCAACGGACGCTCGAAACGATCATAAACCATGTACTTGATGTGTTCGCCCACATGACCGTGGCAGCCCAAATAATGGTACCGGTCCATCAGACAGTGGAAAAGATCATCATTGAAGGTTCTGGACTTGATCATAACCACTTCAATGGGCTTAAGACAGCTGATAAGCATTTCAATCGGATCACGGCTGTGTAGTATGTCTTTGATCCGCCTGGGGCGATTACCGCTGGAACGGGCCGGCGGCAGCACGATGAGTTCTCGCTGTTCGAGTTTGCGAAGCATCGAACGGCAGGCCATGTCCTTGAGCAAGCCCTTGTCCGTGCGCCAATCCCATATCCGACACAGTTCTTTGGACAACCGGGTGCGGTGCCAATCAGGGTTTTTAGCAATTAGACGGCAAACCAGGCCAATGTCACTGCCTGTCAACTGACGTCCCTGAATGGTCATGCAACTGCTCATGGCATGAACATACAGGCAAAAGAATCAAGAGTCCAGCACTATTTGTCAAAGATCAGAAAAAAGATCCGGTGTGCTCAGGATGCATAAATCTGCCACTATTTGGGTTTACACCC
>Ga0316193_10002177_pt1 | contig 13669 bp, 8 predicted proteins | sample MerIslsedime2_MG_FD_207735 | JGI IMG/M metagenome (GOLD analysis project Ga0316193, IMG submission 207735) | Coastal sediment microbial communities from Maine, United States - Merrow Island sediment 2 | ecosystem: Environmental > Aquatic > Marine > Coastal > Sediment | place: USA: Maine...
CCATCCCCTCATAATCAAAATAGCGGCCCCGGGAGCTGGGAAAAACGATAAACGGTTTCCCCCAATGTCCGTAGACCTTCAGGGCCATATCGCGATTCAGGTGGTTGCTCCACCATCGCTGTTCTTCAATGTGCATGTGAATGTCCTTTCTGCCACCAGCAAAAACCAAATTATTCGGCAATGGATACACAGAAGTGGCTCTGCCGGCAAAGACAGCCACTGTATGGGAGTAATGGAGTAATGACAAATCTCAAAACTCAGGCATCAAATTACAAATAAATCCAAAAATTCAATATACAACGACCAAAACAAGTTTGGAGTTTTGAATTTCGATTATTGCGAATGGTTGGATTTTGGGATTTATTATTTGGTATTCCCGGTTAATCTGCAACTCCATAATTTTAAGTATTGATCCCCCTAAGGTTCGGCTATAGTCAAACTTTCCATATCTGGATTCTTTACCCTGGCGCATCCTCTGTTTGGTGAATAAATCGAACAATTTCCAAAATTTCAGCCAGACTTTTCGATCTGAAAATATAGCCGATATCGCCCAGGGCGCTGCTGAATACACCGGGAACGCTTTCGATCTGGACCATAAATGTGCCATAGCGCGACAGGATTTCCCCATGGCTGTGGGCATAGCGCAGGTTATCCTTACGGCTGGCATAACAGCAATGGTAGTCCCGCTTAAAATTTAAATCCGTCCGATTGTGGACCAGCAGATCAGCCCAGGTCCGATAGATGTCAATATCACAGGCGTAATTAAACATATCGGTGGTATAACCGCCCGGCGGCCGCATATTGACTTCCAGGGAAACATATTGGTCAGCTGCCGTCTTGAAAAATTCGAGGTGAAAAAACCGTTCCCTCACATTAAACGCCCTGAGGCATTCGCGGCCGATCTTTTCCAGACTGGCGGGAATATCCCGCAACGAATAATAGTATATGTGGCGTGCTTCGTTGACGGTTTCCATGATGCCCTGGCTGAACGTGTGGGCCGTGTAAAATACGGGGTTGCCGTTGCGGTCCGCCAATCCGTCAAAAGAATAAATGGTACCGGCTATGAATTCTTCCATAATGTAGTCGGTGTCGGGCTTGGTCTCGAAAAAAACTTCAAGGTCTTGACTGCTTTCGAGCCGATAGGTGGCGATGGCACCCACCCCATCGTCAGGTTTGGCGATTACCGGATAACCGGTTTCACGAATCAGGGAACGCGCATCATTTATGGTTTGGACGACCTGTCCCCGCGCGACTGGTACGCCGGCCTCGCGAAATTTGGCTTTCATGCATGATTTGCGGCGAATGAAATCAATTTCACTGCCGCGGACACCGAATATATTAAAATCGTCCCGCAAACGTGCTTCGGTGGACAGCCAATATTCATTGAGGGAGTCAAGACGGTCGATCTTTCCGTAGCGGTGGGTGAAAAAGCCGCAGGCCCGCACCAGGGCATCATAGTTGTGCATATCCTCAATCTGAAAATATTCGGACAGCGCAGTACGTACATCCTCAGATAAGTTTTCGTATGGTTCGTCACCGACACCCAAAACATTCGCTCCGGCCGCTTTCAGGTTCAGGCAGAACCGGAAATAATGGGGTGGGAAATGGGGAGATAAAAATACAACGTTCATAATTGATCCCATCAATCAGGGTATAAATTTAAATTTTTCACAAGCGACATTGGATAACATGAAATTTTAGCCTAAAATGATCGGCTCCAGGTTTAAGGATCCTGATCCTGTTTCTTCAACACAAAATCTGCCATATCAAATATATCCGCTTCCTTCGGCGACCGCAAAATATATCTTTCGGTTCCCATGGCCTGCTGGAAAATAGAGGGGTTCAGGTCGTGTTCTACCAGACAGTGGCCAAAAGTAGACAGGATTTCAGCGTGGCTATGCAAATAGCGCTTATCCTTACGTCCGATATAGCAGCAGTAGTATTTCTTTTGCGGCTGCACAGACGTCTTGCCCTTCGCAATCAACTGGGCGTAGGCACGATACAAATCATCATCGATACTGTAATTCATCATGTCCAGTATGGCCCCGCCCGGCGGCCGACAGTTGATTTCGATGGGCATATAGGTATCACCCATTTTAAAAAATTCAAAATGAAAAAATTTACGGCGAATATCAAAAAGGGGTACAAGTTTTTGACCGGCCGCGCGCAGTTTATCCGGAATCTGACGGCTGACATAAAAAAAAGTGTCTTTCCCCAGAACGTAATCGAGAACCCCATCGCCGTAAATCAATGAATTCTCAAAAACAACATTCCCGTCGTAATCGGTCAAACCGTCATAGGTGACAATATCGCCGTCAATGAATTCCTCGATAAGATAATCTTCCGCGATATGGGACAGATGCGATTTAAGTTGGTCCTTGTTTTCAACCCTGTAAATGCCGCCGGCCCCAACCCCTTCATCGGGTTTTAGTATCAGCGGGTATCCCAATGTATCCGCCAGATCCAGTGCGCGGTTGATGTCCGCGATCCGCTCCCCCCTGGCGACCGGCAGCCCACAGCCTTCAAAAATCTGCTTCATGATGGATTTTTTCTTCAACCTGGGCAGGTCTTTTTTTTTGATACCGTCAATGCCGTATTTTTCGTTGATCATTCCTTCCAGGGTCAGCCACTGCTCGTTATGGGATTCCACCAGGTCGAAATTCCCGGCATGCCCGCAAGCCTTTTTTTGCTCCAATAGCTCATCCAGCCCCTGTTGCACAGCATCGGCATTATTCAAATCGGCCCGCGCATACCAGGTTAAAGCCGATCGCAAGCTTGCAGGCATGAAATAAAAATCCGTCTCCCCCAATCCCCAGACGCTAACGCCCTGTGAATGCAAATGCTCGATGAAAAGAGCAAAATTGGGAGGAAACTCGGGAGAGATATAAAGCAAATCCATTGGACACCTATCCGGCAATAAAGGTCCCCCGCAGCCTTTTGAAGTGGCGCAGCGGGAAGTAACACTTTGTAATTAATACAATGCTTAATTTTCGGTGCAATCTGCGTAATCTGCGGACTAGAAATAAAATCAGGCGGCGATGACAGCTAACTTGTCATTTTTGAACCCCCACTCATTTACAAACTGAACTAAGATAAGATCCCTATTTAAAAAGTAAATAAACATCACAAGGCGCAAAGGTATTATTTTTACTTTGCGGCTCTTGCCAAACATGAAAAGCAGCCAATCTGTTAAAAATGCATTTTGAAAGCGGCAATGAAAAAAACGGTAGACCAAAGAAAACCGAATATTAACGACATTTTTTCCTTTCAAGGTATTCCTGTTTAAGAATATTTTTGCGTACTTTCCCAAGCGCAGTCCGGGGAAAATCTCCTTTAAAAAAGATCTGCTTGGGCCATTTGTAGCGTGCCAGTTTCCCGTCACAAAATCCGATCAGATCCTCTCCAGTAAGATCTGCTCCCTGTTTTGGCATGACAAAGGCAAAACCGACTTCACCCCAGGTTTCATCAGGGACGCCGACAACGGCGATGTCTTCTATGGCAGGATGAACCCGCAAAACCCTTTCGATTTCAGCCGGATAAACATTTTCACCCCCGGAAATGTACATGTCTCTGGCTCTGTCGATGAGATAAAAATACCCGTCCTCATCCATCCGGGCCAAATCTCCGGTGTGCAGCCACCCTCCCCTGATGGTTTCTTCGGTCTTAACCGGATCCTGCCAGTATTCGGTCATCATGATCGAGCCCCTGACGATGATTTCTCCCACTTGTCCGGGCTCGCACGGCCGCCCTTGCCGATCGACAATCTTCACTTCGGCATGAAAAACAGGTCTGCCCAAGGAATCCGGTTTACGGGAAGCATCTTCCTCAGATGCCCACAGCAGAATGGATGTCTCGGTCTGCCCCATAATCTGACGCAGTGAAAACCCGGCATCTTTAAACCGGGTCATGAGTTCCGGGGTTAACTTTTCGCCGCCAATAGCGCATACTTTCAAAGATGCGAAAGTGGCCCTATCCGCCGGTTCGGCGCCGACCAGGGATTTGTAAACCGTTGGGACACCCAAAAATTTGGTAACCCGGTATTTGCGGATATCTTCATAAACCTGCCGGGGGTCTAATTTGGAGTGGATTACCATGGTGGCTCCCTTATAGATAACCGGCGAGGCCTGGATGAAAAGTCCCCCGGAATGAAACAGGGGTAATACGATGAGCATGACATCATCGGCATGGAGTTTAAAAAAAATATCCGCGTTCAAACAATTAAAAAATGTTTTGCGGTGGGACAATACCGCCCCCTTGGCATGTCCGGTAGTACCTGAGGTATACATGATAACCTGGGATTCCTCGGGAGTAGCCGGTGCCATGGATACCGTCAGAAAAGGATTTTTTCCATCACAGGCGGCTGATTCCGCCTGATAATCCAGTACCTGGCTAGAATACGAACACTGCGGGATGGCGGCCAGCAACATCAAAGGTCTGGTGCTGTTGAGGTTAAGGCTCAAGACTGTCTCGGCATATTCGTTTCCGAAAACAAAGAGCCTGGGGCGTGAATGGGTCAGGGTGTAATCCAATTCAGGGGCTGCCAGCCGGAAATTCACGGGCACAAAAATAGCCCCCAGTTTTGAGCAAGCCAGGAAAAGTTCAAGGAATTCTGGGCAATTTCCCAGCATCGCCGCCACCCGGTCACCTTTTTCGATTCCCAGGGATTGAAGCCAGCAACACGCACGATTGATTTTACGGTAAAGATCCAGATAGCTGATCCGATGTCTCTCAAAAATGATGGCGGTTTTATGCGGATGCAATTCGCTCCAGCGTTTTACCCACCAAGCGATATTCATTGACTTGATCATTCTATCACTTTCTTTTTACTAAACTGATGGGTTTCAGGTTCAGCGCCACCGCCAGCCGAAAAAAAGCCGGTCTGATCGAAGAGGAAACATAATAATTCACCGCAGAGCTCGCAGAGGACGCTGAGAAATATCGACGAATAGATCAAAGAATAATGTTAGGGTATCTCGGAGATCTCTGCGTTCTCAGCGGTGAACCGAACCGTCACCAGGAAATTTCATGAAGTTTCATATTAAGCAAAGTAACAACCGATTTTATTTCTATTATCACATTTTATCCAATTCATAAATGTTAATCGTTTTTCATCATTTCAGTTAGTTAGACCAGAATATGAGGGATTTGCAATAATTCCAAGCTGTATTATAATGTGAGATAGGCTATCGTGTTGCAGATAAGATTAACGAAAAAGCATTGGCAGCATACCCCGACAGAATATGTAGACCGCCAAGGAGACCGGATGGATTCAATTATTTCCCTTGACGAAGCGAATCAAGCAGCCTTGTTGGAAGGAATTGCGGTGCTCTCCCAATTTTACTGGGGACCAGCTGCTGAAGGCGGACGGGAGATCTTGCGGAGAAATTATCTCAAATCATTTGAGGCGCTCAAGCCGATTGTGGGCTATGAACCTCCCGGCATATTCGATGAACTGAAAGCCATCAATACTTCTTTCGCAGACGAAGATGAATTTTTTCAATACCTGGAGCAATCCTATGTCCGTCTGTTTATTAACAGTCGTGACGGCATTACCGCCCCGCTATATGCTTCCTGCTATGTGGCAGAAAGCGCACCTGGCGAAAATGCCCCGCTTATGGGGCCTCCCGCCGCCTTGATGAAAGAGCGTTTTCAGTCCAAAGGGCTGTCGCTGGGAGATCATATCCACGAACCCCCCGACCATCTTTCCATCGAATTGGAATACTTATACTTCCTGCTGGAAAAAGGCTGGTCCGGCGATGATGCGGCGCTTAAGAATGAAGGCACATCTTTTGCCGGTGAAATCATGCTGCCATGGGTTATCAAGTTTCAGGAGAGAATCGTGACCGTTGAAACCGGGAACCGCTTTTATCATCTCACCACCGCAATCCTTTGCGCTATCCTGCGCTTTATCGGCGCATCAGATAATTCCTAACCTTGCATAAACGAAGGGCTTATGATCTTTGCCAGAACTCACGTTCCATATGAACATTTCCCGGAAGGGTGGGTGTAACCGCCCAGTCCAGGAGCCGGGTGCCTGCGTGGTAGTAGATATTGGGCCGGGTATCAACATGGGGGGCAATTACACGCACCAGCTTTTCTTCCCTGACCAACCGGCTGACTTCGCTGTCAGGATCGTTTAAATCTCCGAAGACGCGCGCTTTGGTCGGGCAGGTCACCACGCAAGCGGGTTCCTCACCGCGTACCAGACGGTGTCGGCAAAAATCGCATTTGTCGGCCCGGCGGGTGCCAGGATCGCGATAGCGTGCACCGTACGGACAGGCTGATACGCAGTTAGCGCAGCCGACACATTTTATCGGGTCAATCACAACAAGTCCATCCGCCTGTTTATAAGTGGCATCCACCGGGCAGGCCGCTACACAGGAAGGGGTATCGCACTGCATGCACTGGCCCGGTTGGAACTCAGCTTTGCGGCCGTCTCTGACATCCCACAGCGGCCGAATCCAATTTCTCCAGAAACCCTCCGGAACATCGTTTTCAACTTTACAGGCAATCATGCAGGCTTTGCAGTCGATGCATTTGGTTGTATTGATAACGATCCCGTATTTTTTCGGTACGCCCTGTTTCATATTATGTCCCTTTAATCTGCATCATTAAATTAACATCAAATCCTCGTGGGAGTAGCTTTCCACCCACGAAAGGATGCCGCTCTAACGCCGTAGTCGTTTAATCGCGGCTGGTAAGCCGCTCCCACAGTGAAAACGCCATTCCTTATGTAAATGCCATTAACCCGCAACCCGAAACCTGGTTATACCTTCCTCACACTAACAATGGTCTCATGCATAGCCATATTTCCTGAAATTTCATCGGCATAATCTTCCAGAATTTCAGCGATACAAGCACCTTTGCCGAAAATTTTCGACAGTCCTTTGGAAATCACCCCATAACCCGTATCCATATAGACCGTGTCCGGCCGGGTTTTCTCCGTCACGCGGGCTTTTAACCTGCCCCTGCCGGCCGGGCTTTTGACTTCTACCGGATCGCCCTGACGAATGCCGAGCGGTTGGGCCGAATCCGGGTGTATCCACAGAAAATTTTCCTGTTCCAGTTGCCAGAGCAGTGTATTGTTGGTACTTGCACTCTGGGTGATATAAGCATTTCGTCCGACAACAATCCGGAAATGGTTCTGCGGCACAATTTTCGGGGGATTGTATACCGGCATGGGATCTATCCCGTTTTCCTCATAACGCGTACTAAAGAGCTCAATTTTTTTAGAGCGCGTCTTGAAAGGTTTGCCCGCATGAATCCCATGGCTGTGACCGACAATATTGTAAACCCCATCTTCTTTGAGGGCCTTGGCAACTTCCGGCAGTTTTTTGAGCTGGGCCTGCCTGAAATCTTCAATCGTGAAGTCAAAATGCTCCCCCAGGTCAAGTCGCCGGGCCAACTCTTTAACAATCCAGAACACCGGTTTGGATTCAAACATGGCCGGTACGATCGGATTCCTCGTCAGCACTCCGGAGCACGATGACGACGCCAGAAAGGCGGATACCGGGTCCTGTCTTTCCAGATAGCTGGGTGCCGGCAGGACCAGGTCCGCCATCCAGGCCGTGTCACTCATAGCAATATCAACGGTCATCATAAAATCCAGTTTGTCGATCATCTCAATGGTTTTTTGCCGATTGGCACCCGTCTGCATGGGATTGGTTTTATAGGTAAACCAACCTTTTACCGGGTAAGGCTTGCCCTCGATAACGGCGTCGCGGGTGTGCTTGAAAGAGCCTTCCTCATCGAACATCATCTGAGCTCTGCCGGCATCCACCCGGTCTTCCGGGTTGTCCTCATAAAAAGGCGCATCGTAGGACAGGGATCCGGTTTTAATTTTCTTGGGCAGGATCAAGCCCCCTTTTTTGTCCCAGTTTCCCAACAGCGCATTGACAATCGCGTAGGACCTTCTGATTTGCGTGGAGTCCTTGTAATCCGAGCTGCGGCGTCCGGGATAAACCATGGCGGCCGGCGCTGCGGCTGCCAAGGCACGGGCCAGCCGGCGGATATCCCCGGCCGCAATTTCAGTTTCCTTAGCGGCCCACTCCGGTGTGTATTTTTGAACATGGACACGAAGCGCATCAAAGCCATGTGTTTTTTCGGCGACGAATTTTTGATCATAAAGATTTTCTGATATAAGAACGTGGGCGATGGCCAGGAAAAAAGCCATGTCCGTGCCGGGTTTGATGGCAAACCATTCATCGGCCAGGGCCGCTGTTTTGGTATACCGCGGGTCCAGCACCACCAGTTTGCAACCGTTTTGCATGACCGTCATCAGATCGATACTGTCGGGCGTCACCAGGGCTTCGAAGCGGTTGGCGCCCGGCATAATGATATATTTACAGTGAATGATATCGGGGGTCGGGACCACGCCGAATGTATCCAGAAAAGCACGGTTGCGGCTCAGCAGACAGTTGGATTCATGGGATATGACATTATAGGAGCCGTAAACTTCCGCGAACTGGTGAACAAAAGTAGATTGCATATCCGTCCCGGCCATAAAGAGAAAACCGCAGCGGGTATACTGCTGCCCGATTTTAACCATCTGCTCGGCGGCGTGGTCCAGGGCCTGGTCCCAGCTCAAGCGCTGCCACTTGCCCTCACCCCGCTGCCCTTTTCGCAGAAGCGGATATTTCAGGCGATCAGGGTCGTAGAGTTGTTTGACACCCGCATTGCCCCGGGCACATAACATCCCGCGTGATTTTAGGGATTTCGGATTGGGATCAAGCTTTTTGACCACGCCGCCCTCCACCCGGGCAATCAGCCCGCACTTGTTAAAGCACATATCACAGGCCGAATATACGTCCCGGATCTGTTTTTCTGCGCTTTCTTCTTTTTTTTCAACCAGCGCATGCAAAACCCGGGCGGGACCGCCGGCTGCCGCCAGGGCTGCAGCGGTACCGGAAAGCTTCATGAAACCCCGGCGAGTAAATGTTCCCTTGTTTTTAGCTGACATAATCACTTCTCCAAATAAGCTTGTTCTGGTTACTTGATGCTGGATATTCGATGATGTTGTCTCAATTTCAGCTTGCCCTAATGAGAAAGTGTCCAGGCAACTCGTACCCCGCAACTTGATATTAGAGGACAGGATACCTTAATTCGACATTCGTCATTCGACATTCGTCATTCCAGAATGGGCGACGTTGAGTCCAAGCTTTTCAAACCTGCTGCCGGTTTCGATGGGATCGCCATCATAGCCCAATGCTTTGTAATCGATGTAATTGGTCTGGCCGACTAATTCTGCCACATCCCGGCCCATTGCTGCCAGATGTTTAAAGTCAATGCCTTTGTGAACCAAATCTTTGAAATTTACATCCGGCCTTTCCTGGTGACAGCGCCCACAATAGGGCGCCTTGGCCAGGGAAGCGTGGCATTCGGCACAGGACAGCGCCTGCTCCTTAGGCACGACCTCATGGGTCAGGCCCCAGTACATGGTGGTTTCCACAAACTCATATTCCCCGCTGTAGGCCAGTCCGGCTGACTTCATGCCGTCCCGCGAGGCCTTGTCCCAATCCCAGTGTTTCCAGTACCCTCCCCAGAGCTGAGGTGCGATCAGATATTTATAGATGGCATCGCTGATCTGTTTTCCGCGATGGACTTTGAAGGGGTATATTCTGGCGGCCGGGTCATCGAAACTTCCCACCGGACTGGTTAATTCCGTTGTGCCGTTTTCAGTGATGCGATCGCCGAGAAGATAACGCTTGACGGTCCCGTTGTACCATTGATAGGTCGGCTTAACCGCCTCTTTCCACTGAAAGCTGCCTTTCTTTTTCACGTAAGTCGGCTTGCCGTATTTGTCTTTCGGTTGTTTGCCGTCCTGCCCGGCGGTGGACCAGTCCCAGAAAATTTTAGTCGGATTGCCCTTGGAATAAACGGGAATGTGGCAAGTCTGGCAAGCCACATGTCGGGTGTGCTTATTCAGATGGTGATCAATCAGTTCACTGCCGATATGGGGACTGTCCGTATGACAATATTCGCAGGAAAGATCCCCTTCCACTGCCGGAACGGAAATACTGCGCCCGGAAATCATGTGATTGCGGGTCTTATGGCAGTCCTGGCACCTGAAATCCAGTCCCCCTTCGGTAACTCCCATGTGCACGTCATGATCCTTTTGCGGATTGGCAAGGATGGCACTCATGTCGCCGTGTTTGACGGCGTCACCGCCGCCGCCGCGAAAATGGCAGTTCATGCCGCAGTTGGCACGGCTGGGTCTGCCCACATTTTGGGCGATGGTCACCAGATCCAGGTTCTTGATCGGATATCCGGCTGCCGGCGGCGCTTTCTCATATTTGCCGGTGGTGTCATGGCAAACCAGGCAGTCAATTTTCGACATATCGCTAAAATCAAAATTTGCGTCCTGCCAGCCATAGCCGATATGACAGCTCGTGCAGCGGGGCCAGTTCCCGTTCAGGTTGATGCAAAAATTGTTGATGGTATTACTTTTCTTGCCTAAATCAACCCGTTTCTCGTGGCCGACCGTATAGGGAGAGCGACCATGCCAATTCCAATGAGCGGTTTTTAAAATGGCCTCACCCTCTTTTTCATGGCATCCAAGGCAGTTCCGGGTGACTGCCAGGGCATCCACTTGGCCTTCCAGTTTCACGAGCTGATTATGGTTCGGAACCTTTTTGGCGTGACAGGCCAGACAATCGGTGGGCGCCCGGGTATCGAGGGTCCTGGCAATCGGCCCTCGAACCATCGCGCTGTAAAGAATTGGTCCACGAACATGGGGCACCTGTTCCGACTCCTGGTGGCAATCCATGCAGAGCTGGTGGTAAGCCCCTTTCAAGCCCGGGGTACCGGGGTCCTTTGAATTAAACGGATCCGCATGGCAGGCCGAACAGCCCACCGGTTCGGTTTGCCTTTGCCTTAGTTTGAGCATGGACACCGGTTCGCCGTACGTATCCTGCTCTTCTCTGGGCATCCGGTGGTGGCAGATCGAGCAATCCCCTAAAACGTTGGCATGCTTGCTATGCATGAAACGCACCGGTTCGTATAAATCGCTGTATTTATTGACGACTGGGCTGTTGAGGATGGCCACTTTGGGTGCGTCGGCAATCGAAGGCGTAATATTCTCTTCCAGCGCCAACGGCCGCTTTACCGTCTGATCCGCCCGGGCGTCAGCCGGTAGCCACAGGATCATCAGGGCGGCCGTCAGTGCCAGCAGCGCCGCAACAGTGGTCGACATCTTCTTCGGCTCAGCGCCCAGCACCGGAAAGATGAAGACAAACACCCGGTACAGGAACATCAGCGTGGCGATCAATCCGATGGTGATAAAAATCTCTCCCAGGGCAGGAAAATAAGCATTGAGTTTGTAGGGTGGTGAGTAGCTGGTCACAAAAACATTGATCCGGTTGAGCAGGATACCCAATACAAAAACGCTTGAAGCAAAAAACAACCATCCGGCGGATTGGCGGATCCTTTTAAACAGGAGAAGCACAAAGGGAAGCAGAACGCCAAAAACCACCTCTACCATAAAAGCATTGGTCTGATAGGTACCGTCCAGCAGATAAACATAAGTCCCGCGAACGATCATATCCCCAATTTTGAAGACAAGATAGATTCCCATCAAAAGCGGCATAAACCTGGCCAGCGGTGTCAGCACCTCCATCTCCGGTTTGCGGTTAAACGACTTGGCCACAATAATGGATTCAAACGTCACCATGGGATACCCCGCCGCAAAAGCGGAAAGCAGAAACAGGAGCGGCAAAATCGGGGTGTACCACAGGGGATGGACCTTGTACTGGGCGATCAGCATCAGGGATCCTAGACTGGATTGATGCAAGCAGGACAATACAATGCCGGCGATAATAAATAGAAACATGACCTTGCCCAGAATTTTATCGGCCAAGGATAGCAGTGTCTCTAATTTATTGTTAAGCCCTGCCAGGGGACCGGGCAGATTCACCCGGCCTTGGAAGCGCTCGACCACAATGGGAATAAATTCGATGTACAGGACATTCAAATAAATCATCACGCACATGGCCACTTCAAACAGCACGGAGTTACCATTCCAGTTGTACATCGGGCTGGTGATATTCCAATACCGACCGATATCCACCAAAAGCCCCAGCACCACAAAGGTATAGCCCAACATGGCGGTCAGCAGGGCCGGACGTATGACGGCATGATACTGATCACGGTTAAAAACATAGGCAATGGCGCCGGTGGTAAATCCGCCCGCCGCCAGCGCCACGCCGGAGGCCACGTCGATTCCGATCCAGATGCCCCAGGGAAACTGATTGTTCAAATTGGCAACCTTGCCGATGCCGAAGAGAAAGCGTGCGGCCACAAAAGCCAACCCCACCGCCATGAGGGCCAGCATCACCATCACGCCCGGAGTTAAAAACTTTTCTTCTTCAATCGGTGCTGCTTCAGGGTGCATATTCATGGGGTGCCTCCTTTCTCCTCGGTATCGCTACTAGTAACCTCTTTGGTGCCTTTCAGATAGCCGGTGATCCCCATAATGCCGCCCAGCACGGCATAAAGGATAATGGGCGCGGCAAAGTATTGGAAAAGACCGTGCTGAATTGATTCGGTCAGCCTGGGCGGCGCTTTGGTGCCCAATTTGGGAAAACCGACGGTTTCGAAGGGTTCGGAAGCAAGATACAGCCAGGAGGTTCCGCCGACTTCATGTTCCCCGTAAATATGGTCCACATATTTGGCGGGATTGTTTTTCATTTTCCAGCGCGCCAGCCTGAGAAGCTCGGATTTCTTGCCGAAGGTGATGACCTCGCGCGGGCAAATCTGGGCACAGGCCGGCAGTCCGCCGTCTTTGATATAGTTAAAACAGAACGTACATTTTCTCACCTGAGGTGTCAGCGGGTTGTGGTATTCATAAGCCGGCACCTGGAAGGGACAGGCTACCATACAATACCGGCAGCCGATACATTTGGCGGCGTCATAGATAACTGCGCCGTTGGGCTGTTTGGTGAGCGCGCCCACAATGCAAGCCGAAACACAGGAGGGGTCGCCGCAGTGCATACACTGAAATTTGACAAAAGTCGGACGCGTGCGCCAGGTTAGTGTGCCGATGTTTTTAGGATAATACTTGTTGACAACGGTATAGGTTGTCTCATCCATGCGGCGTTCTTTTTCAAGCACCGCCAACTCTTCAAACGATTCTGCCGGTTTGGGCAGGCTGTGGCGTTCGTTGCAGGCCTGTTCGCACTTGCGGCACCCGACACAGAGGGTCGTATCCACCAGGCAGCCGAATGTATCCTGAGCGGTTGAAGGTGCCTGGGCCGCTTTAGCGGCCTTATCGGTTTTTACCAGGGATGATGCGGCCAGTGCGCCTGATATTTTAAAAAAGTGCCTTCTGTTAATTTCCATGGCGATTCCCCGTAATAAAATTTAATATTTATGATTGTAGATTACCTCGTTTGATTTCTCAAATATTAGCTCAAGCTCTTTTTTCAACTGACAACCGAAAAATTTCGCCATCCTTGTGCTGATTGATGACGGTGTCCCCGGAACGGTCTACAATCATGAGAATATTTTCGACAACATCCGGGTCCCGGGCGATAACATCCAGGACGTCGCATGCACACAGGTCATTCAGCGCGCACTTGAATTTAAGCAAACACACCGGCCACGCAATACCCACAAGGTCCAATTCTGATTTTGGAGGCATTTGTTTTTTCCCGACTGGAAATGGTTCCTGGTT
>Ga0316193_10002178_pt1 | contig 13668 bp, 8 predicted proteins | sample MerIslsedime2_MG_FD_207735 | JGI IMG/M metagenome (GOLD analysis project Ga0316193, IMG submission 207735) | Coastal sediment microbial communities from Maine, United States - Merrow Island sediment 2 | ecosystem: Environmental > Aquatic > Marine > Coastal > Sediment | place: USA: Maine...
GAGCGCAAGCCAGCGGATCGCCGTAGCCAGCAGTCCCTCGTTCCGGAAGGCTCCTTTCCGCCGCGTCGCGATTCCCTGCGTTTTGTAGCGCCCACGTCCCGTGGGCTTCGAACCGGTTTCTCGATGCGTGCGACCACGATGGGGCGTCGGCGCTACAATGGCGGGCGCTCTTCTGTGGCGCCGACGAATCGCCGACGCAACGTGCAGCGGAATGAACAATAAGTGGGAATCACGCCCATGCACCGTGACCCACCACCGCAACGGAGGTCGAGAGTGTTGAATAGAACAGGACCTTGGATGATCAGCTTGACCGTGGGTTCGGCCCTGTTTGTGGCAGGGGCGGTCGCCGCACCGACGACCGCACCCGAAATCACCGCCGAACCCGTCCCGGGCCAGCTCGAGGTGATGCAGGGCACAGCGGTCAAGCTCGGTGGGGCTCCACCACCCGAGGGGCCGCTCCCCGACAGCTATCTCTGGGAGATCGTCCAGGGCGAGGGTGGCACGCTCTACAACGAGGACCAATTCGAGGTGATCTTCCAGTCGCCCAAGATCACCGACGAGATCGAGCTCTTTGTCATCCGGCTCACCGTCGGATATCCCGGGGCGGAGCCCGCCCACGCTACGGCCCACATCCGGGTCCACAGGGACATGCCGCAGGCGAAGAAAGAGAAGAAAGAATCCATCGAGGATGTGATGTCGGACTTCTACCGCAAAGAGAAGACGGCCCGCGAGGCCAACAAACAACGGGTCAAGGAGAGCCAGTCGAGGGTGGTCAGCCACCACGTGTACAGCGGATTCTACGGTGGCTTCGGCCATCGCGGTCCGGGATGGGGCTGGGGATACGGCTGGGGTTGGCCTGCCTACTACCCGATCTATGCGCCCGTCGTGGTGCCGCCTCCGGGGATCGACTGGGGGCCCGGGGACGGCGAATGGGGCCAACCCATCGCGGTTCCGTACGACGATCTGGTGACGACCTTCCCCGAGCACATCTCCAATGACTATCTGCCGCAGGACTACCCGGGCGCCGAGCAGGTTCCCGACATGGGCTCCGCCGGCGGCTCACCCACTGATTTCATCGACATCCCTGCCGGTGTCCAGCGAGATATTGCGCCGCAGGAAATGGACCAGGGATTCGAAGTCGAGATGGACTTTGCCGAGCCGATGGTCGACCCCGGCTTCGGTTTCGACGACTTCGATTGGTAGGGGAGAGGTGATGAAGAGCACACTCGTACTGTTCGTGGTCCTCACCGTGGCTCCGGCTTTCGTTCTGGCTCAAGACGCATCGGAGGCACCGCCATATCTACTGGTCGTCGATGGTGTGGTCGAGAAATCCGCCATCGGTTCCTGGTCGAAGGCGGTTGTCACCCTCGTCGAGGCGCACGACGCGCATCCCGACGGGACCAACTGGGCGGCCTTTCGCGAGCTCACCGGCGGCCCCGACGTCAGGGTCAGCTTCTTCCACGGTTTCTCCAAACTGGCCGAACTCGACGAGTGGACATCCAACAGGAAGATCCTCGTCGATGTGCTCGGCCCGATCGAGGGCGGTGCGGTCAAGGACGCGCTGTCCCGTGGGGTGGACTCATCCGACCGGGTGGTTTCGTTGGTGAATGAGCTGTCCCGGCCATGGACCAGCGCCGCGGCGCCGAACTATCTATGGGTGGCCACAGTCCGGGTCGCCGATGGCAAGATGACGGAGTACGCGGCGCTGGCGAAACGGGTGCGGCGCGCCTTTGATGAACACGCCGGAGATGTCCACTGGTTGTGCTACGCCAACGCCATTGGGGGTGACAGTTCCGAGTTGGTCTACTACTACGGGATTGACGCGTTCGCTGAAGTCGACTCGTGGCCTTCGCGTCGCGGGGTCCTGTCCGCTGCTCTTGGGGAGCGCGATGGTGGGCGACTGGCGTCGGCTCTGGAGGCCATCACCGAAACCACCACGAGCCTGTGGAGGCTCGAGCCCGAGCTCAGCCGGCTTGGGCGTGAGTGAACGTCATTCGGTTGGAGTTTGTATATGATGTTCACTTGGGAAGACTATCCAAACCATGATGACTTCAAGGACTTCCAGGACCCCGAACATCGACGGTGAGGCCTTCATCAACCGCGAGTTGAGCTGGCTCCTGTTCGCACGTCGGGTCCTCGAGCTCGCTCGCGATCCCGAGGTGCCGCTTCTCGAGAGGGTGAAGTATGCGGGCATCCTCGGCATGCTCCATGACGAGTTCTTCATGAAGCGGATGAGTGGACTCAAGCGCCAGATCCAACGTGGGGTGAAGAAGATCTCCATCGACGGCCGATCGCCGCAGGAGGAGTTCGAAGCCTGCCGCGAGGAGATTCTCGCGCAGGTTGATGAACTCGCCGAGGTGATGCGGGATCAGATCCGACCCTCACTGTCCGAATCGGGCTATCCGATTCTCGACCACGCCGACCTCGGCACGGATCTCCAGGCTGAACTCGAAGCCTATTTCAAGCGGGCCGTCCTGCCGATTCTCACGCCATTGGCGGTGGACACCGAACACCCCTTCCCCTTCATTTCGAGCCTCGGACTCAACCTGGCCGTGGTGATCAAGGAAAAGAAGCGTGAACGATTCATCCGGATCAAGGTGCCGTCCAACAGGCAACGTTGGGTGCCGCTGGCCGATGGTCTGGGATGCGTGCCCCTCGAGCAGGTGATCGCCGCGAACCTCGGGCTGTTGTTCCCCAGAGCGAAGATCGGACCGGTGTATCTCTTCAGGCTCACCCGGGGAGCCGACGCCGAAGAGGGTGGAGGCCCCGACCTCGATGATCCAGGAGGATTGACGACGCCCGGGAGCATCGTTGAACAGGTGGCTTCGGAGCTCAAGGCACGGAAATTTGCGGGAGAGGTGAGGCTGCAGGTCTCGGCTGAAATGCCGAAGAAGATGAGAGAGTGGCTGCGCGGTCAGCTCGATTGTCATTCAGATGAGGTCAATCAGACCGACAATCTCCTTGGGATGGCCGATCTTCTTCGGTTGCAGGTGCCCAACCACGACGAGCTTCGCTACCCTCCCCACAACCCGGTGCCGCACCCTCGACTTCGGGGAACCTCCGTAAGCAAGCCTGAAGCGATCTTCCGCGAGATCTGCCGAGGGGACATTCTCGTCCACCACCCGTACCAGAGCTTCGACAGCTCGGTCCTTCGTTTTATTGAATCGGCGGCCATGGACGAACAGGTATTGGCCATCAAGTTGACGATCTATCGCACGTCGAGCGATTCCCCGATCATTGCGGCCCTCCTCGAGGCCGCGCGGCGAGGAAAGCAAGTGGCCGTACTGGTGGAGATCACGGCGCGGTTTGACGAAGCGCCCAATATCGCGTGGGGCCGATTGCTCGAGAAAGAGGGAGTCCATGTCTCGTATGGTGTCGAGAAGCTCAAGACCCACGTCAAGCTGGCGCTTGTTCTCAGGGAGGAGAGCGACGGGATCCGTCGGTATGTCCATGCCGGAACGGGCAACTACCACACTGGAACCGCGCGCATCTATGAGGATCTCGGGATCCTGAGCTGCGACCCGGAACTTGGCGAGGATGTGGCGGCGATCTTCAACGAGCTCACGGGCGCCACACCCTTCCAGGACTATCGCAAGCTCCTCGTGGCCCCGAGGTTCATGAGAGATCGATTCTGCGAGCTGATTCGGCGAGAGATCGAACACGCCGAGAACGGCCGACCGTGCGGTATCAAGGCCAAGATGAATCAACTCCAGGACCCGGCTCTGGTCCGCGAGCTCTATCAGGCGAGCCGCGCAGGGGTGCCCGTCAGTCTCAACGTTCGTGGGTTGTGTATCTTGAAGCCCGGTGTCCCGGGCCTTTCCGAGACCATCGGTGTGTTCTCGGTGCTCGGTCGATTCTTGGAACATGGGCGTATCTACCGCTTTGAGAATGGTGGAGATTCCGAAATCTACATCGGTTCGGCGGACTGGATGAAGAGGAATCTCGATCGGCGGGTCGAATCAATGGCGCCGGTCACGGATGACGCCCTGAAGAACGAGATCGACGCCATCCTCGACGTGTTCGAGAACGACAACCGCACCGCGTGGGATCTCCAGACGGATGGAAGCTATGTCCGGAGGAAACCGAAAGATGGGGAACCGACCCGCGCAGCTCAGCAGGAGTTCATCAGGCTCGCGGAGGAGAATTCTTAATTCTCAATTTTGAATTCTCAATTATCTCATCGCAAGGCCCAGGGAATCTGTTGTGATGAAATTCAAAATTCAAAATTGAGAATTGAATCGCGCGTCAGCTCTTCGGTTCCAACGCCCCCTCGTTCACCCAGTGTTCGAACAGGCGGAAGATGCGGTAGCCATCTACGACAGCGCCCTTTTCGATCTCGATGGGTGCCTTGCCCCCGGTGGCCTGAACCCAAACGCCGTTGACGAAGTCCGCATCATCTTCGTCAGGGAGACCGGTGGGCTGTTTGCCGGTCGCGGCAAACCGGCCCTCGTCAGGGATGATCGCTGCTGCGCGGTTGAACTCGTCGTAGCGGCGCATGCCCTCCATCAAGAGCGAAATCACGGCGATCCCGGCAACATCGCGCTCCGACTGGGTGGTCTCCAGCGGTTGGTTGATAAAGATGAACCTCCCGACAACCGGTCGTTCCAGCAGTTGGTAGACCGCGATGTCTCCCGTCAGCCTTCCGGCTCTGGCGTCGAGCAACATCCCGTCCCGCAAGGTGATGCTGGCGGTCGAGTTGCCGGTATCGTCGAGGACCGTGAGAGTTCCCTCCACCCTGGAGTCGGCGAGATTCTGCATGAGGTTCGGCAGACCGAAGAGGGACAGATCACCGGAGAGGGAGGTGATCTTGTTTTGATTGTTGGATGCGCGATCGAGCGAGACCCTGGTCCCGAGCTTCGTCAGACAGTTTGCTGCGGCGCTGGCGAATCCCTCGCCGGGGTAATCGCGAACAATCCTGTCGTAGACCTTGCGGACCTTGGGCGTGTCGGTTCCCGACAGGCTTTCGAACAGGTGCTCGAGGTTCCGGGTCTTTCTCGGGGTCTTGACCGATACGCCGAAGACCTTGACCGGCAGCTCGCCGTCGATCGCCTTGATGATGCGAGCGACGGTCTCCGAGTCGCCGGTGAGATCCTGTCCCCCGAGCATGGCCAGACGCGACATCGTGTCGCCGAGGTCCGGGCGACGGTTGAGCCCGTGAGTCACGACGCATCGTCGGGCTTCCTTTGAGTCGAAGTGGATCAGGGCCTTGATGGCCGTGTCCAGCAGTGACTGGATCTCATCGGCTCCGTACGCGGCGCTTCCTTTTTGAAGCGCCAGATCCTCGAGCTCGCTGACCCGCGCGGCCAGAGTTTTCACCGCCCGTGAGTGGTCGATCTGACCGAGCGCTGTAAGAGCCTCACGAATCATCGGTAGCTCACCGCCCGGGACCGAGGCACGGACCAAGACGTCGATCTCCTTTTCGATCTCGTCCTCCTCGGTTGCGGGGACGGACCGTAGAAGGTAGATCAGATTGCGTTGGACGTACCAGGGCTGGGGGACGTCTCCGGAGAGGGAGTCATCGAGGACCTTGATCGTTGTCTCGCGGGATTCTTCTCCGTGAATCATCAGCAACCGGAGGATGAGGCGTCGCCGATCGCGTCGCTCTTCGACCAACAGATCCTGGATCAGATTGTCGACCTGGAGGTTGGGGAAGAAGTTGAGCACTCGACGCAAGAGAAGCTTCTTGTCCTCCCGGTCGACATACTCTCGCAGCTGCGCCTCCTCCAGCTTGCCGGTGGTTTGATCGATGATGTTCGCGGCAATCGACGGATCGACCTCCTTCTTGGAGATCATCCGTTGGGCGAGGTCGAGAACCGTCACCGCCCTTCCGAGTGAGCCGCTGTTGAACTCATCCAGGGCCGTGGAGATCAGCTGCCTGAATCGCTCGTTGAGCTCGGCGGGGTCCTTGGCGAGATCGACGACCTTCTTCATGGTCTCCGCGGCGCCTGAAAGCGGGAAAGCCTCGTCGCCCTCGGTCGGCGGGGCATGGGTCGGGGCCCAGTCCGGGAGAGCCTCGCTCAGCAGACGGAAGACTCCGGTGCCGGCGTTGCCGACACCAACCTCGTTGAGATACCGAAGCTGGGAGTCGAGGTCGGTGGTCGATCGGGCGGAGGTCGCGATCTCGTCGATGATCCGCGACAACACCGCGCTCTCAGCCCCTGCGAGCGACGCGTTGAGCGAAGCGGTCGGGTTCGAAGAGGTGGCCGCCGACATGCGTTCCCAGCGGTCGAGCAGTGTATTCAACCGATCGATGTGGGCCTCCGTCTGCTCGTTGGCGGGAACAGTTTCCGATGGGGCCGCCTGGGCACGGGGCGGGGCCACCGGTGGACTTTCCAACTGTTGCGCAGGCGGGCGCGCGTCACCTTGAACCGCATCATGGCCCGCATTGTCGGTCAGCCTTCGGGCGTCGCCACGACTCGGGCTCGGACCGACCGAAATGCGAGCCGCCATGCCGCCGCCGTCGGCAACGTCGAGGAGACTCAGATTCGTCGCCAGTTCTTCACGATGGGCTTCCGGACAGATGCTGACCAGGAGCGGCGCGAGCTTGTCCAGGAAAGCCTTCAAATGGTCCTTTGGGATCAGTTCGAGCTCGCCGAGGTTGTGGACCTTGCGAGCGGAGTGGAGAAGGTAGTCGATGACCGGAGAGGGGCGTGGTCCCTGCAGCTGCAGGCCGACCCACGAGTGAATTCCACGGGCCATGATCTCGGGAGGGGCCTTGAAGAGAATCTCGGCCGATCCGGCGAAGATCATCGGGGCGATCTCGTCGGAGAGGTATCTCGCGAATTCAGATTGTGCCTCGGCGATCAACCGAGCATCATCCTGAGTATTCAACTCGCCTCCCGCTCAGCCCAGTGCGGCTCTCGCTTCCCTTCCTCGAGGGGGTCTGCAGTGCGGATTCGGTCCAAGCCGGCTGCCATTACTGGAATCCATGATCGCATCATATGCCTGCTTCGGGCAAGTGTTGACGTCACAGGGTTTGTCCATGTTCAGTTGTCGACCTTGGTCGGCGGCGGTTGAAGCTCGGTCGGGCAATAGGCGTCGCGGCGCCGGGTGAGGTCGCGGACCACGGCTGCTCGGAAACCGAGTCCGGGATTTTCCGCGGTCACATCGGCTTTGTAGCTGGCGATGTCAATCACCTCGAACCGACAGAGAATGGTCTTGAAGGGACGCGGGAGGAGTTCTCCTGGTGCCTGAATGTGGTGGAGCCCTCCCGAGTAGACGGTCAGGATCCGACCACCGGGCAGCGCCTCGAGGATGTCGGCGATCCCGGCTCGGACGGTCATCTCCCGCCCCTTCGAGTCGAGGCCGGTTCGGCGTTTCATCCGGCCTTCGGGAAGGATGATCACGAGGGCCCGGTTGTCGATCCTGTTGAGGACGTCTTCCCAGGTTGAATCGCGCTGCCGAGTCACCGTTACCGTTTTGCGAACCAGAAAACGAAAAAACAACCCTACGGGGCGCTTCATGGTTTTCTCGGCCACCGGCAGAACCCCGTGCCGCGCGAAACGCCACAACAGCTTGGTCGAGGCGTATCCGGCGATCAACGGTTCGTACAGGCTGGTGTGATTCAGGATCGCGACGATTCGGGTATCGTCCGCCATCTCGGCGGGCTTGGTCGGCATCCAGTCTTCCCGAAGGCGGTAGAAGACCCGGGCGGAGGCTCGAACGCCGAGCAGCAGCAAGAAAACGAGAATAGACCGCATGGATCGAGTTTGGAGGCTGACAGGGGCCTCGTTGATCGTCGAATAATCTAGCTCAACCGGGCGCGCTGGGCACGTCGCAGCGCGGCATCCGGCTTCGTTCGGCTCGTCGAACGCGCCGAGCTACGCCGTGACGAGTCCGGTCCCAATGCGATGACATCCGTGTCCATCTGTGTGATCTGTGGTCTGCGATGAAATGATTGCTCGTATGCATCGAGCACCCGCCGTCACCAATCGAACACCAGCCCCGCATACGCATTCCTCGTTGCCGCAGGGATCCACACCGGCTGGGAGCCGTCGAAGTAGCCGAAGGTGGTGAAGAGGACATCGGTGAGGTTGTTGACGCGGAAATTCGCTTTGACCTTCCGCGCCTTGATGGCATTCGCCACGGTCCGTCCGAGGTCGACCTCCAGCCCGAGGTTGATGGCGGCGTAGGCCTCGTTGACCCGGTGGATATAGTCCGGATCGTCACGGATCTCGGGGAACTTGCGCATGTCCTCGGTGTTGTCGAGGTAGAAATCATCGACATAGCGCAGGGTGAGGACGCCCTTGACCGGCCCGGCTGTGCCGTGGAGCTCGAGGGAGACGAGCCACTCGGGGCTCACGGGCAACGCGTTTCCCGAGTGATCGATGGTGCTGCCGTCGAAGTCGTGCTCGGTGAAGTCGACGATGCGGTTGTTCGACCAGGCGAGATCGAGGCGGCCCCCGAAGGCCGGAATTGGCGCCCACTCGAGATCAAGCTCCACGCCACGGTGCTCGGTGACGGCGCCGTTCGCGGTCACCGGATCGCCATTGTTGTCGAGTCCTCCCGCCCAAACGATGGCGTTGCTGAAATCGAGGTAGTAGAGGTTCATCGACGCCCGACCGGTTGACCACGCGTAGGTCCCGCCGAGTTCGTAGTCGGTCAGTTCTTCGGGATCGAGCCCGAGCGGGGGTGGGGACCAGTAGCTCTGGGGGTCGTAGATGTCGCGAAACGCGGGCTCCCGCCCACCACGCGAGACATTGGCGAAGAAGCTCAGGCGTTCGGTGGGTCGGAAGGTGACGCCGAGTCGTGGAAGGAGGTAGGAGAAGCTCTCGTCCACCTTGACACCCTTGAGCTTGTCATCGTCCATCCGGTATTGGTGACTGGTCCAGGTCAGCCCCGCCATGAGCATCCACTTTTCGTTGAACCGCCAGGTCTCCTGAAGAAAGGGCTGCACGGTCTGTTTGTCGAGGCGGTAGTCGTAGTAACGATGATCGGGATCGAAATCGGGGGGGTAGAACTGCGCCCACTGGACGAAACCCCAGTGGCGACCGCTGTGGAGTCGGAAGGCGGCCCCTGCCTGGAGGTTTCCGCTGCCGTTCCCGTGGCCCCATTCGAGATTGGGGATCCAACCCGCATCCCACTCGTCCACCTCGCGACGGCGGACGAGATCGGTGGTGTCGATGACCGATCCATCGGGGAGCTCGATGGGATCGAGCCCGTACTCGGGCATCCAGCGGTCCTCCTTGAACTGCTGGAAATATCCCTTGCCCTCAAACAGGTAGAAGGTGTTCTGCCACGCCAGGCCGGGGTTGATCTGCCAGCTGTGGATGACCTGGTAGTGGGGCTGGAAGAAGCTGTCGACCTCGTTGGGATAGGAAAGGGGGTTGTGGCGGCGGTCGACGCGCTTGTCGCCGGTGATCTCGCCATCGAGATAGGCCTTCGAAATGCCTTCATATGCGAGGTGGGTCTCCTCCGGGCCGCCGAAGAGGTTGATCCGCAGGCTCGTCTTCTCGCCATACCGGACGACGGAGAGATAGTAGTTCCACATCTCCGACCAGCTCTGCTCTCGATAACCGTCGGACCGGACGCGCGAATAGCGCGCGGTCGTCGCCCACCTGTCGTTGATCAGGCCGCTGTCGAACTCGAGAGAGAGACGGCTGGTCCCGAACGAACCACCGAGCATGGCGAGATGAAGACGCCGTTCGGCAAGAGGTTGGCGGCTCTGGATATTGACGGACCCGCCGATGGCGCTGCCGCCGTAGAGGTTTGTTCCGACCCCGCGCTGAACCTGGATCTCGTCGGTGGTGGACAGGAAATCCGCGAGATCGATAAAGAAGACGCCGTGCGAGTGGGCATCGTTCAACGGTACCCCGTTGAGACTGATGGCGGTACGGCGCATGTCGAAACCGCGGAGGAAAAAGTAAGAGTAGCCGATGCCGTTGCCGCTGTCGTTGTAGGCGTAGAAGCCCGGGGTCTGCTCGAGGAAGATCGGGACGTCCTGAGCCCAGTAGCGGCGCTCGATCTCCTCGGGGCCGATGGTGGTCACGGTCACGGGCGTCTCACCGATGGTGGCGTAGAGTCCGGTGACCTGGACCTCGCCCTGGAACACCACCGGAGCGGCCTGGAGGCTGAGTTCGTGGGAGTGGGGGACATCGGTGATGTAGAGGTCAAGGCCCTCATAGCCCGCAGGGCTGACCCGCAGTCGCATTGAGAACGGAGGCGGATCAGGGATTCTGAGAACGAAGACCCCGCCCTCATCGGTTGACGTCTCGATGCTCACGCCCTCGGCCGTTGCGAGCACCAGGGCGTTGGCGATGGGTTCCTTGCTCAGCTTGTCGATGAGGCGGCCGCGCAGCTCCACGGCCAGGGCCGGGCCCGAAAGGGCGGCGAAGATGAATGTGAGTGCGGTCAGCCGAAACAAAAACATGCCGGTCCTCCGCTGATCGACGGTTCAGAGCCCGGAAGAGGAGAACACGGCATGGCAAACGACGACTCCAGTTCCCTCCGCCGGCATGATCCGGATCAGGTTCGAGGGGTTTGATCTCAGCCCCGTCCGAGACGGGGCACCCCCATGGAAACGAAAAAACAAGCTGTGAAAGAACCGTCCCGAGTATCCGCGCGGACCCTCAAGCTGTCAAGGAAGATCTATTCGCAGGCGTTGTCTCTGCGTCTCTGCGTTGGATCTGCGAAGCGCCTACCGTCCCGGCCGGAACACCAACGCCCCCAAGGTCCTCAGGAGCACGATCGCGTACATCGCCGGGCCGTGGTGTCGGACCGCATAGAGATCGAACTCGAGCTTGACCATGTGATCCTCGGTTCGCGCGCAGTAGGGGAGGTGGATCTGAGCCCAACCCGTGAGGCCGGGCCGGACCGAGTAGCGGAAGGCGTAGAACGGGATCTTCTTCTCAAAGCGTGCGGCCACCTCCGGGCGCTCGGGGCGGGGCCCGACCAGGCTCATCTCACCGCGGAGCACGTTGATCAGCTGGGGAAGTTCGTCGATTCGCCAGCGTCGGAGCCACCGTCCGATGGGAATCACCCGGGCGTCGTTCTCCTCCGCGAAGATCGGACCTCGATCGTGGAGGTCGTCGCGCATGGTGCGCAGCTTCAAGAGCTCGAACGGCCGGCCGTATCGGCCCAGACGTCGTTGGCGATAGAGAACCGGCAGGCCGCTGGTCACGAGAACAGCGAGAGCGGCTGAAAAGAGCAACGGTAAGGTGAGGATGAGCAATGTCGTCGCGGTGAATAGATCGAAGAGGCGTTGCAGATAGTGAAATGGAGTGGTCGCGATAGTCGAGAAATCGCCGGTGGCGATGAACCATCTCGAATCCACCTGATGGACCGGGATTCGACCCGTCAGAGAGGCGTAGGCCCCGGCCGCGTCAACCACCGTCGTGCCGTGAAAATTGAGGGCGGCCAGGTGGTCGATGGTGGGATCACCATCGGCGAGCTGGGCGACGATGATCAAATCGGTCCCGTGAAGATCGATCCCATCGAGTGGATCCTTGGCACCGTTGACGGGGGCCGGCAGGTGTCGTGCAATTTGAAACGGCGGGTTCGGACGGTCTTCGAGCTCCCTGCGGAGCGCTCCGATAATGGGTCCATCACCGATGAGGATGGCGGTTCGCGCCTGTGGGCGAGCTGCTATCCTCAGCCAGAGGAACCTGAGAAGGACCTGGAGCGGCACCGAGATCAAAAGGGTCAGCGCGAGGAGACCGCGACCGAATCGCCAGGGTTCGACGAGGTAGACACCGAGAACCAGGGAGATGGCCATGGTGATGGCCATGGCGGCGCTCCGCGCCAGAAGGTAGTCGGGGGTTCGCCAACTCGAAGGCCGGTAGAGATCGAAGGTGGTGGCGAGGGCGAATTGAACGGAGACCGCATAGAGAATAAAGCCGGGGTGCCGGAGGAGCTGGCTCAGCTCGCTGTCGAATCCTGTCGCACCGAATCTGACCCAAGCGGCGATGAGGCCGGCCGCGATGAGGATCAGAGCATCGGACCCGGCGAGGAGGATCCTCGTGCGTAGCTCGCGGATTGCGGTCTTCTGCATTGACGGTCATTTTCGCCTGTTCGGAGCTTCTGTCAACCGTTTCGGCGTGAAAAGGTTGAGTTGCCGGACTGCGGCATTTCGAAAGACGCTCAATTGTGAAAGAGCTTGTCACATTGTTTCACAAACCCTATACTCTATGCCGTGAGCGCGACCTTTGAACCAACCATTAGGAGCGAAGAATCAAACGGATTGGAGCGGCTGCGCATCGTCTGATAACGACGGTTCCAGTCGTCGGAGCCACAAAAGGAGAATGGACATGGCGACTCTCAAAGAAACCCTGAAAAAGAAGATCGACGAACACCGCCCGCGGACGGTTCGGTTGCTCAAGGAATACGGTGACACCAAGATCAGTGAAGTCACCATTTCCCAGGCCATCGGTGGCGCCCGCGGCGTCAAGTGCCTCGTCACCGACGTGTCCTACCTGGATCCCTTCGAGGGGATCAGATTCCGCGGCCGCACCATCCCCGAGACCTTTGCGGCGTTGCCCGCCGTCGAGGGTCAGGCCTACCCAGCCGTTGAAGGATTCTTCTACTACCTGATGACCGGTGAGATCCCCACAACCGAGCAGGCGGAAGAGGTTGTGAAGGACTTTAAAACCCGGCGCCAGCTCCCCGACTACGTCAAGGACATCATGCGCGCGACGCCGGCCGACACCCATCCCATGACCATGTTCTCGGCCGGTATTCTCGCCATGCAGCGCGAGTCGGAGTTCGTCAAGAAGTACAACGAGGGCATGAACAAAATGGAGTACTGGGATCCCATGTTCGAGGACTCCTGCAACCTCATGGCCAAGCTCCCGACCCTCGCGGCTTTCATCTACCGCCTCAAGTACAAAAATGACGAGCAGATCGACGAGGATCCGAACCTCGACATGGGCGGAAACTTCGCCCATCAGATGGGAATCGGCGCCCCGTACGATGACGTCGCGCGGATGTACTTCATCCTCCACTCCGACCACGAGTCGGGCAACGTCTCCGCCCACACCACCCACCTGGTGGCGTCGGCGCTGTCGGACGCCTACTACTCGCTTTCGGCCGGGATGAACGGCCTCGCCGGTCCGCTCCACGGTCTCGCCAACCAGGAAGTTCTGTCCTGGACCATGAAGTTCATGGAAGGTCTCGAGGGACAGGAGCCCACCGAAGAGGTCATCAAGAGGGCGCTCTGGGACACCCTCAACGCGGGTCAGGTCATCCCGGGCTATGGTCACGCGGTGCTCCGCAAGACCGATCCGCGCTACGAGTCACAGCGTGAGTTCTGTCTCAAAAACCTGCCGGACTACCCGCTGTTCAAGGTCATCTCCATGATCTACAAGGTGGCCCCGGGCGTGCTCACGGAGCACGGCAAGGCCAAGAACCCGTGGCCCAACGTCGATGCACAGTCCGGTGTGATTCAGTGGTACTACGGTCTCACCGAGTGGGACTTCTACACGGTTCTCTTCGGCATCGGCCGCGCCCTCGGCGTGCTGACCAACATCACCTGGGACCGTGCGCTGGGTTATCCCATCGAGCGGCCCAAGTCGGTCACAACCGCCATGCTCGAGGAGTTCGCCGGAATCGAATAAGCGGCGCAAAGCTCAGGACACCGGCGGGGCGCCGATCGGCGCCCCGCCTATTTTGTCGGAGTGGGGTTGAGGGTTTGAGGGGTGTGGGGGCTGATGAAGATTGCTGGGGCCTGGAATC
>Ga0316193_10002180_pt1 | contig 13660 bp, 18 predicted proteins | sample MerIslsedime2_MG_FD_207735 | JGI IMG/M metagenome (GOLD analysis project Ga0316193, IMG submission 207735) | Coastal sediment microbial communities from Maine, United States - Merrow Island sediment 2 | ecosystem: Environmental > Aquatic > Marine > Coastal > Sediment | place: USA: Maine...
GATGTATCTATAGGATTTATGCGATAAGGGGGCTGTATTTCCATACTATTACAAAATAAAAATTAAAGTTACCAACGTTTAATACATTTTTTTGATAAAAAAAGCAACCAATTATTATTGACTAGCTGATATCTACTATATTATAATTGTTATCATGAATTTAATAAGAACTGAAACAGCTAATTTATTTACTCATCTTGGATCGCTTGCAACTGACCCTATTTGCAGCGTTCATAAACAAATTTTTAAATTAACTCTACCTAAAAATAGAATTTATCTCAAAAGTTCATACTTGTCATTGCTTGCTAGTAAAATTGATTCATTAATAAAAATTGTTTTACTAACTCCGATTGCAGTTCAACTAGGTTTCATTGGCATTGTTTCACGTTTTATTGCAAATCGAATTTCACCAAACCCTTTTATTTACAGAATAAGCAAATGCAAAGAAAAGGCTCCACTTGCAAACCCAACTATTTTTAAATGGAACATTTGTGGCATAGGTGGAGGATATCCAATCTATCAAAATGGATTAAAGCCTTGGGATGAAAGATTTGATGAGATTGTCGCTAAAGTCAAAGAACAAGATGCTGATATTGTATTTTTAGAAGAGGTGTACGACTATAAGCTTGGAAACAAGCTCTTCAAAGCACTAAAAAACGACTACAAATATTTTTATTTTAATATTAACCCAATGGCAATCGGTGCTCCAAGCGGCCAATTTGTAGCATCTAAAATACCCCCAAGTAATCCTAGAGTTAAGTCATTTCCATCATCGTCAAATGTTGGACGAATAAAATTTGTTGGGAAATGCCTTTTTGGAGTAGATTTTGGAAAATTTTCTTTTTATCACACACACTTGCAGCACTCAGAAGATGTTCATAACCCTACGCCCGAAGAAATAGAGGGGAGGGAAAAACAAGCTAGAATTATTTTGAAAAAAATAAATGAAACAAAAAATTCTAACTATAATGTTTTATTAGGTGACTTAAATATGAAACCTGATGAAATAGCTAAAAGTCCTTTTATGGGACTGTTTAAAAGTCCGCCTAACCTTGGAAGTTGCTCTTACTTTCCGGTAGAAAAATCATCAAAAGGGCTAAAGTCAAAAGATGATATAAAAGAAAGTGGCAGCTTCATTGATTACATACTACTTCAAAAGAACTTTAGTACTATTACAACAAAGTTAGTTAAGGTTTTTTCTTTAAGAAAACCAGAAAGAAACTTATCAGACCACCACGGTTTATTTTCAAAAATTCACACAAGTATTTTTTAGGTCTTAACATGTTTCGATTATTATCAGCCTTCTTAATCTTTTTCTCCTTTCTATCAGCAAAAGAAGACAGCACCCGCCGAGAGCCTCTAGTTGAAAATGAAAAAGTAAGGGTTTGGAAAACTATTATCATGCCTAATCAGCCATTGAAAATGCATAGACATGAATTTAATCGCATTGTTGTCGGACTAAAAGGTGGTGTGTTAACTAAGGTTGAAAAAACAGGTGAGCGCTCAAAACTTACCTTTGAAAATGGCAAAGCCTATTGGCTTGCCAAAGACCTACCAAACACACTTCATGCTGATATTAATGAATCAGACAAACCAGTTGAAGTTATTGTAATCGAACTAAAGCAAGATTAAAGCTCTGGTGTTGTATCAGGCCAGTTTAAATCCCCAGTAACCCTTCCCATAGAAGATAACCATGTATCAATATTCTGCTCAATCTGTTTTGCATGATGTACTATCTCTGATAAAATAAAATACGAATCAGCTGCATCAGTATCATCTTTTAGTAGGCTAAGATCATTATAAATAATGCTTTTCTCATCATTCATGCCAAGAGCTACAGCATCTTCTAACCTTTCCACTAACTCATCAATTAAGTTAATTATTTTCACTTTATCATCAATAAACTGCTGGGTATCTTCTTTATCTGGCATATATTAACATTTATAAAAAAAACCAATTCCTGAAAACAATAAAATCAGTTTTCTAAATCCTTCCAAGATGAACTTTATTTTTTAACAGATATGCTTGTTAAACAAGATTATGAAGATTTAGCAAAAAAGACTGTTGAAGCATCATCGCCAATTCTTAACTCCATTATCTATCTTAACGTCAAAGTTATCGCTTACAGAAAGAAAAAATACTAAAAAGAGAAACCTAAATTGCAATCAAAACCAAATTTTGTTTATTTGATTAATATCACATAACATAAAAATATTTAATCAACTAAGAGAATAGAAGTGGTTGGCAAAAAAGAGACTTCATACAAATTTAAATTGATTGCCTTGATTGTCACTTTAGGACTTTGCTTCCTCTCATTCATTTTTCTTCCTGAGTCATTCACTTTTGCTCAAAGGATAACAATAGCTACCTTCTTATTTGCTACTGGATTTTGGGCCTTTGAAGTTATCCCACTATACGCCACATCGATACTTGTAGTTTTAACTCTTACGCTGTCTTTGACTAAACCCAGTAGTCTATTTGGCTCTGAAGAAACCAGTTATCAGTTTCTTTTACTTCCTTTTTCGAACCCTGTAATAATGCTGTTCTTTGGTGGGTTTGTCCTAGCTACAGCCATAAACAAATATGCAGTTGACAGGTTCTTTCTTCATAAATTTATGAAAAGGCTAACGACTTCTCCCAAAAGACTCCTATTCGGCTATCTTTTTATAAGTGCACTATTTTCAATGTGGATATCTAACACAGCAACTGCTGCTATAATGGTAGCTCTTTCAAAGCCTGTAATTGAACAGTTAGATAGAAATGACTCATTTAAAAAAGCGGTAATTTTAGCAATCGCTTTTGGTTCAAATATAGGGGGAATTTGTACTCCGATTGGAACTCCTCCTAATGCAATAGCCATCGGAGTTTTGGCTGAAAATAATATAACTGTAAACTTTTTTGAGTGGATGGTAATGGCAATACCATTAGCGTTAATCATTTTAATTACTACAGGAACTATCCTGATTTGGAAATATCCATTCAAATCTAATAAAATGCCAAAACTAAAGTCTGAAAGAAAAATTCTTTTAAAAGGGGGGATACCTGTCATAATTATCTTTTTTTTTATGGTTGTTTTCTGGCTTAGTAGTTTTGCCCATCAAATACCAGATGCCCTGGTTTCTCTTTTAGGAGTTGGTGCATTTGCAACATTTCGACTTATTGATGCAAATGATTTAAAAAAGATTCAATGGGACATTCTAATTTTAATGTGGGGAGGTCTTGCATTAGGTCTAGCTTTTCAAGTCAGTAAAGTAACTGATCATTTTTTTTACCTCTCTATTTTCAAAGAACACAGCTTTGCGCTAGTTTTAATACTTTGTCTGCTAGCTGTGGTAATTTCATCTTTTATCTCTAATACAGCAACAGCTAATTTCATAATTCCATTAGCTGTAAGCATACCCGCTGGAGAAAAAGTACTTTTAGCTGTCACAATTGCACTTAGTTGTTCATTTGCAATGGCATTTCCAGTTTCACCCCCACCGAATGCAATAGCTTACTCAAGTGGTTACTTAAAAACTAAAGACTTTTTTCAAATGGGGAGTCTAGTATCGATCATTTCTTTAATTGTTATTTTGATGGGTTTTGAATTTGTTATATTAAATTTATTTAATTTAATTTCTTTAAAGTGATAAGATTCACACTTCAAAAAAACAACAAAATTTTTAGAGATACATTTTTATGGAAATAACTGGACCTAGTAATAACTTTAGTCAGCAAATCCTTCAAAATCAAACTTTAGTAGTGAACCTTGAAAATCAAACGGGAGGGCATATTGAAGAACTTGTGGAAGAACTTGCTCTAATTCACATTGGAGCTAATCGTAACGAAAATGAAAATAATTCCCTTTATCTTTGCTTAAGTCTCTCTTGCAGCTGTATCTGTATTACTTCAGCGTTAGCATTGTCATTTTATAGTTTTTGGAAAGCTATTGGATAATAAACAATTTATAAAAAAAAATATTAGGTATTTAATATGAGAATGGGAGGAACAGTAGATTTGCGCTTAGATTATCAGCATTATCGGCCGACGCCAGCGACACAATCTGAAGGTCAACAAGTGAGTTTAGAAATATCTCAACTAGCTCAAGAACATTTTTCTAACCAGAGAAATATTCAAGAAACTCCCGAAGTATGTTTGAAGTGTAGCATATTAGTCATTGGAATTGGCCTAACAGTTCTACTAACGTCAATTTATTTCAGATATAATAATAAATATTTAGAAATAACATAAGATACATTATCAGACGTTCTATTTCCACTAAGAAGAAGAGATTAACTTAGATACTTCAACATCCATTGAATACTTAAATTTGTGACTTCCTCGAGTTTACCTTCTTCTTCGAATAAATGAGTTGCTCCTTTTACAATTTCAAGCCTCTTGTCACATACAAGCTTACTTAAGGCAAACTTGTTCATTTCGATTATCTGAGTATCAAGTCCACCTACAATCAATAAAGTTGGTGCGCTTACTTGATCTAATATTTTTTCAGCAAGGTCTGGTCTTCCACCTCTTGATATAACTGCGTATACTACATCTTTTAATAAAACAGATGCGATTAAAGCAGCCGCAGCGCCAGTGCTGGAACCGAAAAGTCCAATTCTGTAATTTGGATATTTTTCATGAGTATATTTTGTAACTTTAACAAGCCTTTCAGCTAAAAGAGAAATATTAAAGCGGTGTTCTCTAGTAATATTATCTTCTACTTCCTCTTCTTTTGTTAATAAATCAAATAACAATGTACCAATGCCTGATTTATTTAATTGTTTTGCTACAAATTGATTTCTAGGACTAAGTCTTGAACTTCCACTGCCATGAGCAAAAATAACTAACTTCTGACTTTGATCTACAAGTTTTAAATCACCAGATAAAGTGATCTCTTCTAATTTAAACTCCATTCGCTACCCTTAAATAGCTCTCAACTTGGGCATCATCTAACTGGCTGAATTCGCTGTAAAATTGACTAATTCCTAAAAATTCTACCGGTGTGTAAAGACAGATAACTTCATCCGCTAATTCCTTGATTAGCTCGATGCTAAATGAAGGCCCGACCGGTATGGCTATTACAATTTTTTTAGGTTTTTTTTGCTTTAGTAGTTTTAAAGTTAAAAGCATTGTTTTCCCGGTTGCGATTCCGTCATCTGTTAGAATTATAGTCTTATCAGTATAATTAGCAGTTATCAATGGATAATTTTTAGAACTTTTCTTTAAACGTTCCCTAATTCTTTGTATCTCTGACTCAATGTATAATTTAGGTATGTTTTCTGATTCTAATTGCTCTTGATCTAAGAATACATCATCTACAGAAACAACTCCGATAGCATATTCTTGCATATCAGGATGTCCTATCTTTTTTGTTAGAATATAACTTAGTGGTAAATGCAGATTTTTACTGATATAAAAACCAATCTCTATCCCTCCTTTTGGAATTCCAATGACTATGGTATTTTTATTATCCTTATATGGTGCTAAAGCTTGGGATAGTTTGTTTGCGGCATCACGGCGATCATTAAAGTACATTTGCTTTTTCAAATTAGAGAATAGTTTATTTGAGCTTTGCCTTCTTTCTTAGAGGCCTAATTTGTTTATCAACAATTTTGTATTTTTTTTAAATGAAAATTAGAAATTTTAATTGGAGAGAAGTCAATAAAGACGGCTAAAAAGCCGTCTTTATTTTATAAAAGATTTTGCTTGATTTTAGACCTTAGCTCCTCTTTGCTAATAGAACCAACATGCTTATCTATCACCTTTCCATCTTTTAGAAATAAAAAAGTTGGTAGTGAATGAACTTTAAGCTCTTTAGATACTTGAGGGTCATTTTCTATATTTAATTTTAGGAATTTAACATCATCTATTTCATTGCTTAGCTGTGAAAAAATGGGAGCCATCCTTTTACAAGGTCCACAGTAAGGTGCGTATATTTCTAAAACCGCACTTCCAGAGTAATTTTTTACTTCATCGTCATAGTTTGATTTTGTAACTACTACAACATTGCCGTCGTCTAAAGATTTTTCCTTTGCTCCATATTTATTTTTAGCAATGTTTAATGTTATATTTGTTATCTCAGGGTATATTAGAGGAATGTTTTTGGAGTTCTTATAAAATTTTCTCATTGCATCAGATTTATAAAAACTAATGAGATCCTTGATCTCATTATGAGAAAAAATTTTGTCAAAGTCAGGTGCAAATTTTTTAAGAAAATTATCGCTTAAAATATGTTCCTTTACAGCAATAGTCAACTCATCTGTATTAACTTCTTTATCAATGCTTGCCGCCGCTTGACTTACTAGGGTTGGTACAAGCAAATCTAAGGTTTCAGGTGCCAATATAGAAACTCTAATAAAATCTAAAATATCTTTCTCTTTTTCTTGTGAGACTTCTTTAGCACTCACTATGCTTGAAAAAATAATTAGTATCAAAACGATCAACTTTTTCATAGTTTCCTCATCTAGTTAAAGGGTAATGTAGAATTTAAGTTTGATAGAATTAAAAGGCAAACAAGAAATAATTTTTAGAATTTCTGGCTTAGATCGTAAGCAATTGACATACAAAAAATTTGATTTTCATGCTTAATTATTCATTAACTCCAAACCAGTTAATTCCTTACAAACGATTAAGGTTTAATGGGTTAAGCCGCCACTTAAGTAACTTACAGTAAACAACTTATATTATTTGTTTTTAATCATAAATTAACACAAAAATGGTATAATAATAGAATTAAAATAACTTTTTTGGATATGGAAAACTTTAGTATCAATAACTGCTCAGGAGGATTGGAATTACTTACCAATATTTCTTTAAAGGCAGCAGAACCTCAAGATTGGTTAAATTTAGAAACAGAATTAAGAAAGCTGTTACTTGCAATATCTAAAAAAGACCGGATATCTTTAGTTTTCTCAAAGAAAAAAATCCAAAACTACTGCAAGTCTATCTCTTGGCCAGGTGATTTTTCTAATTTACTTAAAGAATTAAGGAATGCTTTATCTGACAAAAGCTCCTCTAGTTATTTAGCATCTAAAATACTAAAAATGATTTGGAAAGACTATTTCCAGTATCTTCCTCATCCTGGATACTGGGATTATGAAGAGTTGATTAAAAGACTAGATTGTGTGCTTTTTTTTGTAAGAGAAAAAGATTTTAAAAACCAATTTCAGAAAATATTAAATTTAATTGATAACCATCAATGGGCTTCCAGCTTGAGGCATGAATTAGAAGATATTTTAGATCTAACCAATCCAAATGATTTACATCTAGAAATCACAAAAATGATAAAAAAATTAAAGAAATCTCAACCACTACCAGTCTTTTAGTTTGTAGGTAGTGGTGGTTGAGGCGGTGGTTCAGGAACTTGTGAATGTTTATTTGAAGGCCATTCATCTTCATCGTTTGTATACTCTTGCCTTTCATTAGATTTTCTAACTTCTCTTTCGTTATCAACATTTAAGAGATAGTTGTAGTACTCTCTCCCCCATCCAATTAACTTGTTTTTTCTGAAAATTAAAGGTGTTGTATTTTGAGGCAATAGTCTTGTTTGCCCTAAAGCGTAGCGCTTTGTTAAGTAGTACCATATTTCATAATTAACACCGTTGATATCAACTTTCTCAGTTCTTTGCGGACACCCCACTTTGTTATAAACGCTACTTTTGCTCATTCCTACTTTTATCCAAGATAATCTATATCTATTCTCTTCAGCGTGTACACCTGTCGCGATTGGCGATCTTGAGCATGAGCTAATTAAAGATGCTAATAGCATAAAATATAAAGTAAGAAGCCGTCTCAATTTAAAACCTCATGGACTAAAGGTTCATCTTATGTTATCGATGGTTGAAATGTCAAAAATATATTTTATGATGTTCGACCTGACTCTTCTATTTTGTGTTGGTCTTGTAGCTGGATTACTTTCAGGTCTACTTGGTATTGGCGGCGGAATTATTTTGGTTCCTTCATTGTTTTTCATACTACCCTATTTAAGTTCTTATACAAAACTTATGCAAACTGTTATTGCTACATCACTATCTGCAATGGTCTTTACAACTTTCTTATCTTTTCTATTTCGTCTAAAAGCACGAAATGTCGAAATGAAAAATCTGATTTATTTACCTTTGCTAATAATTGCAGGTTGTGTGCTGGGATCTTTAACTTCTCATTTGGTATCACATAAAACACTGGTATTAGTTTTTAGTTTTTTTTTAATACTTATATCTTTGAAGTTTTTTTTCGACTGGGAACTTAAATTAAAAGCTCATAGTAAAAAAATAATGATCCCGTCTGGATTTCTTATTGGTTTCATTTCAAGTTTTTTTGGAATTGGTGGAGGTGTTATTGCTCTACCATTATTTATATCTTTGAATTTTCCATTAGAAAAAGCCATAGGAACGTCTGCTTTTGCAACTTTTTTAACATCATTTTTTGGGTCGATAAGTTATGCAATAATTGGCTTCTTTCAGCATGTCAGACAACCTGACAGCTTAGGGTATGTTTATATTCCAGCCTTTATATCAACTGGAATTGCAATGCTGATTACAACACCTATAGGAGTGCAGCTTTCAAAGGTAATTTCGACTAAAATCATAAAAAAAATATTTGCGATTATTCTGTTTGTCAGTGCATTGAATATGGTCAGATATTTATTTTAATTTTTATTTTGCATAAATTAATACACTTTGCTAGGATTGCAAACGTAGGAAGTAACCTACCCTCCCATTTATTCCTGAGCGGTAAGAAATTACCGCTCTTTTTCTTTTCAAATTCTATTAAATTGCTTATCTTTAATTATGAATTACATATATATAGGATTATCATGGAAGACGATTGTGTGTTTTGCAATATTGCAAAAGGAAATAAGCCGTGTCATAAAATTTGGGAAGACGAAGAGTTTTTAGCTTTTTTGAGCATTTTTCCAAACACTGAAGGATTTACAATCGTAGCTCCAAAAAAGCACTATTCTTCATATGCATTTGATTTACCTGATGATATTTTATCAAAATTAATTCTAGTTTCTAAAAAAGTTGGAAAGCAAATTGACTCTAAATTAGATGATGTTGGTAGAACAGCTTTAATATTAGAGGGGTGTGGTGTTAATCATGTCCATGCAAAACTTTTTCCTATGCACGGAACTCAAAAAATATCTAAATGGGAACCAGTTGTAGCTCATGTAGATAAGTATTTTGATAAATATGAAGGTTATGTTTCTTCGCATGATTACATCAGAGCAAACGATAAAGAACTAGAAAGACTTGCAAGAAAACTTTCAGATTAACTTACCATTTTCTTTTTTTTGCTTTAGTGTTGAAATCAAACTCAAGGTCAATTTTATTAAACTTTCCAACAACGTATTGGTATACAAACTTAAACTTATCAACATTTTCTTTTGAGTCAGTAATCCAAAAGTAAAAGGCTATAACTAGGATTAACCAAAATAACTTTCGAAACATAGTGCCATTCCTTTTCTTCTTAATACACGAATTTTTTTTTCGTGTTTGAATATTTTAATTGAAGATTAAATAAATCCAACCTATTAAAGTGTTCAAAAGGAAATTTATTTATGTTTTTTTCATTATCTGATTTTCAAACAGTCCCACCAAAGTTTAAAATACCCCAAAAACAAACTCTAAATTGGTTAATTGATGCCCATATTCAATCTGAAAAAACAAAAAAAAATTTTTCTGAAGATACTTTTGAAAATGACATTAGAAAACGTTTTGAAAAAGTTGCTTGTAAAGAAGAGCATATTGAATTTAGGGGATCTTCCATTGAAGATTACCTACACAACAACTGGGAAAAAATGGAAATATACAATCTTACTGAAAATCCCGGTGGGTTTGGACTAGAAGTTAGAACGAAAGTATTTTCATCTACTGCTGATAAGGTTTTTAAGAAATTCTATGAGAACAGCAAAGATGTTCCATCTAATATAATTCATGTTACATGCACAGGCTATGCATCACCTTCAGCTGCTCAAAAACTTGTAAGTCATAAAAACTGGGGATCAAAAACGCAAGTTACGCATGCCTACCATATGGGTTGCTATGGATCTATACCCGCTATAAAAATTGCAAATGCATTTTATAATAGTGATAAAAAAAGTCACTCTGACATTGTACATACAGAAATATGCAGCTTGCACACAAACCCAAGTCTTCACGACTATCCTCAAATAGTTGTACAAAGTCTTTTTGCTGATGGCTTTATTAAGTATACACTTAGTAATAAACCTGGCTTTAAAATTTTGGCTTTGCACCAAGAAACAATAGATAACACTGAAGATGCAATGCTTTGGGATATTTCAGAGCATGGTTTTAAAATCCACCTAGCTAAGGAAATTCCTGTTTTAATCGCCAGAAATTTGAAAAAATTCATAATAAATATGTTAAAGGGTAGCGAAATATCGTTTGAAAGAGCTTTAAAAGAAGCTATCTTTGCAATTCACCCTGGTGGGCCTAAGATTATTAAAAATATCAAAGATATACTGAGTCTTGATGATGAGCAAGTAGAGGATAGCAGAAAAATCCTAAAATCCCACGGAAATATGTCTTCAGCTACATTGCCCCATATATGGAAAAGGATTTTGGAAGATAAAAAAATTTCTAAGGATACTTTGGTACTAAGTCTTGCATTTGGACCTGGATTAAGCATCTCAGGATGTGTCTTAAAAAAGGAAAGTATCTGAAATGTACATATTAGCCTTACTCCCCTTCTTTTTGCAGGCCCTTATTATTGGAGTTGATGAGGTTTATTTTCATCATAAACGAGGGCTCCCAAAGTGGGAAAGGATTGGACACCCACTTGATACATTAACAGTACTATTTTGTATGTACATGGTTGTATTAGTGCCAATGTCTGCTTTTACCCTTAGGTTATACATAGCTAGTGCAGCTTTTTCTTGTATCTTTGTTACAAAAGATGAGTTTGTCCACAAGCATTTTTGCCCTGCATCAGAAAACTGGCTGCACGCAATGTTATTCACTGTTCATCCAATAACCTTAGCTATAGCAGGAATTATATGGGCTGGAGTTTCGGACTGTAAAACTTATAGTTGGATTGAAAGTTGGCTCACTAACTTAAGCTTTTTAAAAAGCTTTTTAGTAATTCAAGCAATATTGATGAGCTTATTTTTTCTTTATCAAGTCATTTACTGGAATTTTATATGGAAAGAGAAGATAGTAATAAAAAATTAATCAACAATAACTTTTATGATGATCTTTATGAAAGTTGGTATACCTCAAATAATCATCCGGTTGTTCTTCTAAGGGCTGAAAATAAACTGAGGAATCCTTGGATCAAGGCTAAAATCAAAAGCCATTTTTCGCAAAAATGCAAAATACTGGATGTTGGCTGTGGGGCTGGTATGTTAACTAACTCACTAGCAGAAGAAAACCATGAAATAACCGGAATTGACTTATCTGAAAGTTCATTAGATATTGCTAGCAGGTACGACACATCAAAAACAATTAAATACCTTAAGGCTAGTGCTTATAATCTTCCATTTGAAGACCGAAGTTTTGATGTAGTTTGTGCTATGGACGTCTTAGAGCATGTTGAAAATCCCTCTTTGCTAATAAAAGAAGCCTCAAGAGTTTTAAAGCATGGTGGGCTATTTTTCTTTCATACTTTCAATAAGAACTTACTAAGCTATTTACTAGTTATAAAATGCGTTGAATGGTTCATCCCAAATACTCCCAAAAACATGCATGTGTATGATCTTTTCATAAAACCCAAACAATTTAAAAAGATGTGTTATAATGCAGGACTCACAATTAAAGATCTAAAAGGATTCCAACCAAAAATCACTTCCTTTAAAACATTTAAAATGATTTTCAGCAAAAAGCTAAATGATGATTTTCCTTTTACTTTTACAAAAAGAATAAAAACAGGCTATTGCGGATTTGCAATTAAGTAGCTTTCTCCGTGCTGGTATAAAATACCAGCACTCATGGCAAGTTACTCTCCTACGCCTTTTAGTTTCACATTTTTAGGAATATCAGGTAGAGCTCTAGCAGGTGGCGGTGGAATATATTCTTCTTCTTTTCTAAAAAAGGTATCTGTCGAAAAAGAAACTCTTTTTTTCTTTTTCTTAAGTGGATTTCTAGATGCCCCATCAGAATCATCATCACTAGTTAGTCTTTGGTTATCATGACTCTGTAAAACTGAATCGAGGTTGTTGGAATCTCCAGTATCCTCCTCACCTCTTAAACGCATTGAAGGAAGCTCTGGAAGCGCAGGCGGTATTTGAGGTTTCATTTTAGGTGATGGTGATAGTGGAGGTGGTGGTGGAATGCCTTCTGCTAGTTGTTCTTCCTCAATGGAAGATAGCTGATTCTTAGTTCTTATTGGCTGTGCGTTATATTCTTCAACATGTTTCTTTTTCACAACCTTATAAGAATCATTTGAGGTTGGGGGTTCAACGCTCCCAACAGATGAAGTTGATAATAAAAACGGGTTATGTAAATCTAAGCAATTCCATTGCGGTGATGGTGGTGGTGGTGGTGGATCCAACACTATATTTTCTAAATCATCATCAGGCTGAAAATTACAATCTCTAATGATCATTGTTTCAGTACCACCTTTGCTAGAAGTTCGAGTTACTTTAATTTGACTATCAGAAGGCAGTGCTGACGGTCTACTATTCATTTTTTCCATATGATAAGAGCCATTTGATTGATTTGCTCGCATATGCGAGTAACTATCACCAAAAGATTGTTCTGGTCTTGGGGGTAATACCAGCCATCCAAGACTTAATAGATCAAGTATAAGGGATAACCTTGAGGATTCGCCTCTACGTAATCTTCTCCCAGAATATGGTCTTTGGGTAAAATGATAGAATGCTGGTGCAGGTCTTACTGACATCTCACTTCTATTCCTTCCTTCACTATAATAATTAAAGTCATATGAGTGGAGCTTCCGCACTTCAGAAGGAGGACAAGGAGGTGGCTGTATCCTTCTTTTCCCTAACCTGCCGCTTAATGTAGGCTGTTGAATTTCAACGTGCCTTGAACTTCCTCTTTTATCAGATTTGCTACCGGATCTATGAGTTCGCTCCCGCATTTCCGAAGGAGGAGGAGGTGGCTGTATCCTTCTTTTCCCTAACCTGCCGCTTAATGTAGGCTGTTGAATTTCAACGTGCCTTGAACTTCCTCTTTCATCAGACTTGCTACTGGATCTACGTGTTCGCGATTGTTTCTTGCTTATTGTTTCAATTAGAGAAGAGCTAATTCTCGCACACTTAGAAGCTGCTGTTTCTATATTTTGTCTGTCAACCGCCAGATAACTAAGCTCTGCTTTCGCATCTGCTCGACGTCTTACTTTTTCTCTTTCTATATGAAATATGCTAGAGGATCTTTTGTCTCGCGTTTGCGAAAATTGCGGGGGCAACTCTCCATTATAAAATTGTGGAGTTGCAGAATTGTTAAATCTCAAAAAATTACTTACCTTTTTAACTGGCATAAGCTACACTTCTTTAAAAAAAATTTATATAGGCTTAATATGACAATTATTTATTTTAAAGGCAAGCGAGTAAATACCAGTGAATTATTTTTAAAAAGTGGACAGGCTCCTGAGTTTGTTTTAACTGATGTTAATTTGAGTGATAAATCTCTAAAAGACTTTCCAGGGAAAAAACTACTATCTATAAATCCAAGCTTTGATACATCCGTATGCGCTAAAA
>Ga0316193_10002182_pt1 | contig 13657 bp, 14 predicted proteins | sample MerIslsedime2_MG_FD_207735 | JGI IMG/M metagenome (GOLD analysis project Ga0316193, IMG submission 207735) | Coastal sediment microbial communities from Maine, United States - Merrow Island sediment 2 | ecosystem: Environmental > Aquatic > Marine > Coastal > Sediment | place: USA: Maine...
CAAAAAGTTCTTGGTCGGACACCGCAGTGTAGCGCGCCATCTCCTCATCAAGTATTGGGATTGGCACTCCGAGACCAACCGCCAGGGAGCAACCGTAACCAAGTATACTCACCCCAAACAGCCAGCGCGGATCCATCTGCTTCAGATCCCCTATGACCATGAGGGTGCCTGCAGGCACCAGGGGAGTGTCATTGTCGCCTCTATCCACCCGGGGACGATGCTGTGTGCCTGGCCAGGTGACATAACCTTGTGCGCCCCCCAAAAATATACGCGTTCCTAGGCCCACAGTTCGGTAAAGCGGATCATTAAAGAGAGGACTCAACTGACCGGAAGAGGAATAGTTGGCGTTGGCTGCATTCGGTTTGAGCACACCCATGTAGGTGTAGATGGTTTTCTTAGAAAGGTTAACAGCACAGTTATAGTTCTGATATGCATTTCTTGGATTGCACAATACAGCATGATTCAAATTCTTGAGCCGTATTTTCTTTTCATACTGTCGACGCGGGTAACAATCCGTACCGTAGGCCTCTGCTCTCAATTTGATTGCTTTTCCAGCCACCAGATCACCTATCACGTGGCCGCCGCCGTAGGCAAAGGCACCGGGATAAATTTTATTGAGTGGATCTTCTTCAGATGGCTCGGTAGCTCCGATGTAAATATCGACAGCAGCGATTCCGGCGTAGGCCAGCACATCATTGAGCCAGACCTTCGATGCCTTTATCGGTGGGCTTACAGGGCCAAAATTAATGAAAGCACCCGAGGAACACATGGGAGCAAAGGTCCCGGTGGTGACCACGTCCACCTGCTGAGCCGCCTTCACCTCTCCCTTCTTCTTCACAATGTCGATCATTTCCTCGGCAGTAACCACCACTGCCTGGCCGCTCTTTATTTTTTCATTAATCTCCTGAATAGACTTGTTTACTTGAAACTTAGCCATGCGTACTCCTTAGCTTTACTTAACAGCTACATCATTGAAATATGTCACTCTGTGGGAGCGGCTTTCCAGCCGCGATACAATCTTCACACTTCCCAACGGCAATACCAATAGGGATAGTCACGGAAATCCTGAACTAAACCAGCTCTCACTGGATTGTGCAAGCAATAAAGAGTAACTTCCTCAAGAACCTCATCCTTTCTTATCGCATGGTCGTGATATTGAGGCTGCCACAGTGGTCCTTTCCGGCCGAGCAACTCGTTTATTTTACGAGCACTATAGCCTTTTAGACTCTGCATTAGCACACTCAAATTTCCATCAGATAACCCAGCCACGAAATGAAGATGATCAGGCATGACTCCCGCAGCTTCAAGACAAATCCGTCCCTGCTCTTCAAGCGACTGCAAACTGGAAAGAACTATTCTTGCAGCTTCGGGGTTGGTAAATACAGGAATTTTGTCGTGAGTGGTCGCTGTGAGTAAATAGTAATGGCCTATTTCGGAAACGCGACCTTTACGCAGATGGTGCGTTCCTTTTCTGTGTTCCATAACCATTGGTATTTTGGGATCGCGGCTGGAAAGCCGCTCCCACAGGTCATATTACATCGTCATGTTGTCTGTGGGAGCGACTTTCCAGTCGCGACTCGTAGCCTAATGACTTAACAGTGCCTAGTTATTCTGGCGCTGAGCGCAGCTTCTCCGCCACAACCTCCGGCAACGGTCTCGCCTTCCAGGTATGGTCTATGGCTACAATGGTGGCAGTGCCTTCCGCTAGCAGCCCAGTTTCCGGCGGTCGGTAAAAGCGAAACTGAAAGACGATGGCCTTTTCTTTGATCTCCTTTACCGAGGTCTCCAGCTCGAGCAGTTCACCGTAACGTGCCGGAATCAAAAAGCGGCAATCGGCGGCCACGATGGGTAAGCCAAATTTCTCTTCTCGGTTGCGAAAGGTATTTTCGGGAGCCAGGCCGAGGTTTCGCAGGAACTCTTCTATACCTCGATGGCAGTAGCGAAAATAGCTGACAAAATACACAATGCCATACGGATCAGTGTCACCAAAACGAACACGCACCTGAGTCCTGTGGGTAAGCATGATGCGCCTCCTCTCGAATGCGGAATGCGGAATTCTTATATAGTTTTTGAGCTTCGTTTCTATATTTTCAATCCGAAATCCGAAATCTCCAATCCGAAATGTGATGACTCCAGCTGACTCCCGTCGGATGGACACTGGCTGCCAGCTGTTTCTCTCACGGATGTTGGCACACCTTTCAGAGCATTGTCAAGAAGCGGTATAGCTTAATGTCCATCCGGAAACTGTTGAATGTCATTCTGAGCCCTTTGACACACTCAGGATAAACTCCGCGAAGAATCTCCGAACGTTGTAGTCAAGAGATTCTTCGTCGCTTCACTGCTCAGAATGACACGGAAAACGTCAGTTTTCGGGATGGAGGCTTGTTAGTGAGAGCGGCTTTCCCCGCCCGCCTCGCCTTGCTCGCATGGCGGGGAACCTCGAAGAACTGGTAATGGAAAACCAATTAGAGAGTGACCAGATACCATTAACTTTGTCGTGGCTGGAAAGCCACTCCCACAGTTTAAAGAGGATAGATGTTGGTTCTGTGGGAGCGGCTTTCCAGCCGCGAACAACCAAGCATTGAAAACCGCTCCCCCCTTCCAGCGGACCATTTGGGGAGCTTTAAACATGACCCGGCTTAGAGAAAAAAATCACGAGCTATCTTTTGGCTTGACAAAATTATGGGTCAATATATGATTAGAAACAAATTCAGTTGCTTAATGCTGTTTTCTTCATGTTTTCTACAATCGCAAGCTTCTCAATCCTTCGCAGAAGCGCACCTGTTAAACCAGAATAGCAAATAGAGCTAGCTCGAGTAGAGAACTCGCGTCCTATATTTCTAGCGGTACCTGGAGTTCGATTTCAAGCGAAATCAGCTAACACAGCAAGATCCAAAGACAACTCCGAGAGTAACCTGTTGCTTCAGAGCATCGACACTCTGCGAGCATACAGTTTCTATATCTGGCAAGCAGGCCAGCGCATATTTCCACCAAAGTAGCCGAATACGAAACGACGGTACCTAATCCAAGTAGAGCATCTGTCTTCTCTCAGCCCAATGGCTAATGCCAACGACGTGGTCTTTGAGGGGGCACAGTCGTATTCTGCATTCTGACACTTGTGCCATTTCTTCAACATTGTAAAGGGGGTGATAAAAGACCAGTCAATTGCCACCGGACCAGGTGGTGAAAACGACTTGCCGGCTGGTAGAGCAGACGAACTAGGAAGGATCAATCAACCGTGAAGCCCCATGAGAGGCAAACCACTGGGGCGGAGGTTCTAACTACAAGCTCTAACCAGATCGCAGTGAGAAAGGGGGTGGTGAGTTAAAGCGATGAGGGATTATCGGACTAACCTCTAACGCCAACAAGGAGTGTACAGCAAGTCTGGAGATAAAACTGCTGAATCGGAGGTTAAAACATGGCAGAAAAAAAAGATGTTGAAATAAACAGCAGGGCCGACACCATAGGTCTAATGGATATGGATGTAAGGCCCTACCCGGTCACACCGCCGCCTTCCTACGAGGAAGTGAAACCGACGTACGAAAAACGGAAGGCGCTGGAGTTCTGCGACTGGGCTGAGGACAGCTTCAAATTCGAAAAAAGATACGGCAAAGATGAGTCCCTGGGACACCTCAGGGTACTGGATATCGGCCTCTGGCGGCTGGGCCACAAGTTTTGCGCCTCTCTCTTTGGCGAAGCCGGGGCCGAGGTCGTCAGTGTCGAACCGCCCGGTGGCGATCCCTTGAGGCAGCTGACGCCTTTCGGCCGCGAAGAGTACCTGCTGGAAAATCAGGAAACCGGCGAAAAGTGCGGCATGGAGTTCGTCTGCGAGACGGTGAACACCCACTGCGTAACCCTGGATGTCGAGACCCCGGAAGGCCAGGAAATTTTCACGCAAATGGCAAAGAACGTCGACGTTTTGATCGACGGCATGCCTCCCGGCTATATGGATGGTCTGGGTATCGGCTACCGCCAGCTCAAGGCAGCCAACCCCAAGATGGTCTACATCTGGGTCGGCATGCTTGGCCAGTGGGGCCCCTGGAAGGACAAGCAATCCAAGTTCGGCCAGTGGGAACTGGAGCCCTTTGCCAGTTGCGCCAACTCCTGGGTTCACAACACCGGTTTGGCCCAGGACCTGCTTCCCAGGGGCAAGGGCGGCGATCCGACCCGCTCGGGTGTCTGGCTGGCCGACTATGTTGCCGGGGCGCAGGGATTCCTCAACGCCTGTGCGGCCCTTTACTGGCGCGACGAGCTCGGGAACGACGGCCAGATGATCGAGGTCACCGGTGCCGAAACTTTGATGGACATCATCGACTTCGATATCACCTGGTACGGTTTCAATGCCAGTATCAAAGGAAGATCCGGCGGCTGGGACCCCAACCTGAACCAGTATGCCTGGAACCCCTGCAAGGACGGCTACATGATGATCGGCGGCCAGACCGACAAGCTCTGGTACAACATCGGCTTTTGTCTTGAGAACGATTACGACATGTTCGGCCGGCTGATCCATGAAGACCCCTTCCTCAAGGAGATGGGAGCCAGGAACGCCTTGCACGCCCTGATCAAGACCTACACCCTTACCACCCGCTGGCTGAGGGACACCAACAGGGTCGAGGCCGAAACAAAACTGATGGCCTACCAGCTTGCGGCCGGGCCGCTTCTGTACATCGACGAGGTCGCCGAGTTCCCCCACTTCAAGTACCGTCCATGGCAGTACGTCCATGAGACCGACTACGGTCCGCTGCTGATTGCTTCGAGTCCGGCGTCCTATCAGCTCTATGCGCCGTTCCGGGCCAAGTGGGTGGGCAGAGATCTAGGGTTTGACAACTACGAAATCTTCCTGAAGTGGACCGGAATGACTCAGATCAAGGTTAATGAACTCATGGCAAAGGGGGTAATCTAATGGCAAAAGATCCAAGAGTAACACGAATAGAAGACCTGCCAGGCCCCAAGAGCAAGGGTGAAATGGATGAGATGAAGATGCCCTACGAGGAGTATTGCAAGAAGCTCTTCGATGTGGGCAATGAGCACACCAAGCCCATAGCGCTTAAAGGGATTAGGTGGTTGAGCTGCACCATGTATATCTTCACGCCCCACTCTGTGGCCAACCTGGCCGAACTGGGGGCCGAGGTCATCAAGATCGAGATGCCGAGGATGGGTGACGCCATGCGCCACACATCCCCGTTTAACGAGTGCTACCTGTATCCGCTGCATGACACGCGTCCCATGACCGGCACCGGCCTGGGTTTCACCAACGCTAACCCCAACAAGTACTTTCTCACCATGGATTACCACATCCCCGAGATGGTGGATATCTTTTACGGGTTGGTGAAGAAATCCGACGGGCTGACCGAGCTTTACCGGCCGGGAACCCTGGACAAGTGGAAGATGAGCTACAGGTACCTGAGCGAAATCAACCCCCGGTTCATCTATGTCTGGGGCGGCGGTTTCGGTTACGGTCCCAAAATCTTCGGCGGTTCTTACGACATCCTGGGCCAGGCCCACGCCGGACTCGCCTCCATAACCGGTATGCACGAGTTCATGGGAGGCCATGCCACCAAGTGCACCAACTGGGTCATTGACTGGCAATCCGGCAACCTGATCACCTGCTCAATCCTGGCGGCCATCCACCATCGGAGAAAGACCGGACTGGGCACCATGATAGAATTCTCCCAGGTACAGGTCCCGACCCGGATGCTCGGACATACCTTGCCCATGTACGGCAAGTTCGGCATCGTCCGCCAGCGCTGGGGCAACTGGGACACCCAACTGGCGGCGCACGGCATCATCCTGTGCGGCAAGTCCGATTTTCCGGATGCCGACAACCCGCAGGACCAGTTCTGTGCCCGTTATGTCATGGTCAGCGCCTTCCAGGATCAGGACTTCGCAGAGCTCTGCGCCATAACCGGGAACAAGGGCCTTCTCGACAAATACAAGGCCCACAAGGACCGGGTCGAAGGCGAAGCTCAGGTGGAGATCTATGCGGCTCTGGAAAGCTGGGCTGCGGACAAGTCCAGGTCGGAAGTTGCCAAGATCCTGCAAGATGCAGGCATTTTGGCTGAACCTGTTCGGAATGACCGCGAGGTTTACGAGAGCCCGCACTACAGGGAGAGAGGCACGGTCCGCTGGCTGGACGATCCCCTCTTTGGCGATATGCTGCTCCATGCCGGTTACAGCTGCGGGTTGATGGAAAAAACCCCGCGAAGGATCAACTGGCACTGGCGCCCGGTTGGTGCGGACAACAAGAAGATCTACCGTGACCTGCTCGGCATACCGCTCACTCAAATCCAAGAGTGGTATGACAAGGCCTGGATCTAAAAGGAGGGACAACTGTGTGTGATATAATCTGGTGCAAAAAAGAGGTTGGTGGCAAAGACTGTGACACTATCAACTACCTCGACCCTTACTGTTTCTGGGACTGGGAAGGCACGATCAACTGCGCCGAGTGCAAGACGGTGTACTACATCCACATGATCAAGGGCTTTATGTTTAAGGGTCCGGAGGAAAGACCCGGTGAGGAGCCGGACACCAGCCCGCTTTATGCGGACAAGCCCTTTGATGGCTATTCCAACTACAGAGACGGTATTGAGGGCCGGACCAGACCTTACCAGTGCAAGCCAAGGTCTTGGTTGACGGGCGTTGCCGACATGGTCAAGTTCAGCATCCGGGGCCGACCGGTGCGCGGCTGGCGTCCGCAGCCGCCTTCTGCCGGTTTGGCTGGAAGCTTTGGCTTCAACTGGGATATTCAGAAATTGACGCCCGAGGTCTGGGAGGAGTATCAGCAAAAGCTCGCTGCCGGCGAAGTCAAGGACTGGTAACTGTAGAAAGGAGTGTCACATGGCAGAGTTAACACCTGAAGAGTTTCTGGATACCGTATTGGTGCCGGAAAAGTCGAGTGACCATATATGCTGGAACTGCCGGGGCTTGAAGCCTGTTCTCAAAGACTCCAAGTTTCCGCCCGCAGACATCATTGGTTGGTGCACGAAGATCCACTGGCCCCATTACTGGTGTGTAGCGGATTTCAACGTGGTCAAGAAGTGCTATGCCTTTGAACAGAGAAAGAAAGGCTAGCTGTGGAAGAAAACGTCCGCCAGGAACTCGATACCCTCAAGCAGATGCTGAACAACTGGAAGAGGGGTTTTCTCAGCTGGGCCTCCCCTGACGGGGATAACGATCATGTGCTGCTGGAATTCACCGAAGAGATCCAGGAGCAACTTTACCCCCTTATCACCAGATTGCGTGAGACGGAACACCTCACCAATTCTGAGGCCCAAGAGTTCATGGTTTACTGCCACAGCCAGGTTGAAGATCTTCGCAACCAGTTGCGGGAAGTGGAAACCGATGAAAGTGAATAAGGAGGTTAAATATGCCTGAAAAATGTCGAGTGGGGGTGTGCGGCTTTGACCCCATGCTCGTAAAAGCCTACGCAGCTGCCAACATGAGAGCCTGTTGGTGGCACATACCCGACGCGCTTTTCGAGGAATTTGACATGAAGCCGGGAATGAAGGTCTCCGGCAAGCTGCTCAAGATCTACTCCGGCATAACCGGTGCGGAAGAATCAGCTCCCAATGAAGCGTTTGAGTGGGAGTGTGCCAAGGAGACCGGCCGGGTCGTCTTGCTGCCGTCTGACTTTATCACCAAACACAAGGTCACGGCATTTAAGTTCTTCGAGATGAACATTGAGAAGATTGACGGCAAAGACGTCGTCCCCGGTAAAGAAGTGCAGAGCAAGAACTGGTGGCCTGATGACAAGATGAAGCTGGATTACACTCTGGATTACATCGAGTAGCCACCACAGACCCATAACATCAATACCCTCTCCCCTGCTCGCGGGGGAGAGGGTCGTCCAGTAGGGCAGGCTTCTCTGCCTGCCGTAAAAAGGGCGGGCTCCTGTGCCCGCGCCGTCACTCAGTTTTCATCCCCCTCTCCTGCAATGGTTTACCAGGGGAGGGGGATTTTTTGTGGCTTGAGAATCCCTGGTGATTAGTCTATTATTGGCGGTCTAATTCTATGAAATAAAGTAAACCCTAATGTTGCATACCTACACCGGTAAAAACCGCTGCGCTCGCTTGATAGCACGCCATCTGCGGCTGTGCTCGTCTCGGACAGGACTCGACGTACGGTCAAGTACGCCTCGACCTGTCCAAGTCTGTGCGCAGCCACATCTGACGCACTCTTGCGCGTTTTTCCTCGACGTAGGTATGCAACATTAGGGTAAATCGAAGGGAGTGAACATGACAAAGGAAAAGAAAGAAGATGAGAAGTTTGAGTTTCCCGAGGAGTTTGATCCACTTGCAGAAGGGGTTGTACTCCCGGCCGAGTTAGAACCGGATCACCCGGGCTGGCTGTCTATCGCAGAGGTTATGAAGATATCAGATCCTGTCTTTGCAAAGAGCAAGTTTCTTATCGGCTATCAAGAATCCAGTAATGTCTATGTGCTTGCAGGTGATTACCTGACCATCGTTGATCCGGGAAATGATTATACTGTTTTTACAGACCTTGAAAAATTAGGGTTCAATCCTCTGGACATCAAGAAGGTCGTGATCACTCACGGGCACCGTGACCACTGTATGGGCGTATTCGAACTGTTGAGATACCCCCCCATCTATGAAAGTAAAGAGATTGAGATTATCAACCATGAAGGAGGTCCTCAGGAGTTTAAGAAAATACTCGAAAGTCAAGGATTCTCCCTGACCCAAGTAAAGGGCGGGGAAACCCTTGAACTGAGCGGCTTTGAATGGGAAGTGATTCACACTCCCGGACATACCATTGACGGCATATGCCTGTATCACGGGCCAACAAAAACCGCCATCACCGGGGACACTGTCATACCGCACTCTATTGGGGATGCTGACAAAACCGCCGGAGGCAGGCTGGAGCATTACTTGTACGGGCTCAAGCAGTTGCTGCAAAGAGATATTGAAAATATACTCCCCGGCCACGGTGTGCCCGTGGCGGCCACCGGCAGACGCAGCGTGGAGGAGACCTACGAGGGCGTGATGATGAAGCTCATGGAGGTCGAGCCGGACTCCAAAACAACCTGGATGGAGGGAGCCGCGGTATTGGCTGAAAAGGGGCTTTTGGAAGAGGTTGTTTATTGCTGCGACAAGGAGCTGGCCCTCAGGCCGGAAAATTTATCAGCCTCACAGTTGAAGGCCTTTGCCCTGAACGACATGGGCAGGTGTGAAGAGGCTATCGAGATTTTAGATCAGATTCTGGCGCAGAAAGGCGATGATGTTCACGCCCTTGCAGCCAAAGGCCACGCTTTGTTGGGGCTGCAAAAGTATGATGAGAGCATAAAATACTTTGATGACGCCCTGGCCATAAACCCGGAGATCAAGGAGGCCCAGGTATTCAAAGGTATGGCCTTGTACTTTTTGGGCAAATATGACGAGGCTATGGAGATCGAAGCCTTCAAGACGGAGTTTATGGAAAGATTCAAGACTGAGATTGACAAACAAGAACAAGAACCTGAGAAGGATGATAAGACACCCGGAGGAGAGGAGACAAATGAAGGATGAGTATTTGACCCTCTTTGAGGCCGCAAGAGATCTGATAACCTACATTGATAAAGAGCATGTTTTTGACAAAGCCGGTGACATGGGATGCGGCGGTTTCGATACTTATCAATCGGACGCTTTTTATGATTTGATTGCCGAGGCCAGAAAAGCCCTCAGCGAAGTCGAGGTTACATTTGAATAATCCGGTTGATTCAGCTCATTACTTTAGGGGGCGAATATGGCGATAGAGGAAATTACCTATGAAGAGTTCATGAACAAATTAGATGAGATTGAGAAGCGGTATTTGTCCGACGAGGAGGGTTTTCCCGAAGGCGCCCAGGAGAAAGGATTGGAGATCTGCAAAAAATTCCGCAAAGAAGTGGAAGAGGCAGGTCCTGAAAATTTTGAATATTTTATCGATACCCTTTATGGGCTGCCCATGCACAAACCTAAGGAACCGAAAGAATGAGCCGCCTCTCAATCCTCATGGTCCCCACAGAATGAATAAAGATAACATTCGATATGTTGACTGTGCCCATTGCGAAGCCCGGGTCCGTTTAGAGGAAGCCGTATCCTACCAAAGTCACCTCATATATGCGAAGCACTACCATTGTAAAGAGTGTGATCCTGATGGTGTATGGGATTGCGTGAGTCATGATTTTGATACCGACCTCCACTGAGCTTAACCCTAACGTTGCATACCCACACCGGCTAAAATCGCTAGGCTCGCGCTATAGTACCCCATCTGCGGCTGTGCTCGCCTCGGCCAGGATCTCAACGTACGGTGAAGTATGCTTCGTCCTGACCGAGCCTGTGCGCAGCCACATCTGGCGCACTCTGGCGCGTTTTTCCTCGGAGTAGGTATGCAACGTTAGGGTTACCCACACCTTTTGTCTTCCCAGATTGATAAGAGTAGGGGCTAACCGTGGGGCGGAGCAAAAAGGGATATTTCCAGCGGGTGGTCAGCGGCAAGCCTGGCTGCTAGGCCCTCCAAACCCTTCAGCCTTTTTTGCAGATACTTCACCTTTGCTTCGAGATACTCGCTCTCAGGTTCTTTTCTGTAATCTGCCTCGGCATCACGAAGAAGGATCCGGATTTCAAGGTACTCTCTCTCAAGGAGCCGGACTTCCTTCTGGTAGTTCTGGTAATCCTCCATCTCATTCATTTCATCGTAAAGCCACATCGACATGGGAAACTCCTGGTTATCGCGTCACAGTTGACAGCAATGCTAGTGATGTAGAATTCGGACTAGCCTGGCAACTCCATCCATCGTCATACCGGACGAGTCTGCCTATGGCGGGCGAGATCCGTGGTTCGACAGGCTCACCACCCTGAGCGAAGTCGAAGGGGTATCCAGTAAATTATTGTTATTTCTAGATTCCGGACAGTCGCTTCGCGACTTCCGGAATGACAGACGTGGTGCTCACACTACAAATATCGAGTCTTTCAGCAGCCTGCTAGGAATTATAGCACTTGGCATTCTAAATGGCGAGCGGACAGACAAACTAGGCTTCTTAAACTGAAAAAACTTCCATCAACGCTACCATCTTTGCTATCCTGCCCCTGATGACTTAAGAGATGTTGAAGAAAACGTCAAGAGCAGGATACTGGAAAAGTCTCAATCAATGTCATTCTGAGCCCTTCGACAGGCTCAGGACAGGCTCCGCGAAGGATCTCGAGATTCTTCGTCGCCTGCCGCTCCTCAGAATGACGTATTCGGATACTTTTTCAGCAGCCTGCAAAGCATATGAGGTGAGACAAGGTGAAAGAGAAAACCAAAAAGCTCAAAATTGCAGTGCTGATCTCAGGGGGCGGAACGAACCTCCAGGCCATGATTTACCAAATTGAGGCTGGCAAACTGGATGCTGAAATCAGCTTGGTGGTGAGCAATAATCCCGACGCCTATGGGTTGGTCAGGGCTCAGAAGCACGGAATTCCCACTGCCGTAGTGGATTACAGGAATTACGGCAAGAGATTCCTTGCAGAAGTTGTCCAGGGCACTCTTCCCAAAGAATTCGATGAGGTTGTCAACCGGCAACGAATCTATTCGGGTCTTGCAGATGGCGAAGTAAGGGATCGGTTGGCGCGACTAGCACTGGCCGAGCAGGAGGTTTTAGCATTATTGAAACCGCTGAATCCTGATCTCATCTGTCTGGCGGGGTTCATGCGGTTGATCTCCCCCTATTTCATTGGACACTACAACACGGAAGACCGCTACGGGATCATGAATATTCACCCGGCGCTTCTCCCTGCTTTTCCGGGAACTGATGGATATGGAGCCACTTTCTCGTATGGTTGCAGGTTCGGGGGAGTCACCGTCCATTTCATAGACGAGGGAGAAGACACCGGACCCATTATTGCCCAGGCCATATATCCCATCTGGCCGGAAGACACTTTGGAGGTGGTACGAAGGCGGGGACTCGAACTTGAATATGCTATCTATTCACAATGTATCCAGTGGATGGCACAGGGAGATTTGAAGCTGGTGCGTGGAGAAGATTGCAGGCCCCAAGTGCGCATTCTTGATCCGGATTATCCAAAGTTCATTGAGCAGCTAACACAGCAAGCCTTTGAGCGATAGGTGCAACCTGAGCAGAAGTCGCACTGTTTGGTTTTACCACAGAGACACCGTCTCAAATGAACTAAAGTGAGCTAAAGTGCCTAAAATGTCTAAAATGAAAGGACTTAAGAGCTATCCTTTTATTTATCGCAAGCAGAGCTTGCTCCTACAGGAATTACTTACATGATGCTCGTCATGTAGGAGCAACCTTTGGTTGCGATTCGAGAGTGTAATAAAGTCCGAAACAAATTCGAATTACCAAAATCCAAATGACCGAAACACCAGACAAGTCATTTTGAGCAGTCACGTTTTGAACATTTGAGAATTCGAAACTGGGGCCCCGCCCGAAGGGTGGGGAGTCCGGAGGACCAACTTTGTATTTGTTTCGTGCTTCGGGTTTCGTATTTCGAATTTGAGTGCGAAGCACTCCTCTGTGTCTCCGTGGTTCAATTCTTTTTATCTCCATGGCCTTTTCCATAGATATCTTAATTGAAAAACCAATGACATATGAAAGGAGATCGTCGTGGCAAAATACAAGAAGGGGTTAGCCTTCAGTTATGTGCAGAAAACCAAGTATTCCCGAGAGCAAGCTCCTAGGGATGATCTGGGTTCTATTCCTTCACCTGAGCACTTCAAAACCTACGGTGACGCTGAGCGCGTACAGTTACCACAACCAGATTTTAGCGAATCTGCCGATCTGTGGCATTGTCTGGCAAGACGGAGATCTGAGCGGAATACAACCCAGGAGCCTCTCAACTTGGAGGAGCTTGCAAAAGTCTTGTGGGCAGCCCAGGGAATAACAGCTCGGGCGGGGATGTACTTGCTCAGAACCGCACCTTCGGCAGGCGCCCTTTATCCATTTGAGACCTATGTCTACATTGACCGGGTTGAGGGCGTGCCGCAGGGAATCTACCATTTAGATGTGGCAGATTTCGTGCTGGAGTGTTTACAGGAAGGTAATTTCAATGGGGTGATCACTGCTGCCAGTTTGGGTCAGCCTGTAGTTCGTAAGGCAGCGGTGGTGATTATCTGGACTGCTATGATGCTCAGATGTATGGTGAAATATCGTGAAAGGGCAGTGAGATATATTGGCATGGACCTTGGCCATGTCTGCCAAAATGTGCAGTTGGCAGCCACCGCTCTGGGACTTGGTTCCTGCCCCATAGGCGCCTTTTACGACGACGAACTCAACAAACTTGTGGAAGTGGACGGCGAAGAAGAGACGGTCCTCTATATGATCACAGTAGGGAAGCTGGGGTAGGGAGCATAGAGCATAGGGAAATACAGCTGACCGCAGCGCTCAGCTCTCATCGAGCTTCGCGTCATGTGCCTTCGGCGTCATTAGGTCACTAAGCTTCGCTGTCATTTGTTGTAATCGGTAGAGGACAGAATTGGTTTATTAGAGAATTAGAAAATTAGTCAAAGAGGTCAGTTATTCACAGATTACCGTTTTCCGTTTACTCCTGGATTCTGACTACTGATAGTCATATAAAAGGCACCTCCTTGATCGCAAGATAATTTGCGATTTGGTAAGGTGGTTGAAGCCTAAAACAACCCCTAACAAAGGAGGTGCCAGATGGCATTGTACGCTGGGATG